>JAAOEI010000436.1_pt1 | contig 16227 bp, 18 predicted proteins | sample 7059261 | NCBI WGS metagenome assembly JAAOEI01 (sample SAMN14008812, study PRJNA610033) | viral metagenome | isolation source: viral particles filtered from seawater | place: China: Hangzhou Bay, Yangshan Deep Water Harbour | collected 2017-10-31
ACCAAGCAGGAAAAACTCGGGGCTACTCTTGGCGCGGGCGTAGGCAAGGTCGTTGGCCCCCAGATCGAAAAAGCCATCGGTAAAGTCGGTAGCTTCATCGGCAAAATGGCAACGAAGATAGGCGAAACCGTGGGCAAAGCGGTGGGGCAACTCGGCAAATTGTTCTCCCCATTCTTGCCATTCTTAGGGGAACTAGCCGGTGCCCTGCTCGGCAAATTGCTAGGCAGCCTGCTAGCACCCAGCGACAGTGATATTGCGCGTGAAACCTTTGCCGGATTATTCAGTGACGTTCTTGGTGTAGATGTCTCGAAACGCGGGTTTGACAGACCGGCGGTTGCACTACAGGCACCGCTAGAATCGCTTTCGGAATCGGCACAAGACGCGGCGTTAGCCCTTGCGGTATTGGCGACCGGCGCGGTGGACGTGCCGACTAAATCAGATCGTTCGTTCCAAATTGCTTTGTCACAGTTATCGCTGTCTTTTGCGCAAAATGCGGGACTTCTCGACAAGAAGGGCAAGGATCTCGTCGAGAAACTAGGCGGCGGTATCGCCCCCGCAATCGACTTATTCGTAGCGACACTCGAAGAAATCAACGCGAGGGTGTTCAAGATCGGCGGTAAGGGATTCCTCGAACCCCTGCCGCTTGAGCAGCAAATTGCGACAGGGCGTGCAACGGCACTCTCCACAAACCGCGACGAGGCTCGGTTGCAGTTGATTGAGGCTGGTGTGTTGCCCGACATTATTACGGGCATCGCGCAGATCATCGCACTGTTCGATGACAAGATTCCTCGCGCTCTCGCGGACATTCCCGAACAGGCCGTAAGGCAAGCCGTAGCCGCCGCGCTACGAAACCTACAGGCCGAGGTAGATATTTTTGATCTAGTCACAGGGGCACAGAGAGAGGCGGCTAGAATCATTCGGAATGAAGAAGTCCGTGCTGGACGAACAGGGCTGCTTGACGACGAGGGACAAGCTACGGCGGCGAGCCGACTGTTCACTGAAATAGCCCGGCGGCTGACCTCGACAGCGGAGGATCAAGATAGATTCAAGCTGACGACTGGTGACGGTGAGACTCGCCTGCTTGGCGGCAGTGCTCAGGATTTCCTGACCTTCACCCGTGAGTTCTCCAAGTTACTGATCGTCGCAACGAATAAGGCTGGCACTAAGCTCGACATTGAGGGCGAGTCGCAATTAGACGCTAAGCAGCTCAAGCGCTTGCTCAATCAGTTTGAAATAACCGCCGTAGAGGCTCAGCGAGTCCAGCAAGCGTTACGTCAAACGGCATCGAGCATATCGGTGAGAATAGCCAGTGAGGTTGATGTACCGGACGGATTCGACCGACGGCTCGACGAACTGATTAACGAGTTCTTAAACGGCTCGATAGCCACGGTCGAGGAAGTCGTTGCGATTATCAACCGAGAGTTCCAGCTCAATCTTACACCAGAGGATTTGGGCATAAGCGGCGATCAAGTTCTGCGATTCCTCGAATTGCAGCAAGATGCATTTAACGCTCTAGCGGAAGGTCTAGTTGAGGCATCTGACGTTATCTTAAGTGGCGGGAACGTAGATGAAGCCGTAGAGACGTTCGGCCTCAAGCTCAGGGAGATTACGACAAAGCGCTTCGGTGAGGGAATCACAGATGCGTTCTTGAGAGGGGTAGACCTAGATAATCTACTCGGACAGGTGTTCTCGAACTTCGATGTTCGCTTACAGGCCCTATTCGATGCCGCCGAGGACGACCCCGATTTCGACTTCTCAGGTGGGCTGGATCAGTTGATAAGTGACACCGGGGCGGACTTTGACAACGCCCTGCTCAGAATCGACGCATTAGGACCAGCAATCGAAAAGTTCGCTGAGATGCAAGAGCGTATTGTCTTAGCGATGACCACCTTCACTCAGGCGGCAAGTATAGCGGAAGACTTCATAGACGCGATAGACATTTTCATCGCCGGATTCAGTGACAATGCGGAACTGCTTGAGGCGCAACGCGCTGCCGACAAGTTATTCAAGGACTTAGCGGAGCAACAGGAACGGCTCAATGCGATTATTGCACCGGCCATCGGTGCCGTCGCGGCTGACCCGGATCGACAGTTAAACCTGCCGACCGTGTTCGAGGAATTGTCAGACGAGGATCTGAAGAGATTCATCAACGAGGCGGGCGAACTCGCCAGTTTGGTGAACGATGCGTTCACCGCACAGATCAAGGCGTTACAGATCGAACTTCGGGCGGCGCAACAATTAGCCGATGTTCTTTTTGACGCCGAAGCGGCACTCGCCAAAGTGCGCGGATTTGGCGGCGACGATCAAGATATTGCATTACGCGAGTTCGAGTCCGAGCGCGCTCGTGTTGCTAATTTAATCAGGCAGTTCCAGACTGGCACCGAGTCTGAAAGAGCGGCTGCGGCAAGAGAGCTGGTCAATCTCGGACCAGCCTTACTTGAGTTGGCTGAGGCCGCTGGCTTCGACCCCGGATCATCGACATTCGAGGCGGTGCGAGCAACGCTCGAAACCGTGCTAGAGGATGTCATAAGCGAGTCGATTGCCGCCGAGGCGAGGGCGCAGCAGATTCAAGAAGAAATCCGCGACAAGCAAGCCGAGGCCGTCGCTAAACTTGAGGAAATCCGGTTACTGCAAGAAGCCGCTAAAGAGGAAGCGGAGAATAGAGCGGCGGCACAGGCGGCAAAGGACCAAGAATATCAACAGGGCAACGGGCAAAACACGGCAAGTACGGCGGACTCGGCGCAAAAGACACTACAAAGACTCGAAGAAGGCATCAACGTATTCCAAGTTGGCGCGGGCAAAGGGCAGGACGATCCGTTTACTAAACTGTTTGGCGACAACAGCACTAGCGACGGGACGGGCGGGGGAGAACAAAGCCGCATTTCGCAAAACAGAATGGGCCTGTTGCTGGATGATAACCGTCAAAGCCAAGTACAGTTCCGTGACCCAGACACGATGCGTCAGTCGTCAACCAGTACGATCAACGTGAACTTCGGCGCGGAAATACCGATCAATATTGACCGTAGTAGCGACGACCCAGAGGAAGTTGAAATGGAACGCCGGTTACTAGAAATGCTACCGCGCTTGTTACGACGACCAATCGTTCGCCGCACGATCAAGTCTATCTTTGATTCAGAACTCAGGAACTCATGAGCGCGTTTAAGTATGCAATAGGAAGGCCGTTCACACCGGACTTAGCGACAGCACCCGTCACCAGCGGCACCGAGGGCGATTTCGTCATTGTCACTGGTGCGAGTTCTTCCGACTCGGCCACTGGGTATAGTCCTTACGATGTCGTTCATGAACATTTAGATAGAGGATGGCGCAGCACGACTGGCGCTGGCAATAAGACACTGACGCTGACCACGGCCAGCGTGCAGCCAGATGCGATACTCATAGAGGGCCTTACCGTATCCGCTATACTCATAAGTGGGGGCGTCAGCTTGAAGGCGGTGTCACAAAACGTGCGGAATGGCAGAAGGCAAATCGTCGTGGTCCCAACGTCCGCAACAGGCACTTGGACGTTCACCTCGTCAAGCAGCTATCACGTATCGCCTTACGACTATTTCGGAATTGGCCGCATATCATTCATAAAAAATGGCGCGTTGACCACTATGACGACAAACTGGGGGGAGCCGTACAACTGGTCAGTCAACTCACAGGGCGGCGAAAGAACATTCGCAGGTGGATACGTAGAATCTACCAACACCAGCCAGAACTTTATCAATTTCCAGTTACAAGGATTGTTCGACCAATCCATTGCGGCGTCCTATGCAGACCCATTCCGGTACTGCCGAATGGCGCGTGACGAGCGTGTGTTCCACTGGGAAGACCGAGACGACGACTCTGATAAGACGTTAGGCTTCATGTGCCGCCGTGCCGGTGAGGGCGTCATCGTACAGCAGTACCCTTACTTTGATGTGGATGTGCCGATTAGCGAAGTGATTTAATGGGTAGCTTCACCTACAACTACCTAGTTCAAATCGACACGTCCAAGTTCGCGCTACTAAGACAAGACGCGGGGCCGCTGACGGGGCTGTCGGGCGTTTACGAGGAACGGCTCGTCTCCGTACCTAGCGTCAATATTTCGTGCGGTTTTCTTAGCGAGGGAATCGCCAGCCAAGACGACGTGCGGATCGAGTTACGTAACGACGACGGGGCTCTCAATAGCTGGCTCGGCGCGTCAGATAAACGCAACAAGCAGGTAATCATTCACGAGATTCCGACGGACTCGACGACACCCGTTGCTATATTCTCCGGCCTCGTTAAATCGGTTGCGGCAACCGTCAACACTGAGGGTATAAGTCTCATCACTGTCTCGGCTGAAAGTGGCGCGGAGGGTCTGTTCGAGACTCTGTTGCCGAACAAGGTCTATGAAAAGGGTACGTTCACGGGCATCTCCGATGACAAACTGATTGCTGACAACTTCGGTAGGCGGTTTCCAGTGTGCATCGGCGGCACCAGAGAGCACGTACCGATGGTGCAGATTTCAGCCGACCCAGCGGCGGAAACCTACAGGTTCATAGCGATGCACGACCCCGCCCATGAGGGCGTCAAGTGCCGGGGACACGTCAACACAGTCTATCGAGAATCTAGCGACGGTAAGATTCGCGTCCTCGACCCCAGCTCGTTCAGCCAACAAATTGTCACAGACGCGGGCGGGTCCAAGTATGTAGCGATTGACTTTACCCGCGCCCAGCGTAGCCGCATCTATGCTGACATCGAGGCGACCGAGTGCGATACAGGAATATCTACGTCCGTTAAGGGCCATTGGCTTTTTCGTCGCTCAACGACTGACGAAAAAAACAACGTAGAACTTTATGCTGCCGATCAAGGATCTGGCGGTGTACAGACTGTCGCACTGTATGATTTCCGGTCGGTTGATGACGCCGACGGTGAACATGACGACGGCCCTAATTCGCTGCCATTGGTCATACAATCCGGCGCTACGCCCGACTTTGAGAACGACCGATTCAATCAATCAGAGGGGGCGGTGCGTAATCCTGTCATTGGCACACAGACTTATTATACGCTCGCCCACGCTTCGGACCTTAGTTTCGGTGGCACAAGTAGTCATTTTTACGAGGGGTACTTCAAATCGGACGCTGGCGGTGGCCTTATCGGTGATTTCAACTCACTGAGCGGAATTGTCTACCGCAAAGGCCCATTTGATTCGAGCGCGGGGGCGGTATTAGTCGGATTCGGGCAGAATCAACCGTTATTGGAAATGTGGTTTTACAATGGCTCCACCGTCATACTCAAAAATGTATCGGCATCTGGAGGCATAGTAAATGATGGTCAATGGCATAAAGTTACGTGGGAAATCGACCGTGTAGGCGGCGCGGCAAACATATACATTGACGATGTACTACAGGGAACGACCTCACTAAGCGGCGTATCGGCCTCATATACGCTAGACAACACTAATGACGCCTACGTGCTTTCCCGTGATGCGACGCTCAGTAAGTTCACTGGCACAGTCGATAGTTTCAATATATATCGGGGCCGCGCTCAAGACTTTGGTAATAGTTTTACAACTGGACATTCCGGCCAGTCTACCTCGGCCTACTCGTTTCCAGATGACACGTACTTGACCCTTAACGCGACATCTACAAACAACGCCCTGTTTGATCCGGGCGCTGACGACTTCGTTGCAATGTTTTGGTTCCGGCGCAACAGCGGAACGACGCAGTACATATTCCAAAAAAACGATGAGTTGGCGAATGGCTATGGCGTACAACTCACAAACACCGGCACAATATCATTCGGCTACGGCGGTAGTAGTTTCACGACAACCGCCTCTGGATTAGATGATGGCGAATATCATCAGGTCTGGATTCGTGTCGATAAAAGCACCTCGCCAGACACGGTGAGCATCTTCGTGGATGGCGCAAAGCAAGAATGGTCTAGCAATGTAACAACGCCAGTCACGACTAATTTTGCGCTAGAGGTCAGTTCTAGTGTCATCACCAAAGACTTCAGTGGCGATTTAGACGAGCTATTGATTGCAATGGGCTCTGGCGCGGCGTCTGACTTCACTGACGATGTGATTCGCACGCAATATATGACCGCGACCGGAAATCCGGCGAGGGCTATACGTCGCGCACTGGAATCGAGCGACTGGGGTCTAGGCCAGACTGTAGATGCGACCAACTTCAATCAGGCCGAGGACGATTTCAATACCTACGGAATCCGACTGGACGGTGCAGTACACCTCGAAAAAACCGCACGGTCCTACATCGAGGAATGGCTCAGCACACTGGGCGCATTAATCCGAAACGACGGGACGAACTGGCAGATAAACTTTGGCTGGAAGAACTACGACAACCCGTCCGATACGGCTACTGAGTTCGGATTCCTTGATGGTAAATACCAGAATGTCGGTGCGATAGAGTTAGCGAGAACAGACTCAGACGACATACCGCAAAACATTGTGGTGCGGTTTTTCCCTAATAACGATCCATCAACGGAAAGAGAAAGTGACTACCTGTATCAGACCGAGGCGCGGGCAATAACTCCAAGCGGGGGTGTCGTGGGCAGTGGTGAGGAAACAAAGTTCATAGACATGAGCTTCGTTCGCCGCTGGCAGGTCGCGGATCGCATTGGCCGATTTTATCAGTCATGGACCGAGGCCGATAAAAGATCCCGTCTAATCAATGTTACGACCGAAGCGCGTGCCCTAGTATGTGGTGATCCGATCAATCTTACCGTGCCATCGCTGGGCGAAAGCTCCGCGTCTTATCGCGTCAATGAGGTTTCGAGGCAAGGCGAATCCGAGGTTTCCTTAAACCTACAGGAAGATGCACGCACAGCATCTCTCGACTGGGCTAACAACAAGACGACAGAGATAAGCATAGTAAACTCGGACTCGATAGGTGATTTCCGCTACACCGCGCCGCCAGCGCCCACGGATCTTTACGTGGAATCATACACGTCTTTCGAGGCGGGTGTCATAACCGTGATCGTATTCACTATGCCGACAGGGTACATAGCTGATGAGGTTGTTCAGCAGGGTATTGTGAAAGTACAGCGGCAAGATGTTGACACAGATATTCTTTGGGACTGGAACGACGATATATTTTTTGCCACACCGGGGGAGACTGTGAGGTATATCCGCAGAGATCTCGTGCCGGGCGAGAGCTATAACGTCAAGGTGCAGTCGTTATCTTCGTTCGGACTGACCAGCGTCTCTGCCACAGTTATTGAAGATGGCATTACTGGGGCGGCGGGTTCCGACGACCCGGCTGGCGAGGCTGGACAGACAGTCTTGGAACTCACGATACCCACTACAAATCCGCTAAACGATGGTGCGACACGAACCCGTGGCGAATATCAGTTCGACCAACGGATTTCAGCGCTTGAAAGCGGCGGGGGCTCAGGGTCAGTGACTATCGAGGAACTGAGCGCGTCGAGCAACGTCGTCACCCTGTCTAATTCAGCCGTATCAACAAGCAATATGATAATGGTCAATGGCGTGCCTTACACTCGCGTGGGTGCGCTGTCGGGCGCGAGAAGGGAGTATACAATCAGTGGTACAACGGTTACTTTCAACAGCGGGCAAGTACCTGACGGTACTGTCGTTCACGCTGTGTACACTAACGCTTAATGCGGCGGACGCGCAGATTGGGCCACTGTGGACCGTAGACGGTGGAACAGAGTGCGAATCGCCCGTCAGCGCTGTCGGCTCATTACCGAGTTCGCCCAGCGTCGGAACGATATGCACCGTTCAAAACTCGACGGTATGCGACCCAACCACAACTGGTTCTGACACGATCAATGCGTACTGGAATGGCTCGTCGTGGGTCGATTTAGAGTGCTTGGATGTACGACGTAATGGCAATGCTACCTTTCGCCGTCAGCTCATCGCCGGGCAAACCGATGGAATCGGCATCAGCACAAGCAATGACGGTGTTTACGATGTTTTTTTAGGCTTCACTACATTTTTTGGGTTCGGTGGCAACGCGCTCGATTTCAATAAGAACGTAGTCGATAGTGAGTGTACGAGCGGTACGTGCGATTCTAATTCTTACGACCCCGGCGCATCATGTAGCACAAATACTGATTGCCAACAAAACTTCGGCACGCGCATTAGAGCCTATTGCTCCAATACTCGTAATGGCACAGCCGTGAATGGCTTGTGCGATTTCGTTCTGTCGAATTATGAGGGTGGGGCGGTCAAGAATCACATTTTCTTAGATGCGATAGACAATCCTTCCGCACAGTGCGTGGCTTCCGCGTGCGACTCCAATTCCTATACGCCTAGTAAATCCTGCTCGACAAATGCCGATTGTCAGTACACGAACCTGATATTAGCAGAGGGGACACAGAGAGTTCAGGTAGGTGGAACCCTAGTGTCGGTCGATTTCAACGATAACCCGCTCGTCAATGTAGAGGCTGTACAAATCAACTCTGCGGCGGCACCAGCCGACCCGACCGACGACGGCAATATTACCTATGACACCGATCTTTGGGACGGCGGCAAGATGGCTACTATAGGCGATGGGGCAGATGCACTTCCGCTGGGCGCGTGTTCCATAAACTCGACGCCGGGCTTGGCGCAAATTAATAGCGACGCGACAAATGTCTTCGCCAATGGCGAGGCTTTGGGCCGAGTGTCTACGTGGAATGGCGCGGGGCGTGTCGCCCCATTCGAGTACGTCATCAGTAATTTTCGTTGCTACAACAGCCATGACCTGACGACGGGCGAAAGCCTGACTTTTGACCTAGAGTACGTAGACGTCAGCTCGCACTACGCGAATCTCTCATACACATCTACGGGGCACGGATGTACAATCACTGGTGGGACTGCGGATACATTAGATGAGGTTCGATGCGTTCAAGCGGGTTCGTATACCGTCGCAAAAGACCGAATGATACGGTTGAAAATTGCCAACTCGGGTGTGCCAAACGCGGAATCTCGGCCAAGTTGCTCATGGCTTGAGTGCATCACGTCGTTGGAATGATACAAAACGCCCTAGAGTAATGCTAAAATATATACACTAGATATGCGTCACGCATTACTAACGGCGTTAAAATGCCAGTTGTCAAAGGCACAAGACATCCCGTAAGGACACGCTCCAGCTCGATACTAGGCGGGATTTTTGCGATCTTTCGTCAAGCGAAAGAACACACGGATGCGACGAGCAACGCCAAGGCCGTGTTCGCCAACGGCGGGACGCTACAGGACGTTATAAGCGCGTTCTCGGACACGACAAACCAAAAGGCTGACGATGCGGCATGGAGTCAAATACAAGAGGGGTTAGCGCGGTTACGTAGTATCTCACACAACGCCGCAACGACTTGCGAGGAACTGAGTTCCTTCTTCTATGACATCGCATCGCTCGTCGATGATCTCGCGTACAAGCCATTAAAACAGGTGCTAGATGAAAAATCAGACAGATCAAATTGACCTCGAACTCGCGGAACCACTCTGGATGCCACGGGGGAGCGTACACGCCCTTATTACCATTGCGCTCGTCGTATTTTGGTGTGCCGTAGTATTCAAAGGCGGCGACTTACCAGAGGACTTGAAGGCATTAGCGTCGTTATTCATCGGCCTTTACGCCGGAAAGCGCAGTTCTGGCAACACAGTCATCAGTCAGGGAATGGTTGGGGTGAAGAAGTGAAATACGCCTTAGTGATGCTCGCGTCAATGACCGTAGCGGCGTGCTCGGGAATCGACATTGACGATTTAATCGCCATCGAAAACTCCAAGGGATGCTACGAAAACAAAGAGCCTACCTGTTCGAGCACCACCGATTGCACGGGCAAGTGCGATCCGGCGAGCGATAAGAGGTGCGTCTGCCTACGCTGTCAATGCGTTGAGGCAATCTGGGAATAGGCTATGTGGACACAACTGTTAGTATTCGTCAAGACTCTTTGGGCTAGCCAGCTAGGCAAGCTCGTGTTCGATGCGTTGTCGAACCTGTTACAGAACAACGCACGCAAAGAACTCGACAAACTGTCAGTGCTCGCAAAACTCAAAGCAATCGAGGTCGAGCAAGAGTATGGGCACCTTACTGGGGACGAGAAGCGGCAAGTGGTCCTAGAATACCTCAAGGACATTGCCGCCGCCGAGGGCCTTGAAGTTGCCACGGCGACTCTCAACTTCCTGATCGAGAGCGCGGTCCAGTTACTCGATACAGCGAAGAAGCTGAGTTGAACGATGGCCTCGGTAGTTGACCCATCTGGCGTGCCGTTTAAGTCACGCGATGAGCTGACATTACTTGCGACGTTGATTGCGGGTGAAGCGCGTGGAGAAACCGAGATTGGACAAATCGCGTGCGGGTGGGTCGTCCGCAACCGCGTCCATAGCGGTGAACCGAAATGGTTCGGAACTTGGTGGCACGGGGTCATGCTCAAGCCGTACCAATTTTCGTGCTTCAACAAGGATGACCCGAATCGCCGCCGACTACTCAACCCATATAAGTATTTTGGTGATCTTGTTTGGACTGCTTGTTATCGCAGTGCGGCACAAGTGTATTTCGATCTATCGAAAGACCCTACATTTGGTGCAGACCATTATCACACAAGTGCGGTCAATCCGAAGTGGGCCGACAGCAGCAAAATAACGGCGCGTATAGGCAATCACATCTTTTACAAACTCAGTTGACATGAATTGGTTCAGTAAAAAACAAGATGACGTAAATGACCTTCTAAGGACAGCCGAGGCGGCAATCGTTCGGCTTGAGGGGGACTACGAGTCCGCAAAACGCGCACACAGGCGTAGTAGCGCGGTGTTGCGTAACGTAGTCGAATACTTGGCCGACGGACTGCTTGTTTGCGAGCTGGATGGTGAGATCGTACTCGCAAACAGCAGGGCCAACGCTACCCTCGGCTACGAAAGCCTAGAAGGCATGAACATCAATAAAATCGTTAGTGGCGAATACCGCGAGATCAACCAGCGGCTAGTCAGTGACTACGCCGAACATCCGGTAGATCGGCTTGAGGGTACGCGCTCGTATGCGCTCTTACTTGTGGACAGCAACGATCAATTCGTACACGCTTCGGCTAACGTGTCGTCATGCCCGTATAATGGACACAGCCTGATTATCTACACGCTGCGCTTCACCGACTAAAGGGAGCACACAGTGGCGGACTCAACGCACGAGCGCGACCTGCTCGAAATCACCAAGACCCTTCACGCCGCTCTGCAACAGCACTCGCAAGCGCCGAGGACGAATCCATATCTGGCTGGCGGCATATCTCTCGTCGTTGCATTGATAATGGGTGCGATAAGCGGCATTTATACGGCGGGTCAAGCGGCGAACGGACTCCAGACACTCGATAAGCTGCTGCACCGCCACGAGGCTTCCGCAAGTCACGCTGGGCAAGCCCTTATGAACAGGGAACTCTGGAAAGCAATTAACTCTTGCGAGTCACAGTGGGCAATCCTGCGAGATGACATCGACGACCTCGAAAACGACGTAAAGCAAATCCAAGGCGGAAACAGACGTTAGCGGTTACAGGAACCGCTATTTTTATTTTTGCAAGATGGGCGACCAGCTTAAAAACCTCTTATCATTACTTAGTCACCGCCGCGTTCCTCGCAGGTGGGGCAAGCAACGAAAAAGAGGTTGAAAGAGCGTGGGGCAACTATCTCGGTCGAGAGAATATGAAACTTTCCTTGAGCCATTCTGGAACGGGTCGTCGAAGGATGGGATTTGCGTGTCAGTCGGTGACGGGCACCGGACGTGCGATGCGATCAAGAATCTGATCGCGGACAACAACTGGCTCGGCCTTTTCATACAGGCTGACCGCAACGAGGCGCAAAGACTCGCATCATGGTCACACCCCTATCATCTACACGCTATTGTTGAGTGTATCGACTGGCGAGAGGGCCTTACGCGCATACTTCGAGCAAAGAACATGATGCGTCAATTCGATATGTTACATATCGACGTAGGCCCCCACACACTCACGGCATTTCAGGGGATGATCGAGGACGCATGGTTTACGCCTCGCGTAGTCTTATGTGCGTGCGACCCTCAAAGCGCGCAAAGCATTATCATGTTCGCTAATAAGAACAATTACAAAACGTACTGGGAGGGGCCGGGCGCGCTCGCGTTTGTATTAAGCGAATGACCGTTGACCATCTCAACAAACCGCACACGTTTGAGGACTTCTTCAGCCAGTTTCGTGGCCGACTCGGTAAGCGGGCGGTAACATTCGCTTTTGCGCTTGAGCACATTTCATCGCGGGGTCCAGTAAATATCGTTGAGACTGGTTGCTTACGGATGCCGGGAAACTGGTCTGGCGACGGGTGTAGCTCGGCCCTGTTTGCGTCGTTCATCCAAGCATTTGGCGGCACACTGACCTCAATCGACATTGATCCAGCGGCTTGTGCGGAGTGTAGGCGGCAAACCGAGCGCTACTCGGTCGATAATGAAGTCATTGAGGGTGATTCAATCATTGCGCTGACCGAAATAGCGAGCAGCGGTGGCAAGATCGACTTGCTCTATCTCGATAGTTACGATTTTGATGCGTCATCGCCACAAGGATCTCAGGGGCACTCGCTGGCCGAGGCACAAGCGGCACAAGATGCGGTAGTTGACGATGGGGTTATACTCATCGACGACGTTGGACTGACGCACCGAGGAAAAGGCGGTATGTCTATACCGTGGCTCGAAAGTGTTGGATGGGAACAGGTAGTGCGGGGCTATCAAGTGGCCTTGATGCGTAAGACCTAGAAACGGCTAAGCGGCTCGTGGCGAAACAAGCGGTAAGTTGGTATAATGGACATGATCGCCCCTCGTGGCGGAACTTTTTTTCAGGGGACAAACAATGAGCGCATTCAGCGAGTTCTTTAACGCCGTTAGCGGCGGATTGACGCCTCAAGAGGCGATTGACGAGTTAGGCTTAGATAGAAAGCAGGCCAAGCGCGAGGTACGAGAATGGATCGCGGCGGGCATCTACGTAAAAGGCCGCACATTTCTCGGCGGACACATCATTGAATCCGCCGCTAAGCCGGTGAAGAAAACGAAAAAAGCGACGGCTAAGAAAGTTGTCGAGTCCGTCGAAACTGAGGGCGACGAATAACGACCAATGTCGAAGCCCGGTGATTGGGGCAACACCATCGAGGTAGGCGCGGCGAATATCCCCGCGTCAGTGCAACCCAAAATAAGTCATATCGTAGCACTGTTCCTGAGCGGACAAGCCTGTTCGCTAGAGCAAAGAACGTACACGTCTGACGACGATACGGCGGTCAGAGTATTTTCGGCGCTTGACGCACACGGGCGGGTGATCTGCGTTCTTCGCTGGATGCAGGAGTAAGCGTGATGAAGAAACTAGTAATACTCGCGGCGCTGGTGACGGCCTTTTCTAGCGTAGCCGCTAGGCCAGTTCCCGGTACTTGTACGAATTCTTTCCAGAGCCTCAAGCACCTCGGGGGAAACTCCTTGGGCCAAGATCGGTGCAAAGATGGCCTCGTTACGCATATTCGGACCAATCCACTTCTCTGCCGTTGCCAGCATACGTGTGACTGGGATGATGGATCTCGTCGGACGACGTGCACCCCTTGTCCGGGCACGAGTAACTACTACGAGGATGAGCTGACAAAGCCCCTTTGTGCGGACCACGGTGGGGTTGACGACTCTCAGTGGTACGTGCCTCAATTCGCGCAGAAGTACGGAATGTGGCAAGGACCGACTTCGCCGCTTACGGCGGGGTCCTTGGCGGGACCAGACAAAGTAACGTGTGAGTGTCTGACTGGAGAACATTCATCCTGTCTTGACTATGATGCCGGTGCTCAAGTGTCTGGATCTGCTGGGACACCACATTGGGGAAGTGCGCTTTGCCACGACGTTTGTGGCTGGAACGGCGGCTCTTTGTCCTCAACCTCGATGTACACAATACTGCGGGATGCTCCATCTTGTGCGGGGGTCCAATCCTCAGATAGAGGGCCAGAGGTTCATTGCACTTGCGACGGGGCTCCATTATCTGAAACTTGGTGCTCGGATGACCCCAATGTGTGCGATCAGGCCGGTTGCACAGTACACCACACGGCACCAACGAGCACACGTTGCATACCAGTTCCGTCTATAACGCCGACAACCACAACCACGCTTCCCGAACCAACGGGTTGCGCGGGTCGCTTAAACGCGGTAACAGCGGCACTGAACTGGCTGTTGTTTGCGACGGGTCAAGATCACGGGTGCGTCGATGCACTCGATTAAGGGAATATAATGAAAAACACACACCCCGCGAAGGCATCCTGATGGAACACTTCGCGGTCATCCTCGATAAATCAGAGGTAGACGGGTTTATATCAGAGTTCAAGACGGCCTTTTGCGACGACGCCGATGCGTTAGGCGCGGCGGAGGGCCGGTTAGTCAGAGCGATCACCGACAGCACTGGAATGTGCGTACTGTTGGCAGTCCCACCAAATAAGGCACAGCTCATGCCCCGAATGTGTGCAATGCTCGGCGTGTCCTGTTACAAGAAAGGCTAATGGGCGCGCTAACCGAACTTTTTCACAGCACGTTGCTGGAAATCTCTACTTTGCTCCTTACCAAGTATTGCAATCTCACGGACAGAAATTACGTGACGATTCTATACGGCGAGGAGGATGCACGGAAAATGTTCATCTACTCGTCGGGCAAGGCGCAAGGTGCGGTTAGTGCTTTAAGAGAGGGACTACGCCGTCTGACCTTCGAGACGAGGGCCAGTACGGTCAACAAGCAAGACAAGAGGATTTTGCATTGATGGTAATGGTTAATTATATCGTCGAGGGATTTCTGTTCTGCTGGCAAGCGATCATGTGGCTGACTGGATTCAGCACCGGGGCAATTAGTTTCCTCGTAATTCTGAGCTTGCTTTGCAAGGCGGCTGACGCGATTTCCGCCAAATCACAGGGCGTAACACGTTAATACCATGTCATTGATACAGCAGTTAAACCGACAAGAATCCTACAAGACCAAGCCTAGAGTCAAATGCGTCCGGTGCGAGGGTAGCGGTAAGCAGATGCTCCCCTCGGTGAACGACTGGGTGACGTATATGCTGACGGATTGCCCCAAATGTGGCGGTCGTGGCGAAATGAGAAGGGAGTGGGGGTGAGCTATGTGGCTTTTGATGTATGATATTCTGATACAGCCGTGGGCGTTCAAGCCTCAACAGGTATACGCGGCACTACAATTCGCCGCCGAGTCAGGCATCGAACTCGAAACGCGCACAGACCCACAGGGACGCGAGCACTGGATCGTTAGACAGGGTTACAAGTACGGCTTCGGATTGCTGGACTGAGATCATGTCGGGCGGCGCGTACCTTCAGTTCGTAAGCGGTATTGAAAAAGCGTCGGTTTCGACAATCGTGGAGCTTGGTTCGCGTGACGGTATTGACGCGGTTAAACTGCAACGCTACTTTGACGCGGACAAAGTAGTCGCGTTCGAGTGTAACCCTCACGCAATCCTACGCTGTCAGGACTATCTAGCTGACAAGCCAAACATAGAGTTCGTTCCGCTAGCGGCATGGCATGAGACGACTACGATACCCTTTTTCCCCGTGACAAATGGCAATCTTGGCGCGTCATCGGCGTTCCTTGTTAATGTAGATTACCCCTACGAGTCCATCAATCAGAATAAAACCACAGTCGATGCCGTCAGACTGGACGAGTGGTGGGCTGAAAACGGTAACGGCCTGCCGATCGACTTACTCTGTATGGATATGCAAGGTTCCGAGGTCAACGCCCTGAAGGGCGCTGGGGACTTACTGCATGGCGTGCGGTACATTATCACTGAGTGTTTGTTCAAGCCTCTTTATCACGACGCACCGTTACTGGATGACATCGAAAGATGCCTAAACGATTACGGTTTCAAGCGGTCAACACTGATCGCGGCAAATGACTGGTTCGGTGACGTGCTTTTTATCCGAAACCCTTAACACGGTGGACCGGGGCTGAAATTGCGAGTCTATTTTTCCTCTCCTAACAACCAACTCCAAGCGCATATCGTAAACTCTCGTCCGGTCCTACTCTCGTATGCAATAGCGCGGGGCCAGCAGTGGCTTGAATCATATATCCCCTCCTTCGGCAGATTACTGATAGATTCAGGTGCCTATTCGGCTTTGAACAGCAAACGTGCGATAGACTGCGCTGAATATGCGGAGTGGGCTAGTCAATTTGTCGGGCGTGCCGATGCGTTTGCGGGGCTCGATGACATTGCTGGCGATTGGCGGCTGTCAATGAAGAATTATCAACAATTCGAGCTGGGGTTCCCTACAATTCACGACAC
>JAAOEI010000437.1_pt1 | contig 16224 bp, 16 predicted proteins | sample 7059261 | NCBI WGS metagenome assembly JAAOEI01 (sample SAMN14008812, study PRJNA610033) | viral metagenome | isolation source: viral particles filtered from seawater | place: China: Hangzhou Bay, Yangshan Deep Water Harbour | collected 2017-10-31
ACTTTATCTATAAATATAGCAACTTGAACCATCATACAGTTTTAATAATTCCAGTTTGAGAGGCATCAATTTCAGCAGCCGTATAATCTACCCCTGTAAAAACACTCTTTCTATTCGTATCTAAGAAGAATTGATAAGCTCCAGTACTAGGTGCAAATGCAGCAGTTTGTACTTCAGTTCCGCCAGAACTACGATAAACTCCCTTAAATTGAGTAGCTCCAGGAGCTTCATTTTCCACACGCCACACACCTTGAGCACCTTTAATAGTTCCAGTAAATGCACCAATAAGATCCATATAAAACAAATCTTTATTATTTACTGTGGTTGTTGAATTGTAACTAGTATTGTCATCAGGAATATGCTCACTAACTTCCTGCCAATTAGATCCAGCAAAAGGTGTCCACTGAATAGTTGTTCCATCAGCACGAGGAAACAAAGGAACAATCTCTACATCACCAAGAGACTCACCAGTAGTTACCCACATATCGCCAACCCAACCATTAAGAGAGTCGTCTCCACATGCCACAACCTGTGACCAATATAACTGAGAAATATTAGTAACACCAACAGGGAATCCAGCAGGACCAGTATTATTAGATCCAGTCCAACGAATCACACCATTAACTTTTAATTCCCAAGTCCAAGCAACTGAAAAAGTATTCGGCAAAGGCTCGCTAACTGCCATTGTACCATAAAATTCAATATAGTATTCCTGATTAAATGTTAGGCTCCAAATAGACTGGTCATATGCAAAACTGCCACCTTGTGATCTTATAGCAAATCGACCATCAGGTAAAACTGATAAATAAAGATTAACATTCCAGACTGTTTCAAAACCAAATAGAGTCCTAATGCCATTTATTTTATGTCTACCTCCAGCCCTAAGTGAACTGTAAAGAGAGGTACTAAGAGTTTTACTAGCTGTTCCACGAAAGGCAAATGTTGATCCAGTATTAACGCCACTGACAATTGATCCGGCCCCAGATCGGGAAGTCCATTTTCCCTCAGTCATTTGACCAATACTGTAGTGCCCAACAGAATCAATAAATTCTAGTCCACCAGCCATATTAGTTATTCTCCGCTGTACTTAGATTTCCCAAAAGGTATAACTCAACACCTTCTAAAGTCCCATCAGTTCCAGATTCATCAACTCGAATTAAATCGCCATCTAATAATGTACCGATCTGAAATATAGAGTTTGATCCAGAAACCTGACCAACAATTAAATTCAAAGGGCTTGCAGCTTTAAAAATACTATTAAAAGTTGTTCCTTGATCCCTACTAATTAAAATATCTGCTAAATAAGGACCACCGCCAGCTAAAGGAACTTTACAACTGATACCAACATATTGCAAATTCAGTCTTGGTTGCCATGTTTTTAAATTCTCAGAAACTAAATTGTTTCCTGCATTTCTTGGTAAGTAAACTCTCGGGCGCGTTGGTAAATTATCAGTGCCATCAACGCGCACACCATCTAATTGAAGCCTTATATCAATCCCATAAGTAACTTCTTGATTTAAACTTGTTACTCCGTTTACCTTATCAACACCCTTTGCAATTAAACTTAATGCCTGATAAAGCCTTGTATTCTCACTTAATAAAGGCTTAATTAAATGCTCAACTTGTGCAAATACAGACGTTAATTTCATGCAACTTTCCAAGAGTATAACGTATTATAAATATCTGCACCAGTATCAGCATTAGCATAATAAAACCACTCATCAGGAGCAGTAGTTAAAAAAGCATTTGCATTAGCTGAATAAAGCGTTACCCAACTTACATCATCTGCCGAAGATTGAAAAGTTACAGTTCCAGGAGCACCCGCAGTATATATAATTCTTAAAGCAACCCAATTCCAAATTCCACCTTGTGCATTAACATAAGGAGTGCTGCTGAAAGTAGTTTCATTTGTAAAATAGGAAATAGCTAAAGGTAAAGATAATGCTGTACTAAGCAGCAATCCAAATACAATTAGTTTGCTTGTTGCACTCTCACGAAATCCAATTCCTGCCCAGCAATTTGCAGCTATCTCAGATGTAACTGCAAAATGAGCTGTAAGTGTAGTATTTGCTCCGATACTCATTTTACGGATACGTAAACTATTAGCAGCTGTTGCAGGAGCATAAAGAATTAAAGCATTACCATTAGCAGTTTCAGTAGCTCCACCTTGATTAGTCCAGGAAAATGATCCGGCACTAGGCAATGTCATTGGGGCATGATGTGGGCCGGAGTAATAATTACTACCATTCTTTAAATACCAGCCATCAATAGTAAGCGCGCTGCCGCTTGATCCATTAGCCGCAGCAGTTACATGACCCTTTGCATCAACAGTAATATTTGCATTAGTATATGCACCAGCAGCTACTCCACTATTGTCATGAGATACTGTAGGATTAGGAGATGCAGGAGTTACAGTTATTGGGGCTGTGCCGCTTACACTAGTTACCCCACCTCCACCAATAGCAATTACTGACCATGTTCCATTATCGCAAGCTGACAATTCTCCAGTAACGTCATTCCACTGTAAGTTCGCATTAACATTGCAAGCGCCAGCAGGCGTTACAGTGACACGATCAATTTGAATTGGAGCACTCATGAAATTCCTGGCCTCTCACCAAATAGAGGCATTGCAAATTCATCCAAACGATCAACTTCCATATAATGATCTACTGCATCAGTTCCAAACTCAACTGAGAATTTCTCATTTTGAAAATTTAGTTGCCTAAGATAATCTCTCTCAGGTCTATTTGCCAATGCAATAGGAGGTAAAGTAGTTGTAGTTTGCATATCCTCAGGCCGAACCTTTAATATTAGGCTACCGTTACCTCTTGCCCTGAAACGTAAAGCTCTTAGAACATTAATAGATCCAACTTTAGCTGTTAAAAGGGCACAAGTGTAATATGATTTAATTGCATAAATTTCTAAATCACTCTTTACAGTTGAGTCTAATTTTTCTAGTTCATTACGACCCATTGAGCCAATTCTCAGACGATAAGTAAAATCTCCATCATCATCTAAGAATGAACATAGTCCAATAGATGCAGGAACAAATGGCCTAAAGAAATAGTATGTCCAACGCAATGACATATAATCCCAACCATTATTAAAATCAGCAACTAAAAGTAGATTACAGTCAGTTGAACCATTTGTAGGTAATAAAATATAAAGAATTTTAGCAAAAGGATCAATTTGAGTTGTAATATTTTGAGTTGCTGTTTTAGTTACAGTGTTCCAAACATCTTTAATTTTCCAGCTAAGTTCTGGTCTAATAACTGAACCATTGAACATAAACAGTCCAGCTTCATTTGCAACTAGTCCAATATCTCCAGTTGTTAAACTTGGTAATGTTGCAGCGATAGATCCTAATGCAAAATGGCCAGATCCAATTGCCCCATCAATTAAAGTTAGTTCCCAATCCCCCGGCTCATTACCATTATCTTGTGTTGCAAATATACTGAATGCGCGCGTTATGTAACAGGCATCTCTTAACACCAAACAACCACGAGCCTCATCAGAATCAGCAGGAAGCGTAAGGAATCCCGTTACGTTATTCATTGATTCCGCATCTTCAGCATACGAAATATAAACAACGTCGGCATTAGCGCGCACAACAACTAAGCGATTATGATAAGTATTCAATCCACCTGCTGTAACTGCACCAGGGATAGTTTCAAGTAAATCAAAAAGATCATCAGCCGTGATAACAAGATCAGAGTCAAAAAAGTCAAGAGTTGCAGTAGTAGTCGTGTTATCATTAATCAATCCCCCATTAGATTGACCAACATAATAATATAAGTCACTGTTTGCTTTAGTGATAAATATCTGTCTACCTACAACTTCAGGGCCACCTAAAGGTATATTAGTTAAAGCAATAGAATCTGCACCAGCAGATGTATAAGTTACAGGAGTAAAAACTGATGCAATTTTAGGTCCTGGCTGAGTTGTGAATCCTGTATCAGTAATAAACGAAACTGCAATTTTATAATCTCCAGCAGCAACATCACCAGCACCACCAGATGCAGCATTAAAAGTTGCAGTTGGAGCTAGTCCAGCAGCATTGCGGGTTGCAGAATAAGTATCCAACCAAACTTGCATATTTGGAGGGGGATAAGCTGCACCAATCGGAAGAATAAAAACTTTATTAAATAGATTCAACCCAACAAAATCAATTGCATTTGGATCAGAGAATACTGGAGTTGGATTATTATTAATGTAAATATTTCCATTCCAATCCATTGTGAATATTTGTAATGTCCCATTAGAGGCACCTTCAAATATTCTCTTTACAGGATGATTTAAAGCCAATGATGTTTTAGTTCCTGGACGAATGCCAACCTGACCAGAATTTGAAAAGAATACATTTTCACAGCAAGTAGCATGATCCGGAGGACACTGATCTGCCATTCCCCGACGATAGAGTCCCTTAAATTCTTCAATCGGAATTTTAGTGTAATCGTCTAAATAACTCATTCTTCATCATCCGAACAAATATAAACAAGAGATACAGCTACAGCAATAATGATAGCAACAATATAAACTACCACCACATTCCCCTTGTATTCCAATAACGTCGATGATAACCAATACGCTTAGTTGGCAAATTCTGAGCTTTTTTAGCTGCTTGAATTTCTACCATCTGGAGATTATTTTTAGCAATTAAATCTAAGTCTTTCCATCTTGCATCTCTCACTGAATGCAAAGCTAATGCAGCAGTTCTATAGGAAAGGAAAATTTCCCCTTCAATTACAGTAAGAATATCATCAGTATAAACAGGATCAACTAAATTTGAACGGTAACGTAACTGAACTTGCTCATCATTTAATGATCCAAGAAGATATATTTTATTCTCTCTCCATGCCCAATAATTTAATGTAGTTTGTTGCTGTGCATTTGGAATAAACCTCATTTCCACCATATCAGCAAAATCTTCATTTTCTTGATTTACTTGTCTTTCTTTTAACCAAATAGGTTCAACTAGGTCATCAGGATAATTAACTACAGTTGTTAGATCAGTAGTACCTGCAGGCACGTCTAAAATTGCTGATACTGAACGGGTAATCTGATCCCCATTCATTTGCAGAGTAACTTTTAGTTCCCTAAACGCTTGTTGCAGCTTAGGGAATAAACGAGGATCTTGCCAGTTCACAGCCTTATCATCGTCTAAATGAGTGCGGGCCGCATCGAGAATATCAGCAAATGTAGGCATAATTAATTCATGCAAAACGTAACAATCAAACTATTAACTTGTCCATTAATTGAATACTTGGCCAAATAATAAGCTGGTTGATGACTGAGTAATTTATAGGCATTTACCCTAAAATAATCAATTTTATCTAATTCTATCATGGCTTTGCACTTTCCCTTGGTTCAACTCTACCTCTGTTGGCAAGAATAATTTGTTTTAGATTAGTTTCAGCCAAAGCATTCCATTCTTTCGGTCGCGCATCCTCACCAACAATACTAGCCATTAGTGCAGCAGTTCTTGGAGCTAAATATAATTCAGCGTCAATAAATTGTAATGAGCTTGTCCCATCAACTAAATCAGCAAACTCTTGCCAATAAAATACTTTAACTGATCTATTAGTAGTTGCAGCAATGAAATTTATTTGTGAACCATCCCATTGCCAATCTCGTAGCCTTTCTTCAACTCCAGAGGAACGATTAGGGAGAATATAACGCTCTGTCATAACAGTATAAGCATCATTAGGATCAGAAACGAACTTCTCCCATAATCGAATTGGCTCTTTAATTGTACCTATTACCAAACCTCCTGTACCAGCATTTACAGTGGTTACAGAAGTTGTCTGCATCAATGAAGCATCAGATAAAGTTAACTTTTGTTGCAATTCACGAAATGCCTCATTGAGTTTAGGCAATAAGACAGTGTTCGTCCAAGTTACAGCAGGGTCATCATTAAGCAATGTCCTTGCAGTATCTAATGCGACTTGTGCAGTTTTAGCAGCCATTACAATTGTCCAGCGTAAACAGCCTCAAAAGTGATAGAATCTCCAGAACAAGCAGCAGGAATTGCGGATGCTGCTAGTTGGCCCAGAGGATCATCTTCAGAAGCAGCATTAGTCTGTGCGCGAATCAAGAGCTTACCATTAGAGTTGTCAGTACCAGGATCATACTCGTAAAAATACCCAGCTTGACCAATAACAGTAACTCTAATTGGAGTTCTCGATGCCTTGATCGCAGCTTGATTAAGATTCATCACAATTCCACCAGTTGTATACTCAAGAGGACTTGCACCAATAGCAAGAGTTCCAAGTACAGTATAAACAGAATCCGCCCATTGTTTTGTAACAGTCGTGGTAACAGTTGCAGCAGCCATTTTATTCTCCCTTAATTAGCAAATACTAAACTATCATCTTTAACTAGAACAGCCTTACAAACATGACAAACTTTCTGTTCAGGATTATTCAGAACAGAGAAACAAACAAAGCATTTTGCAGCTTTAGCATCAAGTGAGGATTTAGGCATCATCCACTCATGAGCTTTCGGGTCCCATCCAAGCAATTCAGCCATTTTACGTTGTGCGCTTGAAACTACGTTATGCTGACGATACTTTGCAAAATCATTATCAGCAATGCGGCAACAAGACTCAAACCATTTGATATTTTGACGTTTTGCAAGTTCACACTCCTCAGGAAATCTTGACAATACTTCTCCAGCAGTGTGCTCTCCTGGAATCCAAAATAAACCAGGACGAGACTCGGGATCATTTTCAGAAACTCCAATATTTGAGAAGATGTAATCATTTACAATGGAATCACAAACAGTCTCAACTGAGTTTTCAACCCTCAAAGATCCACGAGTCTCATCAAGATAAACTCCATGGAATGTTTTGCCAACATGGATAACTGATGGGATCTTTGTATCCGATGCTGGAATCCTAAAAGTAGGAGGATAGCATCCTGGTTTAGATTCAATAAGCTCAAATGGAACAAATGAAACCACAGTACATTTAATTTCTTTTCTTTCAATCATTGTTTATAATCTCCCTTAATTGCTCCTGAGTATCCAACAGCCTCTTTCAATCTCAAGGCATTTCCAATTTCACTAGTGTCAATAAGATCCATGAAAGTTTGTATCTCCTGATCTTCCTTAATTTTCAGTTCATTGATAATCTCCTGCTCTGTACTAGCTTTATGCCGCATTGTACAGTAGAAAATAAATTCAATGACTTTCAAATTAGGTTCAAGAGGATTACCAAACTTATCATGAAACACAAAAAATGCTTCGTAATCACCATTTGTGACATTTGGAGTTTCTTCGTTCTTAACTAAATGCTGAGGAAACCATTTCTCAAGAATCCAAACATCTTTAAGGTAATTATACTTCTTGACTACTCTAGCCTCAGTAACTTCACGAATGAAAAGATCACCTTTAAAATCCCTAAAAGTACCTTTTCTAATCTCCCGTAAATCTTCGCTCCATGCAAGTCGGAACATTGGATCACCCATTGGATTGACTCCACAATGTTCTTTAAGCCACTTATTAATTTCTTTATAGTTTTCAATCATTTTAAAAATCGGGGAGTCTCAATGATTAGTTAAGACTCCCCAAGTATCCAAGGAGCAAATCTAATTAGTATCCAGAAGGAATAGCAAGCGTATCAATGTAACTTGCAGAGGCTGGATTGTTCATAAAGAGATTGAAGGATGCAACAACATAGAAAATCCAAGAAGTTGCAACACCACCATCTCCAGAACGAACCTCAAATACCTTCTTACCATCATCAGGATTGGCATAGAATCCAGCGGGATGAAGTTCAGCGCGACCCCAAACATCGAGATCAATGAAATCGATCCGAGTTCTATCCCATGAATAAGATACCTTCAGAGGAGCACCAGCGATTTGCATATTATCGCTGAAATACATGTCCAGGGCTTCATCTTTAGCAACTTTGTCAATACGGATAACATTTTGACCAAGCTCCTCATAAGCCTGACGCTGTGCAGGATGGGTCCAAGCAGTGCACCGACGCTTAGTATCCAAACCAACACGATCACCGATCTTATTGATTGCCAAACGAGGCAACGGCAAAGTCAATGCAGCAGAGTTAGCATTAACACGATTGGCGCGGATTTCAGGATTGGTTGCACGATCAAATCCCAACCAAGTCCCAGTAGAGGCATTAGAATCATGATATTTAATTCCAAGCATCCCAACCGGAGGAGTTGCAGTTAGGCCAGAAGTGACAATCAAATCTCCAGCAACCGCACCAGCTACAGCAGGTGTCACTTTAATAGTATTGTTAGCCAAGTCGTAAAACGTAACCTGGGATTCTCCACCAGCCGAACGATTAGTCGTTAGGGCAGAATTATAAACACTGATATTCTGACCATAACGCATCAAACGTGCGCGGAATCCATCAGTGGTGAAAGTGTAGGTATCGACGCCTCCTGCAGTGGCGACAGTTGTGATGGTTCCGAGAACACCAGTACCATCACCCATACACTGAGAGTCCGTATTACGACGAAACTCTTTCATAGAAGTGGCCAAAGTATCACGGAAAGCATTAATAACAGCTTTACGTTGATTATCAGTAGACCAAACAGTCTTAGCCGTCATTTCAATTGCTTCACGCAAATGAACAGAATTGATAATAGCCTTATCATACGTCGGCATATTACCACGACCAAGCGAACCACCGTCCGGATTGTAATAACCAAAATTACCTCCGGGACGGAGTTTCAGCGGAATACGCATATCACGAGATGAAATAACTTCTACATTCCGCTTTTCAATGGAACTGTAGAAAGTATCATCATAATCAAAAAGAGTAGGAACATTAGGTGCAACACGCTCCAACTCAGCGCCAACTACTTGAGCTTCATTACCTGCCATTTAAATTCTCCTGGTTTTATTTCTTTAAGGTTACAGTACCGTTGATAATGTCCATTTCGGAAGTTTTACTGAAATCAATATGTTTAGGATTAAACACTTTATTACCAGTGCTTACAGCCTTACCCGCTGATCCAGGTTCCTTACGAGTCATGCCCTTATCAACAATTTCCTGTTTTTGTTTGTTGATCTTTACTGAAGTTCCAAGAGCTTCAGCAATTAATTTACGCCTAATAGATGGGACTAAAGCCTTAGCGCGCGCCAGGAACGCGGAGGTAATGCTGGACTTATCGGCAGAAGTGTAACCATTCTTTTCAGCGCGTTGCCACAGGGATTTCATATAACGCATATGATCCCCGTCTTTCTCCAATTGCCTACGAATTTCAGAAATACATTTTTCGGCAATTGCATCTTTCATGAAGGATGACAATACACCATCAGTATCAATCTTATCCATGATCTGTGCATGTAAACCTTCATAAGTTGATTGAAGAGTATCTACATTGAAAGTATTATACCGTTCATTCTTCCAATTCTTTTCTTCATCATCTTCTTTAACTTCTTCTTTTACTTCTTTAATTGCCGACCGTTTACCCTCAGCAATTTCATGAGTTCCAAATAAGAATTTACTCATTCTTAGAGCAGCATTCTTATTATTCTCATCATCTGACTCATTGTAAAATGCACGAATAGCATTTTGCAACACTGGAGCTACTGCATTCCATTGAGCTTCAGGGGAAACTTTATAAAGGCTAGTTAGAATATTTCTTGAGAATCTCTCAAGTTGCTTAGTTTCTTGTAAAGCTGAAAGAAACTTAGTCCCATCACCTTTAAACAAATCATTCTGAATCTCAACAAAAGCCTCATTATTATCAGCAGCTTCACGAGCATCAGAGATAGTTGGGAAAAGTGTAGTATACTCCTGTTCCCGATAAATAATATCCTTAAACTGAGGAAACTCTTTAAAGAATTCAGGAAACTTAGCTCTTACTTGAGCTAGTGAAGGCCGTTCATGAGGAGGAATATCATCTTTAGGAGTTTTATCTTCCTCTTCTTCCTCTTCTACTTCTTCCTCTTTTTCCTCTAGCTCTTCTTCATTTTCAACTTTAAGAGGTTCTTCTTTTTCTTCAACTTTTTCTTCAACTTCTGGCTCTTTATCTAAGATTGCCAATTCTTCTGCACTTGCTGTATCTGCCATAATATGCTCCTAAAATATTCCTTTTCCTGTTTTTCTATTTTTTCCACTAGTTACTCTTCCACCGGAATTATCTGCCGGAACAATTGAGTACCAAAGAGAGTTACCACCCTTATAATAATCTATAGAATCACCAAAACAAACAGATGATGGCTTTGGACCCAAATTAGTCCAAGTTATACCGTTATCACTAGTCGTACAGTCTGTAGTAGTACACCAAGTAGGCTCAGACCCCCCAGATGTTCCTGATCCCGTCAATTGCCTAAATAAATATCTTGTTCCACTAGTGGGCTGAATTGTTGCATAAACACCATTTCCAGAATCTACAGCATAAGCGTGATTTGCTTGCCAAACCGGAATATTAGCTTCTACTGTTGTTGTAAACCCTTCAGGAGATGTACGAGTTAATGAGCAATCTGATTTTCCATCATAAGGGTTATCATTTAGGGATATTACTCCCCAATTAGTACGTGTTGTACTTCCACCTCCGTCTGTCCAGAAGTCCAACCAGCCCCATCCCACAGCACCTAACCAATCATGATTTCCACCAGATGTAGAGGATAAAGTAAATAGAGAATTTAAAGTATCATAATAAAATTGACCTTTTAATCCCTGAGTACCTTTATCACTTCCAACATTACCATAAAAAGGATAAAGGAAACTATCAGCTGTTGCAGCTACAAATGTTGCTGTAAAAAGAGGTTTTCCAAAATAAGTATCAAAATAGTCATAAGTTTCTTGAGCACAACAATTTGGAATACCGCTTTCTCCATTTTGTCCTGGAGGTGCCCAGGCAGGGTAAGCTAGACTGCAATAAGGAGCATGGCCCTGCAAAACCTCTTTTCTTGGAGGAACTCCCCAAGCACCTTCAGTATCAAAACAATGAAACGTAGCTGCTGAATTTGCAACATGAATCTCATCATAAATAATTTTAGCAGCTTTACCACTGTAATGGGAAATCCACTCATCCATATCTGCGCCCATTGTAGCATTAGCGTTTGGAACAGGGAAATCAAAAGGAGATGCCAAGCCTTTACAAACATTTGTAGCTAATACAGATGCAGTAACACAATAAGCATTTGTTCCTACTAGTGCCGTGTTAGTTCCATCTTCATCCATTAATCCAGTGCCACCAGATTTCCAACCATTATAAGTGTAAGCAATTTGAATAGACTGCCCATTTGTTGGGGCAGTTGCAAATGAAACAGATCCAACACCTGTAGAATAATTAATAACACCAGGAATAGCAGGCTCGACAGCTCCCATAGTATCAATAGCCCCAGGCAAAGGAAAATTTCCGCCTATAGCAATAGCAGGTCCATTTTGTTTTCTGAAAACTACATTATTCGTAGATGTTCCGGCAGGGTGACACCAAGACGGAGATGATCCAGATGCAAGAATACAATCGCCATAAGCATCATAACCAGTTGCATTTGGCGGAGTTGCTGGACTAACTACAATTGGACGTTGCCCCGCAGATAAGCTAATACTAACAAAATTTCCTCTTACACCGAATGATCCGTCTGTATAAGGATTGTAGACACAACCAAAAAAGTAAGTCGCCGCTGGCCAAGATCCCGTTCCTGGAGTATCAAAACTAAGTGCTGGGAGATTGCACTGAGATCCACTAACAAGAGAATTATTAGGGGACTCTAAAGTTCCAGTATTAGTATCTGTTCCAGCAGTCCACCAAGGAGTATCACCGCCAATAATTGTACCTCCTTGAATAATATAAATGCTAAGAGGAGATATAGGACTGTGCGCAGTTGTAAAACTAAATGTTTTATTTACACCATTACCTGTCCCAATTGTCTCAGCAGTTATGCGCGTTCCAGTGGAATCAAAAGATGTATAAGATGATCCCCAAGCAGTATTCATTGCTCCTGTAGTAGTATATTTTTTCTTTACAAAATCTCTCCAAGAACAAGGAGCAGTAATACTACAAGTTACAGGATCTAATGCAGCAGCCTTTGTATATACTGATCTATTTGCATATAATTGTTTAGACCCTCTTGCAGAACCATTATAGGTTTGTTCTGGAGATGTAATTGCTGTAATCCATCCAATATGATAACTTGTATTTCCTGGAGGATAAGTTGGAAAATCTGAGCCAGCCGCAAAAGGATACAACCAATCAATATCATCCCCCAAAGTTCCTAATATCCAAGGAGAGTTCCAAGTATTAGGATAAGTTAGAGCAACTGCAAAAGAATGAAACCCTACAATCAAGTTTGGATCAAATACGTCCATTGCCGCAGCACGATAACCATTGTATGCAGTGCCAACACCAGGAAGAATATCTTTTACTGCACCATTTGTGCCCCAATAATTATTATAATTTGTTGCGGCATAGATCATCTGAATTTGTGATTCCGCTGGCAATTTTTGACCGCAAGCATTGGATACAGGATCTAAACCCGCATACGATTGCTGCCCAACAATATTAAATCCATACCTTTTCATTCTAACTAATTGCCCACATGCCCATTGAGTGCTGGCATCTCCGAAATGAGCAGTCGCAATTGTTGCATACTGATTAACTATTCCAGTTATTGCATCCGTACAAGCACCTGCACCAATACAACTGTCAGGCGATATAGCAGATGTTCCAGTCATCATCATCAAATGTCCAAGAGGAGTACATTGCCACCAACGATTCCCAACTTTAATAGTGTAAAAGAATCCAGTAATCGCACAATTTGTACTTGCAATTCCTCCATAGGTATCCAAAGTTGGAACAAGAACAAATGAATAAGACAGACTAGTTGTTGCAGCAACATTATCAGTTACAGTTACAGTAAACAGCCCAGACCATCCAATAACAGAACTTGTACCACTTAGAGTCCCATTAGCTGCAAGAGAAATTCCAGTTGGCAAAGATCCAGATGTTACTGTCCAAGTATATGGTGCAGTTCCACCAGATGCAGAAAATGAAGTAGAATAGGCTACTCCAACAGTCCCATTAGGAATATCAGCGGTGACAATCTTTAATTGTCCAAACGCGAGAGAACTAAATAAAATTGTTAGAATAACTTTCATATTTAGTAACCAGTGCAAACATAACGAATAACATCAGTTCCTGTGCCAGTAAAAGTTACAGCAGTTCCCGATGTTTGATCTACTTTCACAGCAGCAGCGGCAGTAGCATCTGAAGCTGTGCATTGATAAGAGGTTGTACCTGTAAAAACATCACCATTCGTAAAAGTTAATGCACAATTAGTTCCAAGAGTACAAGTTCCAGATATTGAGTGTGTATGAATACGTGAGCGCGTTCCCGAATCGCTAACTAATGTAGTAACTGAACGCATTTTATTAAATCCAACTTGTGCATCCGTAATACCGCTACTAATGTTGATACCTGTAGCTACATCATCTAATGTATTGCCTTGGATAAACGGGGAATCGAAAACTGCACTATTAGCCGTAGATATTAAAATTCCGTCAGAGCTAGCAGTATTATCTCCAATGCAGGTATTATTAGTAATTTTAATATCATTAGCAGTATCCCCCGCAGCTGCCCCAATTGCTACACGAATACATGCGGCAGCACTAGAGGCTTGCAAAACTATCATATTACTGTCAATCAAATTACCACTAACTGATGAATTAGGAGCACCTATACCAATCTCAAAACTCCCTACACCGTCTGTGGTACGCCCACCATAACAAATATTTCCAGAAAATACGCTATAATTAGTATCCAGAGCTTGCAAACACTGGCTACCAGAATTAACTAAATATGCCTGATTCCCCATGATACTAGAATAGTGTGTATCATGAATAGCAAAGGCCTGCTTATTTGACATAGCCTGATTATTATCAGCAAAAACATTACCAAAGAATCCAGACCACCTCAGACCATAAATTGCATAACCCTCAAGCGCGATAGCCCCCTGAAGCTGACAATTATTTCCAAAAATCTCTAGTCTTTGTGGAACTGTAGTTTGCAAATTGGTTCTCATACAGGAGCCAGTAGGATAAATTTGATTTCGACTAATAGTGCCACCATAAACAGTGTTAGTGCTGCCATTTACATAAATAACAGTATCAGCCGCGCTATTCATTGTTAGATAATTATCATCAATATGTATAGCTGTAATATCAGCCCCACTAGAACTAATCATCATAACCCGATCAGTTGGATTTCCAGGAAATTTATTACTCTGTATAGTAATATCAGTTCCACCAGTAACGGCAATTAATCCATTATCAGAATTGGTTCCTCCGTTTTGGAAAACATTATCTCTCAACTCAACTTTAGATGCCGTACTTGCTACCCAAGATCCACCCGTCGCAGAGTTCTTATCCAGCGCGCAACCACGAATAATAATCGGCCCTGTTCCCGATAATGTAAATAAATTTGTTGCAGCTGTAGTTTGTTGAAGAATAACTCCTGGAGTTAGACAAACAACTGATACATTTGCCGCACTAATAGCAATAGCAGCAGTTACAGTATATGTGCCTGATGCAACAATACAATTAACTGATCCAGCAGAAGTATCAATTGTAATAGCTCCAGGAGTACTAAACATATCAGAACACATACTTGTTCCGCCACCTGCAGGAGTAGTGCAAGTTCCAACTGCTCCGGAACTGATAGAACTGACAAAATCACCAGCACCACAAGTAGTAGTTGTAATATTTAATCTTGCAGAGGTCACTGCACCAAAAGCCAAAAGATGGCAAGTTGCAGGGAATCCTGCTGCTAGCGTCGGACAAGTAGTTACTCCAGTGTCATATAATACTTGATTAGCTGCACCGTTAGTAGATGGCAGTACATATACAATAGCTGTACCAGCAACATCTGCGGCTGCTATAGCAACTCCACCAGAAGTTAGTCCTTGATAATAATCAGCACCACTAGCAGTTCCATCACCACCAACAAAACCAGTGCAAGTTAGAACACCTGATGCAATAGTGCAAGTGGAATTTTTAATCAATTTTCCAGTTGTCCCATCATACACAACGACAGCATTATTAGTTGCAGATCCTGGCCCAACTACATCACCAGTACCAATAACAGCATTACCCAAAGTGGACTGCATTTGCATATTCGTGCCATCATACATTACAATGACAACTTGGCCAGCACGAATATCATTGTCAGCTAGTGCAGTAGTAACACCACCAGCAACTTTTACAATTGTTTTTGCACCTTTACTGTTAAAGTTAATAGTTGCCGCTCCAGTATTAGCAGTATTGGCTTTAAAAGCGTACAGCGCTCCAGTTACATATCCTGATGGATTGGAACTCAAATTACATGCGTAAGCATCACTAGCTCCAACATCAGTACAATATGTATTAGCAGCACCAATACGTTCAACTGCTGTCTGAGAAAAGATTGGAAGTGAAAATAAGATAAAAAAGATAAATTTTTTCATTTTAGAATACCGTAGCTCCGAAAGTTGAAGATGCAACATCTACTGCCGCACCTGACATATTAAGCAAACGAACAGTTACAGTATCCGCTGCTGAAACAAACATCATCCCAACAAGTCCTGTATCTAGGGTACTTGGCCATGAGGGTGCAATAGAATCATTAACAGCCGCTCCAGTGACAGTAAAGGTCAATTCCGCAACAGTCCCATCATCAATAGAGCCAAAATCAAGAGTAGAACTTCCTGATGCTGCTCCACCAATTGTAATTAATGTCCATGTACCTGTTAAAGGATCGGTAAAATATAAGTTTCCAGTAGTGATGTCAATTGCAAATTGACGTTCATCAATACCAGTAGGTGTACCATAAAAAACTCTTACGTCAGTTGGATTAAGTTCTAAGACTGGCATAATTTCCCTTAACGGTAAGTTACCGTAATATCAGCCTGAGTTCCAGTTGCACTGACTACACAAATACCAGTAATACAACCAATATCATATATTAATGTTCCATAAGTAACAGTAGTATCAATTGTTGCTAAAAGAGTTCCTGTAGCATCAATACCATCATAAATTGCTAGTGTATTAGAGGCTGCACCCTTAGTATTAATAGTCACAGTGTGCAATAATGACAATCCAGTACGGATAAGTGTCGTAGTTTTAGTTGTAATATTTACAGCATTATAAGGACCAATCTGTGTTTTAGGAGACTGTTCCAGAGCATTATTGGTTGCCATTATTTTGTTCCTGTTCTTGAGGCATAGGTTGATTCATCTGACTCATCATTTGAAATTGAATATGGA
>JAAOEI010000438.1_pt1 | contig 16221 bp, 11 predicted proteins | sample 7059261 | NCBI WGS metagenome assembly JAAOEI01 (sample SAMN14008812, study PRJNA610033) | viral metagenome | isolation source: viral particles filtered from seawater | place: China: Hangzhou Bay, Yangshan Deep Water Harbour | collected 2017-10-31
GGGGGGGGGGGGGGGCGCGGGGGGGGGGGGGGGGGGGGGGGGGGGGGGGGGGGGGTAGAGAGACCTCCCCCGTTTTTTTGAAATTTTTTTTCTTGACACAATGCGAAACGAGGTAGGGGGAGATTTTCCTCAATCTCTATTCCATTTTATCATAAAACATACTACAACCCTTGCCCCACCCCCTCCCCCCCACCCCTCCCCCCATTTTCCTAAAATATTTGGGACAATCGGCACAATTGTCCTATAAAAAACTAAAAAAAAATCCCACCGCTTTATATAATAAAATATGTCTAAAAAGATAGCGCTTATTCAAGTATGGCTTGGTTCTTTTCCTTCTTATTTTGATACTCATATAACATCTTGCATAAATCAAAACCCAAATATAAATTTTTTCATCTTTACTGATCAATTTTTAAATATATCTTATCCTAATATAAAAATCTGTTATATAAACGAACAAGTTCTTAAAAACAAAGTAAAAGATAAAACATCTATTTCCATAGCCGCCGACATATCATGCGGTCGCAAGATTTGCGATTATAGACCATTGTATGGTCACATATTTGAAGAGTATTTGTCTGATTATGATTATATAGGCTTTTATGATATTGATTGTATATTTGGAGATATGTATGATTTATTATCTCCTTATTTAAATGAAGAAATAATATCCATTGGCGATACCGTTTATTTTCCAGGAGTTCGCGGACCATTTACTATATGGAAAAATATACCATATTATAATGAATTCTATAAAAAAATACCAAATTATGAAACATTATTAAAAGACCCCGAATATAAAGGCGCAGACGAACACGAATTTAATGTCGCATTATCAAAAGAATCAATACAAATAACAAGCTTTTCTGAATTATGTAACACTCGTAAAAACGGTAAATATATTGGGGAAGCTGTTTTGAAAGACAAAAAACTATATATAGAAGATCGCGAATCTTTATTGTGTCATTTCTATTATAAAAAAGACTGGGGTATACAAGATAATCTTTTCTACAATAAAAAGTTATTATTGGAAGATTTTTATTGGGTTGTTTATTTTGATAAGAAATATGAGCATGTGGCAAAACAAATGTTACGCACAATAAGTATGTTCTCTAATAGAAAATGTATTATTTACAGTCTTAATTACAATTTAGACGTAACAATAGATTTAGAACTCAATAAAGAACAGTTTATATCTGTACCATTTTATATATTTGAGGGTGAAAACCAAGATATAGATTTATTACGCAATATAAAACCTTTTTGTTTGAAAGATAGCTGCGAAAGATATCCTAATAGTAATTTTGTATATATTGATACTGATTGTTTTTTAACTGTTACCGCCGATTATATCGCGAACTATGTTTCCAAACTGAAAAATCATCCTTTAATAAATCTGAATCTCTACGACAGCGTATTTCATACTAATTTCTTTGGTGACGGCCAGCCTTTGCATGGTTTGCAGGTATTATCTGACGCTTTAAATATACCTATTACGATTTACCCAAGAAGAAAAGCAAATGTTGTGGTTTACAATTCCAGCCATCACAATTTTTTCTCAGAAGCGGTAGATATATATCAAACACATAAAAATACAAAACCTGGAATTTTTGCATTGCACGACGAGGATACTTTTAATATACTTCTTTCTAAATATAATTATACAGAATCATTACCAACCATTGATATTGAAGAAACAAATAAATTGTATATAGAAAAATATAATGAATACGGCGCATCGAATTGTTTTTCGTCTCATAAAAAGTTGCCGACTCATATAAATGATATATATTGTTTTCATAGAGTTAAATCAATACCGGAATTCAAAGATATAAAACAAAATTATCTTGAAACTGTATTTGCTCATGACGAATTGTATTTAACATTAAAAGATAACGATGATTTGATTTTGAGTCGTAAAAGCTTTATATCAGAAAAAAAATTTGACCAACATGTTGACATCAATATATATGATAAAAATGGCGATTTATTATTTAATTTTAATAAAGCGGAGATATTTAATTACTTTCATTTTTATGTTGGAAAACTAGCTTCTAATTGCGATTATGTTTACGTTAAAATAAACGAATCTGATTCTAAAAACATCATTTTCAGTAAGTTCGTAAATATTATTAAATGAAAATCTTAGGTCACGCAAGTTACGTTGGAAATACTGGTTATAATGCTCATTCAAAAGGATTTTTCCGCGCACTTAGTAAAAAGGCAGAAACAAAAGTAAGAAATTTTACAATTGGCCCTAATTGGAGCGGATATATAGACAAACATAACAATCCTCATAACGATGACGTTAACGAACTAGACAAAAAGATATTGATTTCTCAAAGTCTTTTTGATGCAAATAATAATTTGCAAGATTTTCCATTGTATAATTATAATCACGATTATCTCCCAGACGTTAATATCATTCTTAATAATGTAAACCATTATTATTTTTATCAAAGTTATAAAGGCCCGAAGATTGGATATGTCGTCTGGGAAAATACTTTATATCCAGAAGATTTTTTTGCCAAACTTTTAGAATGTGATCAAGTGTGGGTTCCTACGCAATGGCAAGCAAAGATCACTGTAGATCAAGGTATACCATTTGAAAAAGTAAAGATAGTAAGAGAAGCTGTCAATCCAGAAATTTACGAAACAAATACAAACGCTTATCAAAGCGATATATTTACGTTCGTAATGTTTGGAGCGTGGAGCGACAGAAAAAGTACTAAAGACATAATAAAAAGTTTTATAAAAACATTTGGTAAAAACAATAAAGTACAACTTATTTTATCGGTTGCAAATTCTTTTAATAATGATGGTTGCAAAAATACACAAGAACGATTAAATAAGTATAATTTATATGCGCCAAATATAAAAGTAATTGACTTTGTTTCTAAGAAAGATTATATAAAATACATGCAGTCAGCACATGTTTTTTTGTCTTGTGCGCGAGGAGAAGGTTGGAATATACCTCTTATGGAAGCTATGGCTTGCGGCACACCATCTATTTATTCTGAATGTAGTGGACAGTTGGAGTTTGCAAAAAATCTTGGTATTCCTGTGAATATTAAAAATTTAATACTTGCAAAAGATTTTGAAGAAAACAAAAATCAAAATTCACCTGGATATTGGTATGAACCTGATTTCAATGATTTAGAGAAAAAAATGTTGCAAGTTTATAATGATTATTCATTTTATAAACAAAAAGCTATTGCAGAATCTAAATATATACGCGAAACTTTTACATGGGAAAATGCGGCGAATGCTGCAATAGAACATTTAAGATTATTGTTGCGGACTAAAATTAAATTAGAAGCTCATTGTAGTTTAGTTGGGAATGGAGGTTTGAATTCTTTTTGCCAAGAACTATTACCAGAGTTAAATAATTTATGCGACGTTAAAGTAAGGAACTTTACAATAGGTGAAAATTGGAAAGGTTATAATTTAACTCCGCACGATTTAGATATAAAAGAAAAACACAAAAAAATATTGCACAAACAAACATTATTTAACAACGATAATTCTCGTTCTGATTATCCAATTTATAATCACGAAAATAATTATGTTTCAAATATTAATTTAGTAATGGATGGTGTTGATCATTATTATTTTTATGAAAATTATATTGGCCCCAAAATTGCATACACGATGTATGAAACTAGTAAATTTCCAGAAGGCTTTTTAAATCAATTAAAAACATTCAATCAATTGTGGGTGCCTTCCAAATGGCAAAAAGATAATCTAATAAAACAAGAATTTCCAAAAGAGAAAATAAAAGTTGTTCCATTAGGAGTAGATTCTGATATTTTTTTCCCGATTGATGAGAAATTTGAAAAATTTACTTTTCTTTTAGTTGGTCGTTGGGACGCTAGAAAAAGCACATTAGAAATAATTAAATGTTTTAAAGATTGTTTTGGCAACAATAAAAAAGTTGAGCTATTATTACTCGTAGACAATCCATTTGATGTTGATGGTTTAGGTTCTACGCAAAACAGATTAAAACATTATAATCTCGAAAGCGAAAATATAAAATCATTATCTTTTACCAATAGAAAAGAATATGTTTCTCTTTTACAAAAATCCCATGTCTTTTTATCTTGTTCTCGCGCAGAAGGATGGAACCTACCATTGATAGAAGCCATGGCTTGCGGAACGATTTCTGTATATTCTAACTGTAGCGCACAATTGGAATTTGCCGAAAATCTAGGAGTACCAATCAACGTATTAGGAGAAGAACCAGCCTCTATTTATAGCAAAAGACAATTCGATAAAAATATAAGTGGAAATTATTATATTCCTGATTTCGAACATTTGTCGCAAAAGATGATTGATATTTATAACAATTACGACTATTATAAAGATACATCGATCAAAGAATCGAAAATAATAAGACAAAACTTTTCTTGGAAAAAATCTTCAGAAATAGCTTATAAAAATATTAATGATTTAATGCCTGATATGAAAAAAATACAATTCGTAAAAAATATAAATGATGATAGAGGTATAGAGTATAAAAATATTACAAATGAATCTCTTGGGGTAACAGTTAAGATTTTTGACACAGACAAGAATAATTACGTTTATCAAGGCGGTTTAATTTTAGAGCCAAATATAGTATATTTTTCAAGTCTAGATGATAAGTACGAGCCAAAGGAAAAATTAATTTTTGAAATATTTGATACTAGAAACACTTTGTTATTATCTGTAGAGAAAAACTTTCCTAAAAATCAGCGTCTCGATTATTTTATCATAAGAGGAAATAATTATCTAGGAGCAAGTGATTTAATATTTGATTATAACGAAAGAAATCAAATGTTTTATTTTTCTTCTAATGGGAAAGAATTTTCAAATCTTGATTTGATTATTAAAGATTTAAATTCCAATTTAACTTTTACATCTTTTTTAAATGGAAATAAAAATTTGACTTTCGGAAATAATCTTTCTTATTTTACAAGCCCAACACCATTTATACATTTTAATTCTAATTTCTTTAATGGTATAAAAGTGATAGCTTTTAAAGATAAAAGAGTTTTTTTTGAAATTGATGTTCCAATTAATAAAGATTTGTATAAGTCTGATTCATGTCGCAACTTCATTTACGACGAGAACGATTCCATAGATATATTGGATAATTTTTTTACCCAAAGAATAGATTTTTATCATTTTGATTTTTATAGTCATCACATAAAGAAAAATGATGTTGTTATTGATATTGGAGCAAGTTGTGGAAGTTTTATAGACTTTTGCCTTTCTAAGGATGTATCTAAGATTATAGCCTTAGAACCCTCGGCGTCTTTTAAAATATTAGAAAAGACGTTTCAAAACGAAATTCGCGTAATCGCTGAAAACAAAGCGATCTCTATAGATAATAAAAATAAAAAACTTATTAAACATAATTTAACTACATTAAGTTCTATAGTCGAAGATTCAGTCGATACAAATGATACCACAGATGTCAAATGCATAAATTTAAATGATTTATTTTTTAAGTATAATTTAAATAAAGTTAATGTTTTGAAAATGGATATAGAGGGTTATGAATATACAATTTTTGATAATTTAGACAATGAGATTTTAAATAAAATTGATAAGATCATATTAGAGTTTCATAAAAATGAAACTGGTAAGCTTAAAAATATAAAAAATAAATTGTCTGCTTGCGATTTTAAAACACAACAGTTTACTCTGTCTTTTGATAAAAGCGATTTAGATAATTTAGATAAAGGTTATTTATTGGCTTTTAAAAATGATTGTTTTAATATCGTAAACGAATCATCGTCTCTTGGAGATTCGATTGCATGGACGGGAATAGTAAATTCTTTTCAAAAAGAAAAAAATCAAGAAGTAAATTTTTACACTCCTTATAAAGAACTCTTTGAGTCTCAATATCCTAATATTAATTTTTATGATTATTGGCAAAAACCTATAGATTCTTCACAATGTTACTCTATAGGTTGTTTTGACATGGAAGATATCAAATGGAATCAGTTAAATTTGCAAGAAATAGCTTCTAGAATTTTAAATATAAAACATAAAGAAGAAAAAACTAAAGTATCTTTGCCAAAAAATTTAAAAAATAATTTTAGAAGAAAATATGTTTGCATAGGATCTTTATCCACTTCTCAAGCTAAATTCTGGAACAATCCTTCAGGATGGACGAGAACTGTAGAGTATTTAAACAGTCTAGGTTATGATGTGGTATCTATTGACAAGCATAATAATATAGGTTGCGGCGAATACGCTAATTATATACCTGTTAATTCTATTGACAAAACAGGAGATCTTCCTCTTTCTGATAGAATAAATGATTTATATTTTTGTGATTTCTTTATTGGTCTTGGTTCAGGATTGTCTTGGTTAGCTTGGGCAGTAGGAAAACCAGTTGTGTTAATTTCTGGATTTTCTGATCCTATTTCAGAGTTTTACACTCCATATAGAGTCATAAATAAAAGCGTTTGCAATAGTTGTTGGAACGATCCTTCTTTACCTTTCGAAAAAAATAACTGGGCTTGGTGTCCAAGAGATAAAAATTTTGAATGTTCCCGTGAAATTTCATTTGACATGGTGAAAGAAAAAATAGATCTTTGCATTAAGGATTTAAAAAATAAATGAAAGTCAAAATCATTTTAAATACATCTTCATTAGGCGATACAATTGGTGCAGTCGCGCAAGTTAATAAATATCAAAAAATTACTAACTACGAAGTAAATTTTTGTATAAATGATGCTTATAAATGTCTTTTTGAAAATTCATATCCTAATATAAAGTTTAATTCGTATAACTTTGAATATGATGAACAAAAGAAAATTAATTTTTATTTCGATAGACCTTTGCAAAAAGGATTTTCAGATGATCTAGGAATGGATTACGAAGAACTAGAAACTAATATAGATAATCATATTGGCAATCGATTTATAAAACAAAAATATATAACCATTTCTACTCATTCGACTCATCAAGGTCGTTATTGGAATAACGTTGACGGTTGGAATGATTTGATTAAATATTTAAAATCAAAATACAATATATCAACCGTTTGTATTGATAGAGATCATTCTTTTGGTATAAAATCTTGCATGAATCCTATTCCTAATAAAGCTATTGACAGATGCGGTATCAACTTAAAAGATTGTGTCAATTACATAAGTCATGCAGAATTTCATGTTGGTACATCAAATGGATTATCATGGTTAGCTCACGGTTTAAAGAAACATGTTGTTTTAATATCTAATGTTACAAAACCTTGGTGCGAATTCTCAACAAATATAACAAGAATTTACGATGATTCGATATGTAACGGCTGTTTAAATGAAGAAAAATTCGATCCTACTGATTGGTTATGGTGTCCAAGAAAAAAGAATTTTGAATGCACTAGAAAGATTTCTTTTGAAAGCTTTAAAATAAAAATAGATAATTTAGTATCTAATTTATGATTAATATTTTAGTAGATGAAGCCTATGCATTTGATTATCTAAGCATATTAGATATAAAAAAGAATAAAACGCCATCTGGTTATAGTGCATGGCTTACATGTTATACACATCTTGAGAAACAATTTGATTCAAATAAATGGTTGTCAATGATACATTCGCAAGAATATTCAGATATGATAACAGCTAATCTTTTTACTTTTGAAGCAGTAGAAAATGCAAAAAATAATACTGTTTCAGCTAAATATGTTGATGAATGTAATTATCAAAGACATATAGCGAAACAAAATTTTCAAAGAAAATTTTTTAATTCTGATTTATCTGAGAAGAAGATAGGTTACGAAATATATATTCATAATAATCGCACTGTTGTTTAATTGTAAATTTTGAATTTGCATTTTTGTAACAGTTTTCTGGATTTATTAATTTATTTATATTTTCAATAGAATAAATCATTTCATTTGGACTAGAGCATCTGAATCCAGTTTCAGCCTGTAATACAGTTTCAGTAAAACCGCCAAAATTTGTGGTTATTGTTGGCGTTCCTGAAAATTGGGCTTCAATGACTGCCCAATTACAAGGTTCTATGAATAAAGAGGGTGCAAATAAAAATTTTGCATCACTTAATATTTTTTTTCTTTCGATAGGATCTACAAATCCTGCGAATTTACAATGTTTAGTATCTTTAAGATTTAATATATTTGGCCCTGCAAAAATTATGTCTTGTCCTATGTGATTGCAAATATCATAAGCTAATTTAGCCCCTTTGTCTTCAATAATTCTGCCGAGAAATAGTGCAGTATTAGATTTATCTTTTTTGTATACAAAATCATCAGGATCAAAACCTGGATAAACAACATATTCCGATTCTAATCTAATAGCAGTTCCAGAATAACCATGCATTCTATGCATTTGACTATAAGTTTCAAACATTTTAACAGGCGCAAACATGCTATCATATCCAATACTAGGTTCAACAACAGTACATATTTGATAAAAATGTTTTACACATGGTTCGTGCGCGAAACCGAACCAACATAATATAAATTCATCTTTAGATTTAACTCTTTTATTTAATTCTATAATACAATTATCATTGAATATTTTTACAGCATTAGTCTTTACATCTTGATTAAATCCTTTTATTTTCCAATCATTTAAGTTGCCATAACTTTGTTTTAATATATCATTATTAATAACATTTATATGTTCTGTGCAATTTACAATAGAATCTTCATGACCATAATGATAAACAGTATGTCCTCTTTTAGTCATTTCGTCGCAAAATTTATAAACCTTTTGAACAAACGCGCATAATGATATATCCTTTCTAGTAGGAGAATATGGAACACTCAAACAGTGAAAAATCATATAACATAGTGTAACTTTTTTTATAACATGTCAACCAAAAAGAAGAAAAACATAAAAGATAGAGATGATTTTAAAGAAATTATTGCGGATAATCATTTTAGATCTGTTAGATTGAACATAAAAGATTTTAAGCTAACAGATAAACAAAAAAGTTTCGCTCAGATAGCTTTTGACAAAAATACAAAAATTATTTTTATTAATGGTCCAGCAGGTAGTTCAAAAACGTTTTTAGCTGTATACTGCGCTCTTCATATGTTAAATATGAATCCTAAATCTGAGCTTAAATATATAAGAACAATAGCTGAATCAGGAGAAAGAGCATTAGGCTCTCTTCCTGGAACTGTTGATGAAAAATTTAATCCATTCATGATGCCTTTGTATGATAAATTAGACGAGTTATTACCAATGGCTCAATCTAAATATTTAGAAACTAATGGTTTCATTGAAGCTTTGCCTATTAATTTTCTAAGAGGTGCCACTTGGAATGATAAGGTAATTATAGCTGATGAATCTCAAAACTATAGTACAAAAGAGTTGGTCACTTTGTTAACTCGTATTGGAGAAAATACAAAAATATTTATTTGTGGTGATGCAATGCAATCGGATATTGGCAATAAATCTGGTTTTATGAAAGTTTACGATCTTTTTAATAATAAAGAAAGTGAAGAAAGGGGTATTTATTGCTTTCAATTTGACGAAGAAGATATCATGAGAAGTGAAATATTAAAGTATATAGTTGGTGTATTCAAAAAATTAGATAAAGTTAATATACAATGATATAATATTAGTGTATGTACTGTAGCGAATGTGGTTCTAAAAATGGGGTAGGAGCGAAATTTTGTTCTAGTTGTGGAAATCCTTTAGTATCATTGATTCAAAAGAATCAACTTAAAAGACCCGCTCCTACCCCATCGATGTCTAATGTAGACGAAGATGGTTTACCTACTGTTGTGATAAAACCAACAAAATTAGCTTACGAAATCGAAAGACCAGAAAAAAATAAATTTTCTGTAAAAGAAGTAATAAGCACACCTCCATCTTCTGAAAAATTTTCTAGACCAATTGGAAAATCAGAGAAGCTTACTAAAGAGCAGTATCTTTCTCAATCGTTGAAAGAATGTGCTTCTAGTAAGAACTTTAACGAGATAAATGAAGTATAAAAACAAAAAAACTTTTGAAGAGATGTATGAAATTATCGATCAAGTCATAAAAAAAAGAAAAGCAAAGTGGAAATTAAAAGCAATTGTTTGGTTCGATTTTGAAGATATTGAGCAGATTATAAAAATTCATATACATAAAAAATGGCACCTCTGGGATCAGAAGCGCCCCATAGAGCCTTGGGTTAATAGAATCGTATCAAATCAAATAAAAAATATTATTAGAAATTCATATAGTTGTTTTGTCAAACCATGTGTTAATTGCTCATTTAACACAAATAAAGGAGCTTCATTAGGAAACGAAGAGAATTCTTGCGGTTTCACGCGAAGCCAAAAACAATGCAATGAATGCCCATTGTATGCTAAATGGGAAAAAACAAAGAAGAATGCTTATGATTTAAAAATGACTGTAAGTTTACAAAATCATCAAAATTATTTTGTATCTATACCAGAAAGTGAAAGCATAAATTTTTCTTCAGCAGAAAAAAAGCTTCATTCATTAATGAAAGAACATCTCACGGATAAGCAGTTTTTTGCGTATAAAATGTTTTTTATTGATTGTCTCACAGACGATGAGGTTGCTCAGTTTTTAAAATTTAAGACGAGTGAGAAAGGTCGAAAAGCTGGATATAAGCAGATTAAAAATTTAAAAAAAATGCTTTATTTAAAAGCGAAAGCTTTAATGAAGGATAACGATATTTTTAACAATGAATAATTTATCTGAAGAACAAAAAATTTTTATAAACAAGAAAATAGAAGAAGGTTTGACAGATTATGTTGTTATCGCGAATCTATTATATAATAGAGAAGATCTTCAAGGCAGATCTAAAGAAGCTAAAGCAGTTAGAGATTACATGATTTCTTCTGGATCGTTAAGTAAGAAAGAGAAGGCGAAACCAAAGCCAGATTCAGAATCTTTGACTACTTCTCATATAGAATTCATAGATCAAAATATTAAAACTGGTATAACACCAAAGCAAATTACGGAGTTATTGTTCGCTAAAGAGTTGGCTGGAGTTTCTAATCTTAATGTTTTTATTACTCCTCAATATAGAGCGGTTCATAAATATATAAAAGAAAAGTATCCAGAATATTTAGTCGATAGTGAATCAGCAGTAAATGAAAAGTATGTTGTTCCAAGAAGCTTGGGTACAGTTATCAAGAAGGTAAACAAATGGGCTGGTCAAGATCTTTCTGAAGAAAAGCTTACCCTTCAACATAGGAAGTATTTAGAAAAATTATTAAACTATCTTGGTAGCCCTCGTTTCGTTCAAAATTATGACTCTTATCGCAGCGCAAATGATAAAGATCTTTTTGAAGCTGAGTTTGTTCGTTCTGTTTGGGATAAGCCAGATCTTACTATTGATGAAATAAATTTATATATCAATGTGTGCATGGATTATATAAATCTTAAACAGATTGACATGAAAAAGAATAAAGTCAATGAAATGTTTAATGATACTCAAGAACAAAAAGATTTTACAATGCGTCTTACTGAGGTTCTAAAAACTATCAGTGAAGAATATAATCAATGCGCTCAACGTATTGATAAATCGCTTCAGAAACTTAATGGTGAACGTGCAAAACGCATAGAATCGCATCAACAAAAGAACGCTTCTATTCTTAGTCTCGTAGAATTATTCCAAGACGAAAACGAAAGAAAGATGATGATTCAGATTGCGGAAATGCAAAAGAAAGTTGTTAAAGAAGAAGCGGATAGATTGGAAACGATGTCTGCTTGGAAAGCTAGAATATTAGGCATTACAAAGGAAGATGCCATATGATAGAATGTAAAATATGTAAAGAACAATTTGTTAACGATAAATCATTTCACGCTCATTTAAAAAAACATGGAATGTATCAAGGAGAATATTATTGTAAATATTATCCTCGTCTTTCTCTGTATTATAAAAAACCTATTCCTTTTGTAAATAAAATTAAATATTTTAATACAGAATTTATTAATTTTGATGAATTTCTTGAATGGGATAAAAATGAGAATCAAGAGATAGTAAAACAAAAGTATATTGAGATATTGCAAAAAAGAATGAAAGCAAAAGATTATCTTTTTGCGCCGTTTTATAACGAACTAAAATCTTTAAATTTACCAACTATTGATTTATTTAAAAAGCATTTTGGTTCTTATAATTCTGTATGTAAAATATTAGATAAAGAGCCGCTTTTTAATAAGCCATTGCCAAAAGATTTTAGCAAAGTTTATTTAAAGAACGAAATGATATTGGTTGACACTCGCGAACAAGATCCTTTGGAATTTCCAAATACTAAGATTGAAAAATTATTTGTTGGAGATTATTTAATGAATGCTCAAGAGTATAATTATACTTTTATTGACAGAAAAAGCGAAAACGATTTTTTAGGAACGTTAGCTTCTGGCGTAGATCGCTTTGAAAGAGAAGTGCAACGTACAGTTGAGCTTGAAGGATATTTATTTGTGGTTATAGAAACAACAATTGATTCTATAATAAATAATCATAAAAAATTTAAACGAAAAACAAATTTAGAATATGTATTTCATAATTTAAGGAATTTGACGCATAAATATCCTAGACATTTGCAATTTATTTTTACAGGCAGTAGAAAAAAGTCCATAGACCTTATTCCGAGATTATTATATTTTGGTAAAGATTTATGGCAGGTAGATTTACAATACTTTTTAGATCATGAGTTGGGAAACAGGTAATCAAAAAATAAGAAAAAGCCCATTCATCTCAAACGAGGAACTTTCTCAAAAAGAAGGTTTCTTGGAAGAGCGTGAAGCAAAGCTTTTATTTTATCAATTCTTAAGAAACAATATTACTTTTACTACTGATTTAATTACAGGAGTAAAATTATTTCCATTTCAACACATGGCTGTGAAGTCTATGTTAGAAAGTGATTATTTTTTAGGAGTTTGGTCGCGTGGTATGAGTAAAAGCTATACTACTGGTATTTTTGCTGTATTAGATGCTATACTAAATCAAGGAATTGAGATTGGTATTATGTCTCGTTCGTTTCGTCAGTCGAAAATGATATTTAAAAAGATCGAAGATATTGCGGCGAAGCCTGAAGCATATCTTTTAAAACAATGTATTACTCATGTTTCTAAAAACAACGACGAATGGTTAATGGAGATAGGTAAAAGCCGTATTCGCGCATTACCTTTGGGCGATGGTGAAAAGCTTCGTGGTTTTCGCTTTCATCGTATTATTATTGACGAGTTTCTTTTGATGCCAGAACGTATTTATAATGAAGTTATTGTGCCGTTCTTGTCTGTAGTTCAGAATCCTACTCAAAGAGAAGAGTTGTATAATCTAGAAACACAATTGATAGAACGTGGAGAGATGAAAGAAGAAGATAGATATATTTGGCCTAATAATAAATTGATTGCGCTGTCTTCTGCGTCTTTTAAATTCGAATATTTATATAAACTATATGAACAATACGATAACTTAATACATAATCCTAAACCAAATGATTCGTCTAAGAGATGTGTTATGCAGTTTTCTTATGACTGCGCTCCAGTTCAGTTATACGATCAAAATCTAATCAATCAAGCGAAAGCAACAATGAGTGAGTCGCAGTTCCAAAGAGAGTTTGGCGCTCAATTTACAGATGATAGTTCTGGATATTTTAAAATATCTAAAATGGCACTATGTACCGTTCCTGATGGAGAGATGCCATCTGTAGAAGTCGTTGGTAATCCTGAAGACGAATACATTGTGGCAGTCGATCCATCTTGGTCAGAAACAGAAGCTTCTGACGATTTTGCAATTCAAGTTATAAAAGTTAATTATGAAAAACAAATGGGTACTTTAGTACATTCTTACGCTTTAGCTGGAGCTTCATTAAAAGAACATATTAAATATTTTTTATATGTCCTTAAAAACTTTAATGTAACTGCAATATGTATGGACTATAACGGCGGTGTTCAGTTTATGAACTCATGCAATGAAAGTGAGCTATTCAAAGACGAAAAGATTGAATTGAAATCTATTGTTACAGAGTTTGAAAGACCAGAAGAATATCAAACCAATCTTTATTCCGCCAAAATGGAATATAATAAGTCAGATTATAAGATGGTATTCTTAAGAAAACCTACATCAGCTTGGATACGTCAAGCAAACGAATTGCTACAAGCTAATTTTGATCATCGTCGTATTTATTTTGCGAGTAGAGCTATGGATGACCATTATAAATCTCAAATAAATAAAAAAATAGGAATAGAAAATCTTAAATTTTCTAATGTTTCAGATTTAGACAAGGCGGATGTTGGCGCGAGAATGATTGATTTTGTTGAACATTTGTCAGATATGATACTTTTAACAAAAACAGAATGCGCTCTTATACAAATAACAACTTCTGCTCAAGGTATGCAAAACTTCGATCTTCCAGCAAATTTAAAACGTAAATCTGGACCAGATAAACCAAGAAAAGATAGTTATTCTGCATTAGTATTAGGAAATTGGCTCACAAAGATTATAATTGATATGAGAAGTGTTACTGTAGAAGACAATGCAGAAACATTTACTCCAATGTTTATAGCTTAAAAGTCACTTTGAAAGTCACTTTTAAAGTTATAAGTGTAAAATAAAGAAATATGAGTCGCTCTTATAATAAAAAATCTTCTTATTGGAATAGATTTTCTAAAGGTGCTAAAGAAAATGAAAATTCTAATCTAGAAGACTTAATCAATAATAATACTGAATCTGCTCCATCTTTTGTTGGCGACTCTTTTTATGAAAGCGCCGCTAGTTACGAAAGAACTAATATGTCTAGTTCTGGAGATGGCAATACTTCTTTGCGTAGAAATTTAGCTTATGTAGGACCAAAAATTTATAGATACGCAAATATTCGTGAAGGTTTGTTGCCTTTCGAAATGTCTGTAAACGGTTATAATATTCGTGATGCAATTGAATTATGCCAAAAAGCATATGCCAATGTAGCTATTTTTAGAAACGCGGTTGATATAATGTCAGAATTCGCTAACGCCGAAATATATTTAGAAGGCGGAAGTCAAAAAGCTCGCGACTTTTTTACTAAGTGGATGAAGTATACAAAGATGTGGAATGTAAAAGATCAGTATTTTCGCGAGTATTATCGTAGCGGCAATGTTTTCTTTTATAAAGTAAATGCTAAATTTACTATCGACGATTTTCAAAGCATATTAGAAACATATGCTAATTATGATGGCGGATCTTATGAAACTAATGTTCAAATTCATAAATATCCAACATCATATGATGTTAAAAACTTAATTCCAGTACAGTATGTTTTGATGAATCCTTTTTATGTAACAGTAAATAGAACAAGTTCTTGGAGAAAAGTTGTTTATCAAAAAATCCTTTCTGAATATGAATTAGAAAGATTGCAGAATCCTAAAAATGATAGAGATGTAGAAGTTTTCAACAGTTTAGATAAAGAAACACAAACTAAGATTAAAAATGGTCAATGGGCGCAAGATGGTTTGAAGATTCAACTCAATCCAACTGATGTAATTTATTCTTTTTATAAAAAGCAAGATTACGAGCCTTTTGCAGTTCCTTTTGGATTTGCTGTTTTAGATGATATTAATTTCAAGCTTGAAATGAAAAAGATTGATCAAGCTATTTGTCGCACAATTGAAAATGTTATATTATTGATTACGATGGGTACTGAACCAAGTAAAGGTGGTATCAATCATAAAAATATAAAAGCCATGCAAGGCTTATTGAATAACGAATCTGTTGGTCGTGTTCTTGTTGCTGATTATACAACAAAAGCTGAGTTTATTATTCCTGATATGAATAAAGTATTAGGCTATGAAAAGTATAAAATTGTCAACGAAGATATTAAAGAAGGATTACAAAATATTTTAATTGGATCTGAAAAATTTGCAAATACAACGGTAAAAGCTCAAGTATTCTTTGAACGCTTGAAAGAAGCAAGAAACGCTTTTTTGAATGACTTTTTACGTCCAGAAATGGAATTAATATTTAAGAATTTAGGTTTTAAAGGTAAATGTCCTATAGCTAAGTTTGAAGAAGTTTCTATTAAAGATGAAACTCAGTTCAATCGTGTTGTCACTCGTATGATGGAGCTTGGAATTCTTCCTCCAGAAGAAGGTATTAAGGTTATTGAGACTGGTATTTATCCAACTCAAGAAGAATTAGCCGCCGCCCAAACTAAGTTCGTAGAAGAACGTAAAAAAGGTTTTTATAATCCGATAGTTGGTGGCGTTCCAGTTATTCCTCCTGCTATGCCAGATGTTGCTGCTCCAGCAG
>JAAOEI010000439.1_pt1 | contig 16200 bp, 32 predicted proteins | sample 7059261 | NCBI WGS metagenome assembly JAAOEI01 (sample SAMN14008812, study PRJNA610033) | viral metagenome | isolation source: viral particles filtered from seawater | place: China: Hangzhou Bay, Yangshan Deep Water Harbour | collected 2017-10-31
CGAGCTTCATCACCGCGTTCTTGTGGCCTTGCAAGAAATGGATGCCGAAGATGCCGACCACCCCCGAGATTTACTCCCATGCCCTTGTCTCGCCTCACCACGCCGCTGCAACGGCGAAGCGGGGGCAAACGATAACCTTCGAAAGGAACTAGAGTGATGACAATTAAAATTATCGAAATTCAACGCACCGCAATCGACCGACTGACCAACGCCTGGCCGTGCCACGGTATCCCCTGCGACGTTGATCTAATCATGGCGGCTTTCGCCGATGGCGATTTGATCGATCTGGAATTGATCGACGCCGACGACGTTGAAATTGAGGCCTGTCATTACGAAGAGACCGGCGCCCTAGCGGCGCTGCTACAGGATGCCGAACGCAAGGCCACCAAGCGCCCTACGGCGCCGGGGATGATCGACGGCGGGTATGTCTACAAATAAGGAGAGTGACGATGCGTAACATCCTCGAATTCTGTTTTGAAGCAGTCGTCTACGCCGCCGCAATGGCGACGCTGTATATCCTGATTTACGCTCTTTTGGGAGGGATTTAAAATGAATTTAACAGTTGGAACTGTAATTGAATTCAGCGAAGGCGTCTTCGGCGGTTCGTACCGCCGACCGACGCATCTTGGAGCCCGCACCATTACCGGGACTATCGTGAAGGAAAGCTATGGCCAAAAGCGCGGCCAGCATACCTTCACGATTGAGGTCACAAGCTGCACCGGCTACGCCGCCGACGAGGTGTTGCGCCGGGGTAAAATCTGCCGCAAGGGCCGCAACGTTTATCGCGATTGTCGCGTGATTTCGACGCCCGAAAATCAAGCCGAGCTGGCCGCAGAAAAAGCCGAGCGCGCGGCGGAGGCTAAGGACCGCAAATATCTTAATTGGATCGCGGAAGCCGGTGGCGATCCTTTTTCTTTGGAAAAGCTAGACCGCATTCCCGAAGCGTGGCTCGCTGCTAATCCAGAAGCGGCGCGGCGTATGCGGGCCAGAATTCTTGGAGAGGGAGATTTATTATGAAAACGCGCGAAGATTGGCTTGTCGAACTTGCAACACGTTTGGAGGCCCTGTTTAAACAGCACGGCGCAACCCTTCCGAAGTATCGCGTGACGTGCGGCTTTCCATCCAGGGGCGGGCTTTCCGCTAAAAACCGGACAGTCGGGCAGTGTTGGTCGCCGAAAGCGTCCGCCGACAACACGACGGAAATCATTATTGGCATCACCCAAGACGAGCCCATGCGCGTCGCCGGTGTGCTCGCGCACGAAATGGTACACGCTGCCGTCGGGGTTGACGCGGGCCATCGCGGCCCGTTCCGCAAGCTGGCCCTTGATATCGGGCTGGAAGGCAAAATGACAGCCACGACGGAGGGCGAGGCGTTTAAACAAGCTGTTCAACCCATGCTCGACGCGATTGGGGACTACCCCCACGCCAAGCTCGACGCGACCAAGCGTAAGAAGCAAAGCACCCGAATGATCAAGGCATCGTGCCCCGCGTGCGGCTACACGGTTCGCACTACGGCCAAATGGATTGACGTTGCGGCCCCGACGTGCCCCAACGCCGAGTGCATTGATTTTGGTTGCGATATGGCTATGGGGTGATCAAATACCCCACAAGCCCCAAAATGGCCCCCTGCGTTCGCGCCGGGGGTTTTTTGGTGCCTACCCACCGGCCAGCACCCGAAGGCGCTCCAGCGCCCCAAAATAGCGCGCTTTGACTGTATCGCGGTGCCACCCTAGCAGCTTCGACACGCGCGACCACGCGATGCCGCGCAATTTCGGTTGCCCTCGGCGTTGCGCGCTGAACGCGCAGACCATGACAAGCCGCGCGTCGGCTGGTTCAGCGCGCCATAGAATATCTATGACGCGGTCCAGCCGGTCTATTTCGCGTGACGACGGCGGGCCAACGCGGGGTTCCGCTTGGTTGTAGCCGTACGCCAGATCGGCATCGCGCAACCAATCGGGCCAGCCGCTGCCGCTCTTACGCGGCCCCGCCGGAGGCAATCGCACTATGGTCCGCGCGGCCTCCAGAATCATTTGCTCGAACGCCTCCGGGCTCATCAACAGAAATCGGGGCTCAGAACGCAAGGTCATCATCCAGCTTGTCCTCAACTCGTTTCACGCGCGCCCCCGGAAAAGCCTGCTTGACTTGCGTCAGCAATTTCATCTTGCCGTCCTCAAACATCGCGGCGACCCGCACTATTTCCTCTAGCGTCCAGGTTATGGTCCCGGCGTTTTCTTTTGCATACGCCAGCGCCTCCGCATTCGTGCGGCAAAACGCATGCGGCTGGTCGCTGTCGTCGCGCCACACATGAGCATCAACAGAAATCGGGGCCGCCCCCATCTTGGTCGCCTCCGCGTCCAGCGCTTTCCACGCCCGCTGCATCACCGCAGCCCGCTTCGTCACCTCGTCGGGGTCATCAACAGAAATCGCAGCATCGAGCCTCGCCTTCGCGCTGCCGAACTTGGCAGCCGTCTCCGCGCTTACCAGCCGAGGCAGTCTGTCCGCTCCCCATTTGTTTTCCATCTGCCCCACGACCTCATCGAGCGCAGCCACGGCATGGTAAATCTGTTCCGCAGCCGCCGAACCAAAATCGAACGGATTTGTTATTTTATCTGGTCGCTGTTTTTTCACTCTGCATAACCTCGATCATGTAGACCTACATTTACCTACATCCCATAGGGTGATGTAGGTAATGTAGGTGAATCCCTACATTTGCGCGGAGACCTACAATGTAGGTAAATGTAGGTTTTGTAGGTCATCGATTGATCCAGAAATAATCGTTGTAGAACCCAACGAGGCCACGGTCGCGCAGCGTCGTGATGGCCCGCGAATAGTTCGTCCAGCGATTATCTTTTCCATCGCCCTTCGGCAGCACCATGTAGGCGTAGCGTTTGGCCGCATCTGCGGTGATAACCTTGCGCTCCGCGCCGTCGATAAATTGTGCTTCACCAACCTGCTCGACCGCTCGCTCAAGCTGCTGCATCACAACGCGCTGGTTGCCCCCCAGCTTCTTCTCGCGATCCGGCATTTCCGGCGCGTCGTCATAGTCAAGTACGACGCTTGTTTCTTCCTCCAGCCACAGATTGTCGCCCGGCGGCAACGTGACGACCCGCGCCGTCATGCGTATGCCGTCCGCTTCTTCCGCATCCTTTTGCTTGCTGTTGCGGATCGTGACGCTGTCGCTGCCTTGGCTGCGCTTCAGTTCCAACTCAGTATCGACAGCACCGAACAAACTCGAATGCCCCCGCGCCCCGCGCGTCGTATCCTTGCCAGCGTGGTGAATGATCATCACGGTTGCACCATCGAACGCCGTCCTGATGCGGTCGCAGCCAGCAATGAACTCGCCCATCGCCTCGCCGCTGTTCTCGTCACCGCCGCCAAAGGATCGTGCCAGCGTATCAATGATGACCAGCGTCGGCGGCTGCGGCATCGTTTCTCCGGCTTCGGCGATGAGCGCATCCACTTCTGCGTCGTCGCGGATAGCAACCGCCTGTGGCAGCACAAAGAACGGCTCCCCGTTATCGGCCACACCGTGGTTTTGCATCCAAGCCGACGCCCGCTTCCTGATACCGGCGGCACCTTCGCCCGCTATATATAAGACGGGGCCGCTATGAACCTCTCGCCCGTGCCAAGCCCCGCCGTGAGCGACGGACAGGCCGATATCCAGCGCCAGGAATGATTTAAAGCTGGCGGGCGGGCCGAAGACATTGACCAGCGTGTTGCGGAATATGAGACCATCGACCAGCGGCGTCGGTGGGGGCAGGGATGCAAGCTGACCCAGCGATAGGATGCGGCCTTTGACGGCTTCCTGCGCTGCTTCCTGCTTTACCTCTTCCTTCGCATCGTTCCTGATTTCGCGAAGATCGAACCCATATTGCGAGGCCCAGTGATAAATCGACCCAGCACCGATATGCTTTACATCTTTGATCGAATCCCACGCCCGGTCAGCCTCTGCCTCGTCATATTTATCTGACCGCTTCGACCATCGATGCGCTAACTCTCGCCCATCGTCACCCAGCGCCCCTTTGATGGCGTGCAGCGTGGCAACCCAGTCGTCATAGTGTTCGTCGTCGTTAGGCAGGAAGGCGAGGGCGGCTTCGATCTCGCGGATCTCGCCGTCCAGTTCTTTCAGCATCAGCGACGTGCCATTGACCGCTGGCTTGCGTTCGCTGACGCGCCCCTTCAGTGTCCCGACGCGCCCTAGAATATTGCGGCATCCATCAAGGAAGGTGTGCAACTGTTCCGGCGTGACGGCCGTCAGGTCGCTTGGCGTCAGGTCAATCAGGCTATCGTCAGGCCAGCGGTACGGCTTCAGTGTGTCGGGATGTATGCCGCTGGCAACAAACTGCTGCCCTTCGCCCAACACCTCGACCGCACTGTCGGTGCCGTCAATGTCATAGACGCCGGTCTTCGTTTTCAAAAACGGCTCGGTGCATCTAAACAGAAATAGCGATTTAGGCGCATTGCCAATGCGACGCGGCGCTTCGCCAAGCTCGTCGCTGATAAGCGTCTCAATCTGTCCTTCCGCAAACGGATCAAGGACATCAATATCAACGGCGACAAGGTTATGCGCGCCACCTGTCAGGACGCCGATGCTGGCCTCTGCGTGTGCGTCATAATCCAACGCTTCCGCTGGTCGGTTTGACCAGCCGGGAAGGTATGCCGCCTTGCCTTTAACGGGCGTGATGTCGTACCCAGCCTCAACGAGGGCAGGGCCGTACTGTGCGTAGCGGCTAGTCATTCCCCGCACTCCGTATAAGTTTTTCTCGATAAATTTTTAATTCACGGCCCCGCGAAAATTTTGAGACCCCCGCGCCGCTTTTCCTTTTTGCCCAAATTGATGAATCTTGTTTTTTCGTTGAAGGATTTACGGTAAGCGGTTCAAACAATTCTCGCTGTAACGGAAGACGCCAGCAGTTGATGTCGCGCATTCGGCGAATCCCGCCCGGCACGACCGCTTCGCAAACAAACCCCATTTTCCCCCAGAAAAAATTAGCTTCGATGTCCGATCCGCAACGTAGTGTTATTGAAAAAACTTTGTGTGCCTTTGCAATGTCTGAAAAAGCTCTCACAAGTTCCGAGCCATAAAGTTGACCTCGCAGGTCATACTCAATGCACGCTTGATGAATTTTTGTGACAGGGTTAAAGGCTCCATGATACAAGTACCCGGCGGGTTCACCGTTTACTCGCGCTAACAAAATTCTAAAATTCTGAATTTCTCTTTCAAAAACTTGGTTGGGATAAAACGCTAACTCTTCAGCGTTTTTACGCTGCAAATGGTCAATGAATTTCAAATCGTCATAAATTGCTGGCGCGACTACAATGTCAATCATCCCGCCCCCCCGAACTGCAACCCGCTGCACTTACGTCTGATCTCGGACAAAAACTCGCCAGTCCGATAAACCTGTCGCTTGCTCGCCTGCTGCCGGATCGCGTCCGGCGTGACGCCATATTTTTCAGAGAGTTTTTCGATGCGGACGCCGTCGCGGTATAGCTGAAGCATTTCGTTCAGCGTTGCGGCGGTCCATTGCTTTCGCTTAAATCTCATAGCTCGCGCCTCACAGTGGTAGTACGTTGTTAGTGCGGGCGACGGGGGGAAGGAGATGGCCGTCTCCTCCCCCCACCCGCAGGTTGGGCGGCGCGTAAAACCCGCCCTACGGTCTCTTAAAATTCATCGTCTGTCGGGACGTCCTCACCAGCCGCAGCGGCAGGGGCTTCTTCCTTTATCGCCCCCATCGCGTCGGGGCGCTTAACCATCTTTTCGATCTTCCAGGCTGGCGCGTAGTAATCGCCGACCTTCACCGGATCGCCGGAGACATCGACCACCGGCACCTTGCCGTCGGCGGCTTGCTTTTCGTATTCGCTGTAAAGTTCATTGAACGCACCCGTCACCGTTCGCGCCTGGTGCATGAACTCCAGCGTCCCGCCGAAGCTGTCCTTGGAATACGCGAGCAGTTTAAACGCACGCTTCCAACGATCTTCGTCGTCGCTTCCTTCAGCCGGTTTTGCTGCCGGTGTCTCCAGCGACGGGTCGGCCATGAAATCGACGTAGGTGCCGTTGAATTTGGCCCATCCAGTTTGCAGGCTGTCCATGTCAAAGATGGCCTTGAAGCCGCCGTTGAAACGCTTCTCGCCGTTCATGTCTTTCATAAACCAGACGCCGCCTTGGGCGTTGAAGCGCAGTTTGTCGTAGAATTGGCCGCCGCTTGGCGAGTCAGTTGGTGAATCGAGATTCAGTGGCATTGTCCACTCCATTGCTTTTACGGTTGTTGTGAAAATTTACAGCCAGCCGCTCATCGATTGCGTCTAACCGTCTTTCGATTTCCGCAAGCCGCTGGCTGACAGACCCGCTGCCGCTGGGCTGTCTGTTCCGCAGCTTCCCGAAGAGGCTGCTGCGCGTCACAGCGACTGTTTTTCGCGAGCATCCAAACTTGCGCGCGACCGCCGCATCATTCCATCCGACCTCGTATCGCACGAGGTCGCCCTCCTGATGCAGGTTCTCTTCCAGAAAACGCTGCATCTCAAACCTTGTCTTCATGTCCATGATTTCACTTTCACTGTTTTCAGCACGTTTTCTTCAGCGCGGTGCTGGTTGGCGCTTAGTAGCCGTAAATCTCTCGCGCCGACTCGCGCGTAGACGGCGACGACCAGTAGAAGCTGTCGTAATCAGGGATCATGCGCGCCGCCAAATCCTCACGGCTGTCGGCTTGATCGAGGATCGTCATCAATCGGCGCGCTGCTTCGCACACCTCGATCCAATCCTGATCGCTGTTTTCAAGCGCATACCGCGCCGCCTTCTTCGGCGTCACATATATAAAGTCCACAGCGCGGTTGCCGCTCGCTCGGCTGTAGATCGCGCCCTGCCGCCGATGGGCTGCGCTAATAGCCGAGGGCAACCGCGTCGTAGTCTTGAGATCGACAATTGCATCCTCAAACTCGAAGTCGGTGAACCCGATTACGGGCACCGGGACGCCGGGTATCTCGACCTCGATCTTGCGCTGATATGCTTCAAGCGGCGTCGCCTCATCAAACAAGCTGACGTATTGCTCGACCATGCCCGGAATGTTTGCGGCCTCGCGCTGCCTTGCGTCGCCGTCAAAACCAAGCGCGGTGGCCTTGTTGAATTGTTTCAGCGCCTCGTCTGCCGGATCATCGAATTCGCTGCCGGTGTGAAAAATCTGGCAGCCGTGTTCGACAGCTTTGCCGCGTTCCATCGCGCAATTGCTGGGGTCGTACACCTTATATAAATAGCGCAGAACCCAAAGCGGCAGTTCATGGCGAGCAAGGTCTAGGCTGCTGTGGCTAAGATGCTTGATGCCGAATTTTTTGAACGCATCACTCGACATCGCAGGGCTTCTCGGTCTGCGCGTCGCCGTACTGCGCTCTATATCGCGCTTCGCGTTCTGCTCGGTTCCAGAACCACGTTGGCAGCCGGTCGTAGCGGCGCTCCATTTCGCAATACCATTCCTCGTAGGTCATTTGATTAGCCCTAGTTGTTTGAAGATCGTTTCAACTGTTTCCTCTCGCATGATGTAGAGCCGCTCCGCGCGATCCTGCCTGACCACCAGCATGTCGGCGTCGTCTTGGGCGAGGCTGTCGTAGAGAAATTTGAAGCCGCTTTTCTTGCGCTTGCATTCGACGGTGTAACCGGCGAGCAACAAGTCGCCCGCGTACTCGTCGCCGAGTTGGCGTTTAAACGCGCCACTGCCGAACACGCGATTGCATTCGAGGCCGAGGCCCTGCCAATGCAAAACGGTTTCGCGCTCCAGTTCGTAGCCGCGAGCTTTGTTTCTATTGCCCACGGGCCATCTCCATAAAATCTCGTACAGTGACGAGACGGTCGGTGGCGGCTTCGATCTTTAGTGTGTTTTCAATGGTTGGGCGGCGCTTACCGTCGCACCAGTATTTGACAGCGTTGCGGCTGACGCCGATCTGCCGCGCGAACGCGCCCGGACTCATGCTTCGATTTTTGAGATACGTTTCTAGTTTCATCTGCGCCTATAAAAAACGGGAGGGCGGCAGGGTGGAGCCGCGCCGCCCTCCCCAGTTGCAGGGAGGTGAGCAATGACTAACTGCTCGATCACAGATATAACAGATTGTGACTATCTTTGTGATGTCAATCTGCGTACAATCTGATTATAAAAAAATTACACCGGGATGCACCAATGACAAATCGACTGCGAGAAATCAGACAGCAGCATGACGTTACAGCCGCGCAGGTTGCGCGGTTCCTTGGCGTCAGCGGCCAGCGTTACCGGCGGTGGGACCGCAACGAGATCACAATTCCGTCGAATTTCGCTCAGAGGGTGGCTGACAGATTTGGTGTGTCGCTGTCGTATGTGCTTGGCGAGGACGATGTGCCAGGCGCGCCGTCTGTATCAGCAAGCAAGATGCCGGTCTTTGGCCGCGCCAGCGCTGGCAATGGCGCTGTAGCGCTGGATGACGGCCCGATTGACTGGATACAGCGACCTGATTACTTGGAGAACGTAGACGGCTGCTACGCCCTCTTGGTGACGGGCAGCAGCATGGAGCCGCGCATGTTCGCGGGCGAAATTTTGATCGTTCATGTTTACCGTCCAGTGCGGCGCGGCGACTATTGCGTTGTGCAATACAAGACCCCGGACGGAATTGAGGCCGTAGCCAAACGCTTCATTAGCCAAAGCGATACAGAAGTTGTCTTGGAGCAGCACAATCCTGCGCAAGAGGTCACTTTAGATCGCGCCGATGTGGTCGGGATTCATTACATCAAGGCCGTTCGAGCGTTATAAAAAATGTTTGACAAGTGATATAAAAGTATCACAAACGTACATTCGTGTTCTTTTGGATTACAACAAAAGGAGTGACGAATGTACGCTGATACAAAGACCTTGCTGACGCCCGACGAGGCTGCGGCAGAAATCTGGGGCGAGTGCACCCCGTCCGTGCGAAAGCGAATGTACCGCTGGCTGCATAATGGTCAGTTTGATGAGATAGCAAATCGCGCGGGCACTCCGATCATCAAAGATGGCAACCGCTATCACATCCCTATGGCGATCATCGCGGCCATGCGAGGTCAGGCATGACTGCGCCGTGCTCGGTTTGCCACGGCAACGGATACGTTGGCGAAGGCTTGAACGTGTCGGGCTGTCCAAAATGCGACAGCAGCGGCGAGAGCGGACAGGCGCGTGAATATGTTCTGTCGCAAGCGCGTGAACTGATCTGCAACGACCGTGCGCGCACTCATGGTGACGCGGGCGTCAACTTGACGCGCATCGCAAATTTTTGGGGTGAGTTCCTCGATGTTGGAATCAGCGCGAGCGAAGCCGCGAAGATGATGGCGCTGCTCAAGATCGCGCGCGATATGAGCAACCCGGATAACGACGACAACATGATTGATGCCATCGGGTATTTGGCGCTCGCATACGAGCAGCGAAAGGAGGGCAGATGAAATGCAATACGCCGATGATCATTCGCAACGTCAGATTCCAGATGCTGAACTCGCCCAAATCCCGTGGCGGGTCATTGCAGTCAAGCGGCTTCCGCGATGGCAGTGGGAGATTACGGAGCATTGCCCGTTCATTGATGACCCGCTTCCGCTCAAAAAAGTTCACGAGGCAGTGAAGCGCGGCCAAATCATCACCGCCCACAAGCGCATTGCGTACGGGCATTACGAATTGTGGATGCGCTACCCCAGCCATTCATGGGTGTCGCTGGCGCAGCATTGACGCTCGTTTATGAATTGGCTGATCTTCAAAACGGACCAGCAACCGGCAATGCAAACGAAAATGGCAAAACCCGAAAAAAGCATTTTTTTCAACTTTTTTCTCTTTTCCGATCAAGGCGGTATTTTTTGCTTGACGCCGAAAACGGGCAAATCCGCCAATTCCGAAAACCCCATATGGCATAATGGGATGTCATCGGGCAAACCGATGACTGTTTTTGAAAATCGTGAAAGGAGTATCACCATGGCCGAAAAAGGCTTGTGGGACCGGCTGGTTAATTCCAAATGGCCCACCGACAGAAACCTCGTTCCGACCGACGCCGAAGCAATCAAAGGCGTCAAGCGGCTCTATCGAAAAGCGATGGGCCGACCATGGCGGGGCAAGGTCGAGGTCACGAGTGGCAACCGCCACACTTGGATCAGGCGCGGCGTCTTGTACGTCAACCCTAATCGGCGGCGGGGCTGGCCGGGGATCGTGCATTCAATCTCCCATTGGGCGCACATGAAGAAAAACCCCAACGACCGCCCGCACTCTGACCGCCAAGCCTATATCGAACGCGATCTTGTTGATTACGTTTTGGCGAGCGGATGGATCGAAGGCGCACTCAAGCCGCAGCCGCGCAAGCCGAAAGAGAAAGTCGATATTGTGAAGGTTCGATACCAGCGCATCCTGGAACGCGAGGCCCGTTGGAAGGCTAAACTCTCGCGCGCCGAGAATGCGTGGTTCAAAGCGAACAAAGAACGGCGTGAATATGAGCGCCGTCACGGTGATCGAGTTGTAGCATAAAAACCTCGCCCGCGCGACCTAACCGTTGCGCGGGCGTTTGTTTGGGAAATAGGTCAGATACCCTGTAGGTCATACGCAATCTCGCAAAAATCTCGCAAACTGGGCTTCCAATGAATGGTATTGCAAGTACATTGGAAATCGTTATATGCTTGATCTAGCGTTAAGTTATTGAGATTCCACGGGGCCAAAGTACCCTCATAACCTGAAGGTCGCAGGTTCAAATCCTGCCCCCGCAACCAATTAAATCAATGACTTAGCAGAAATGCTAAGTCATTTTTTTTTGGAATCTCGCAAAAATCTCGCAACTTTTCGCTACAAACGTGATGTGGTTGTGACCCACAGCGCACATTTTTTGATTTGTAATGTATCACAATTGTGATATAGCGGCAGTGAGACATCGGGAGAAGTGGAATGGCGAAAGTCAGAAAGATTGAGAAAAACAAGTGGATCATCGACGCGCGCGGAATTGGTAACAATGGCGAGCGCGTGTTTAATGGCACGAAGATCGAGGCAGAGCGTGAGTTGGCTAGGCTGATGGCCGAAAGCGGCAAGCGCCAAACCGACCCGCAGGACATACCAACCGTGTGGCGCGCGGCGCTAAAGTTTCTTGAGGCGCAAAAGCTCCGCATCCCCGAAGGAGAGATTGGAGACGGTGAGTACAGAAATAAGGAACTGCATATCCGTCACTTCTGCGGCGTGAAGCTGCGCCGCGCGGAAGTAGGCGAGTACAAGATCAGCGACCTGCATTACGAGGACTTTGATGAAGTCATCGTACCTGCTCTGAAGCGCAAGCGGGCGCTCGCGACTGTGCGGCGGGTCATGGTAACGATCAAACAATTTTTGAATTGGTGCGCTCGCAAGCGATGGATCGCCAGCAACCCGGCGCAGGCCATTACGATTTCGTTTCGCGGCGAGCGACGGAAAGAATTGCGCATCATTTCACCGGCTGAGATGGCGCTGGTCATTGAACATGCGCCCCAGGATTATCGTCGTCAAATAGCGTTCTCGGCTTACACCGGGCTACGCGCTGGAGAGACTGTTGCGCTGACTTGGGATAACGTCGATCTCGAAAGCGCAAAGGTTCATGTGCGTCAGGCGCGGAAGTGGGGCGGTCAAATCGGTGAGCCAAAGACAGACAAGGCGTATCGCACTTTGAGTATGCCAGCGTCGTTGGTGAAGATGCTGAGAGAATGGAAAGTTCTACAGCCAATCGAGATGCGGCGGCGGAACTTGGTTTTCCCCAGCGGAACTGGCGAGGTGGCAGACGCTGGTAATTGGCGCAAGCGCGGGCTTGCGGTTGCGTGTAAACGCGCAGCCGTTGAGCCGATGACGTGGCACGATCTTCGACACTTTTATGCGTCGTGCATGATCTTTGATGAGCGAACGTCCGATGCAAAGGTTGCACAATTTCTTGGCCACAGTAGCATAGACTTCACATACAAAACTTATGCGCGCTATTTCGATAACGTAGCAGACGCAACCAATGACGGCGATGTCTTGGATCGCGTTCTCGGTGTGAGTTTGTAAGGGGGGAGACAAACATGTATACGGATCAAATCATCAATCGCCTGCGGGTAAAGAGCGAAAAAGTAAATTCGCGTGCGCCGCTGGTTGAACGTCTGCGCTCAATACCGCGATTCGCAAATTTAAAAGTTGAACAGCTACCAGAATTTTTGGCGCTAGTTAAATTGCGCCGCTGGCAAATTCACCACGCTGCTGGTCGGCACAATATCGCTGTTCAGCATCGTCGCCAGGGTGGCGCGCACGGCGAAGGATTGCCAGACAACGAGCTTCGACGCTGGACAGCTTCAAGCAACATGACGCTGACGATCAGCCGTGCAGGGTTGAATCTCCACGCGATGGGGAAACTTATTTGCGCGGCGACAATTCAAAAAGAACTTGGCGAAATGCACGTGAGCAGAAATCTGATCTACGATTATTTAAAAACTGGAGAGCAAATGGGGATGTTGCGCCAAGTCGAAGTCGATGCTGGGCCAAAATCGTACATGTTCACGCAAAAAGCAGAAGATCTGTATCTCGATAATATGCTTTCGAATGTGTTTAACCCCGTGACGTATGAGTACGTCGAGACAATGCACGAGCTTTACGAAGCGCTCAAATTTACCGCTGGTCGGCCTACTAGCGATTTTCGCAGTGGCGACGAAACTGTGCTGCAAAAGGCAATACGATTGAGCGTCGTGTCCGATAATTGAACAGGGTTCGTGTAAAGATTATACACAAACAGACAGGGCGGCTCGCTTGGGCCGCCCTTTTTGTGTTTTTTTTCGACAGCGGTTTCTTGCTTTTTATACGCCCGCAGATTGACCTGCTTTGATATTTATCAATCACTGAAAAGGGAGGGGGTAAAATGCAAATCAAAACATATTGGGATGAGGATGCGCGTGAAATCGACGTTGTTTTGTGCGACGCGACCGGCGGAAGCGCCGCTTTCACATTCAGTCAGGTGCCGGCGGCTGTGGAGTTTTCACACGATTTATCTGACTTGCTTGATCGCTATGGCTTGAACGCAGACCGCAGCGCTGCTCAAGCGCATCAACACGCGACTTCAGATTTTGATCAGTCCAATACCCATACGCGCCGGACGCACTGCCCAGAGTCAGCAAGGGAACACAGCCGCTAGAGAATACAGCCAGCGCTGCGATTACGATGTACTTAAAAATAACAATCTCTCCGCTGCTCTGCGCCTGACTAGCCCCGGCAACACGCGCCCGCCGCCATAGCGCCACCGGGGAAACTCAGCGGCAGCGCCTTCGATATCGCCGCGATTTAACCTTCGCCGCAAGGTCGATGCTTGGAACGCTCCGCCACCTACGTTGAACGTGAAGCTACTAAGCGCGCTGAACTGGTTTTCCGTTACGGCCACTGTCACCAACCGAGCAACCTGTCGCTCGGCGTGTCGCACCTCGCGCACCAACAACTCGTCGGCCTCGATTGGCGTTATCATTCGGTGCTCCATTGTCACGCGCTTGCCGTCCAAGCCGTAACATGAGCCGAACCCGATCGTCGGGATTCCCGCTGGGCAGCGATACGGCTGCAACGACAGCCCCTCGAATCGTTTTATGAGCCGTAGCCCACGTTCGTTGGTTTTCATTTTTTGCCGAAGGTTCGCCCGCCGAACCAAAAAGAAATTATGGCGGCGAAGAGGCCGTTGATCTCGGCAGACCACACCATTTGACTGGCCTCCAGCGCGCTCACGCCTTTGTCGAGCATGATGAGATAAGCGCTTACCTCGACAAAAATGAACAGCGCGACAAACAGATATGTGATGACCGGGCGCACGCTGGCGCGCAGGCCGTCGATAAATTTACCGCCGCTGATCCGCGCGTCGTGTTCGTGGATCGTCTCTACCTCGCGAATTTGAGCGTCGAGCGCCATCTCCTCGCGCTTGTTCTTCGCCATAGCTTCAAGCATCGCGAGTTCATGTTTGTTGTCTTCCTTGCGTTGGAAGTAATCAACGATTTTGGGAAGGAAGCTGGTTGCAAAACCGAGCGCAGAGCCGATCAGTGTAAACATCAAGCAGATGCTCCTATGACGCATCCGATAACAAACGCAGCGCCCGCGCAGATCAGGCAGCGCTTGTGAGTGCGCGCGTAATCAACGATGTAGTCCTTGATGATTTGTGCAGTGGTCATGTGTAGCTCCTCATACAATTGTTCCAAGATTCCATTTCGCGCCCGGCGTCAAACTGACTTTGCGCGACCTTGAAATTTTTGCGGGTGATGTTTTCGACAGGAAAGAAAAGGCATCGACATGTCATCAGGTCCGCGAGAGCCACAACGTCACAGTGTTTCTCGCTGACCTTCGTTTTGTCGCCGCCTTTTCCGGTATTGAACTCCAGACGATTACTACTGACTGGCCCTCGTGCAGTCGCCTTGACTTCAATCCGAACGGGCGCAGGGCAGAGCGCCAGAATGTCAAACCCTTGCTGGTCGCAGACCACGACCTGAGTGCCGAGGTGTTCTAAGCGCGCCGCCGCTAGGAACACCCCCGCGCGGCCAATCTGGACGTTCACTTGTGAGCAGACCGACAATTGCCGCGTTGTGGCTGATAGTCGCGACCACGCGCGAGCAAGCAGGTCATTTGCGCGGGTTGTGCTATGAGACCTAGCTGCATGTAGTCACCGCCTGGCAAGACCCACATCTCAAGCACACCGGCTGGCTCCGACTCGTTGTCTAGAAGCGTCGCGCGAGCGTCGAGCTTATAGCCTTTTGCTTGCGTAACATCGCGCAGCCCCAGCCCAGCCCAGCATGGAAACTCGCCTTGCGCGATGTACGCCGGTTGCCCCAAAAGCGGCGAGGCAAAAAATAATAAGAACAACGCAAAAAGGCGGGTCATCGGCCCAACCATCTCTGCACTGTGGCCGTTTCGAAAATTCGGATCGCGAGCCATATAATCGTGAACAGCCCAGCAATTGGTTGGATCAGATCGAAAAATACCAAGCCGCCAGTGGCCGCAGCCGAGACATCGACCGCTTGTTTTATTTCTTCCGTCATGCGGCAAACCTCCGCAGCGCGTCGATCTCGTCTCGGATGTCCGAAAAGTCGGCAAGGAAATCCTCCAGGTCGCCATTGATCCTTGATGGATCATTTGCAAACCCGGCGGAGCCGAAGACCTGATCGCCAAGTTCGCCGGTTACGACCAGCCCGTCGCCAATATTTTTGAGATCGCTCATCCAGCGACCAGAGACTTGCGCTGTGCGATTTCTTCGCTCGTCAGCGTTTCGCCGTTTAACAGTTTTTCATTAAGCGCTGCGTCAAGAACAAGAAGTTTTTCTGCATTAGACAAATTAACTCTTTTCAGACCATGCGTGACAACTGCCGCGCTCAAATCACTCGATAAGTCAGGCAAACGAAACTCACGCACAACTTTGTGCAATTTTGTATCTACATCGGCTGGCTGGGTATTATCTTCAATGAGCGGTAGCCAGACAGCCGCTTTTTGAAAATCGCGAACCGGGTTGTCGTAGTGTTTGTGCTTCAAAATCGTACCGTCCGACTTATTGATTTTAACGTATTCAGTCATCTGATGTTCCTATGCTGCGTTCGTGATGAGAAGACCTAACAATGTCCCCGGCGTGCCGATTGCGGTCGTCCCTGTTGTTTGCCCGACTGACGTACCGTCTGACAAATGGGCCACCAAGCGCGGCAAAATTGAACTGCCGACGACAAAATCGGTGATCGTTTCAGAGGCTGGCAAAATAAAATCGCCGCCGGTAACGCCGCTTGAGATTGAAGAGCCTCTGTTCACATTCACATCGCCGCCTGATGCTTGTTGGATTATCCAGTACGAGTTCCCAGGATCTGGTACCGGTACTGGCGTCGGAAAAGAAAACGTCGTATCGCCAGTACTCGACAGACTCTTGGATTCACTGTCTGCGCCAATTTGAGCGACAGGCGATCCGCTACTGTTTGACCATATTTCAAAATGGTTAGTGGATGCACTAGCGACGGAATTTACGTTGATGGTCACGCTGACAATTGTCAGGCCTGCATCAGCGCCGCCGCTCACGACCTTTTGAGGCAAAATCATTAGGCATCGTTCCCGGCGTTAGTCGTCAGGAAAATTTTAACGCCAATCAATCGCGCGTCCTCTGCCGCCGTGTCATTTGAATCACTGACATCACGGAAAATTCTGAAAAACGTCATGTCACCCGCCGCTGGGCTTCCGGCGATTGTCACCGCGCCGCTCTCTGCGC
>JAAOEI010000440.1_pt1 | contig 16196 bp, 20 predicted proteins | sample 7059261 | NCBI WGS metagenome assembly JAAOEI01 (sample SAMN14008812, study PRJNA610033) | viral metagenome | isolation source: viral particles filtered from seawater | place: China: Hangzhou Bay, Yangshan Deep Water Harbour | collected 2017-10-31
CCCCGTAGAAGGCGATCTCATGCCGCTACCGAGGATGTTGGCTAGCAACCCACTAGGGACGTTCAAACCCCCCTCAGAACGCCCATAAACCGTTTCCTGGCCTTCTTCGGGCACGTTTCCACCCGGATACAGTTCCGGGAACTGTTCTGCCACCTGTTCTGGGGTCAATTGCTCCCCGGTGGTCAGGTCATACAAAGGCTGGTCAAAATCTGGTAAATCTGGGTAATCTGTCTGCAACTGAGCTTCATAGGAATAGTCAGGACTGCCATATCCGGCACCAGAAGTACGGTATTGCGTACCCGGCTCTGCCGTTGCGCCCCGTATGCCTTGTTGCAACGCAGCAGCAAGCGGGTTTCCACCTGTAAGGGCGGCGGTCAGGACTGGCGTGGTGTATTGGGCGATATTTGTCGGAATTCCGGCAGCTTGGGATGCCTCGGACACGCCCCCGCCAATGGCTCCGGTAGTTGCGCCTTTGAGCGCCCCTGCGCCTATATCTTGGCCCGACAGGGCAGAGGAAATAGCGCCCCTTCCGCTGCCTTGCAGGGCCGCGTCCACGATGGCATTGCCGGTGGACGGAATGGGCAAACCCGGCAGACCGCCCAAGCCGCCGACAATGCTGGCAAACGTGCCGGCGCCTTGCACCAGGCTGGCAGGCAACCCGGCAATCGTCGGCTCACCAGCGCGTCCACGCATGATGGATTGATTTAAAGCGTACTGCTCTGCCGCCTCTTGGCGCGGATCGACTTGAAACCCCATTATCCGGTCACGCGCAGATTGTCCGGCAAACCCAATGTCGTAGGGGCTGGTGCCGGTTCTTTGCAGATACGTCTGCAACCTGCTCCCAACCTCGTCGGCAGACAGTCCAGCCGCTTCATACCGGGCTAGGTCAGCCTTGCTGAATCCAAGTTGTTCGGCAATGGTGCGCTCGGGTTGGGCAACCTCGGATGCGCCGGTCAGGTCAACAACCCTGCCATCGTCAGCAATCAGGAAACTTGGCGTAGTGGCATCCCCGGATGCAACCGTGCCACTTACAACCGTTCCGTCAGCTAGTTGATAGGTTGCCATCAGTTCACCCCAAGCGCCGCCGCAATCTGGATATGGACGATGTAATGCTGGTTGAGCCAGTCATAGAAATCAGCCTCCACGTTCCAGTCCGTGTCCAGCATGTTGAACGGGTTGTCCAGGTTCAGTTGCGTTGCAAAAGCCTGATGCTCGACTTGATGCACCATCAGCCAATCGTCCAAGTTGTCAATGTCTGCATCAATGATGGGGAAGGCCGGAATCGGGTATCCGGCATCCATCAAGGTGTCCCTGAACAGTTTGTGCTGCACCCCGTTTTCAAACAAAAATTCCCCAAGGCTGTCCCTGTCTCCAAACTTGACGATTGACAGGGTTCCCATGTTCATGTTGTTTGATCCAGTTGAAGTTAGCCATGGTTACCCAACTTTCACGGCGATTTCAGGACGGCCATCAGGCAGCAAGCGGCGCACCTGACCGACAGCCTTGCGGTACTGTTCAAAAGTCGGCTCGGTAACAGCGATGCCGCCGATGCCGTCACCGTCTTGCACCGGAATGATGTAGTCGCCCACTTTTGCACCAGAGACGTTGACCGGCACTTTGCCCGAGTAGGCGATCCGGTCTACCTTGGCACGGGATTCCTCCAGCGCGGCGTCAAACCGCTCTTTGGCGAGTTCGTATGCAGCCAGATCAGCCGCGTATTGCGTGCGCTGTTCGGGGGTGATTTCCTCCGCATCGCTAAGTGGTTTCGGTTCGACGGGCTTGACCGGCACCAACTTGCCTAGTGCTTCCTGAGAGCCCCACGCGTCACCGCCGACATAGGCGGGGTTTGTGGATTTCACCCCGAAAGATTTGGCCTCGGCCCACTTGTCCGTGACTTTGCCGAAAACGTCAAAGCCGATGATCTGACCCTTGGCGACCGGGCCACAAGAAGCGTTCTTGGTCTCGTATTCGGCGTAGTCCGCGCCGGAGGCGTTGATTGTGCCGCCCGCGTTGATGGATCGTCCGGTCGTGGAGTTGTAACCCCACACACTTGCCGCCAGTGCGCCAGAGTAGCCCTCTGTATCTACCGCATACGCAACCATCGTGTATTTGTTGGTGTTCGTGCTGACAATGGCAAACGCGGTGTTTCCATTGGCAACTTCGGTAATAAACTGATGGAACGACACGCTGCTGACTGGGTTTGCGCCTGCAATTACATATCCAGTACCACTCACGCGGAAGCGGTTAGTTCCGTTTGTTTGCACGCTCACAAGGTCAAACGCGCTGTTAGCTGCGCGGGTCGTGTTTATGTAGAACGCTGTTCCGGCATACGACGCATTCGTAAGGTTCAGGTTCAGCCCTTGCTGCCCGGAACCAGAATGGTTTATTTCAAGCGCGGTTGACGCATTACTTGCCGTAATAACTTGGTTGGCGTTCGTAATGTTGCCCGTCACGCCAAGCCCAGTCGTGCCAATGTCCAACACCTTCGCGCCGTTGACCCCAACACCAATGTTGTTTGCACCGATGCGGTAAACGCCGGAATCGGTGTCTGAGGTAAAAGCAATGGCAGGAACCGATACCGTACCGTCAGCAACGGTCACGTTTCCGGTTGCAGACAGCGTGGTGAATGCGCCAGAACTGGGCGTGACGTTTCCAACAGGCGAGCCGTTCACGCTGCCGGTGCTGATCGCCACGTTGCTGATCGTGCTGATCGTGTTGCCAAGGCCGACAGACGTAGTTCCAATCGTCAGCGTGGTGTTGAAGTTAGCGTCAAGCTGCGAAAGCGGAATGCTTCCAGACGCATTGGCAAATGTATTAGGTACTCCTGGCATTTAGAACCTCGCTCTCAATTCATGTTCATATTGGAACCCGGATATGGTAATTCCGGGATCACTTGAAGTCACCGTCATTCCAAGATACTTGCCCCATTGTTGGGCATCCGTCTTGTACAGCGTATAACCGGCCCCGCCATACCATGTAACTACGTTTGCACTATTATTTATCCAAGAAACGGTTGTTCCTGAATTGTTGCGCCAAGTAATTGCATTCAACAAGGTATAAACAGGACTACTGTTGTTTTCGCTGTCAACCGTAACGTTGAACGAAGCAGACGAAGCCAGTATCGCTTCAATGCCGATTTTCAAAGCCTGCTTGTCCCTGATCGGATCGCCCATTGCGTTCAGGGCAGTCTGTATCGTGCTGTTGGTAGCAACGGAACTATCCGAATACAACTTGTACAACACGTTGTTGTCCGTGCCATACAGGGAAATCACGCCACCAGAAGGAACAGACGTAACGTATTGCAGGGTGTCACCCTGGCTGGTGAAGAACCATTTTTTCTCAAAGAACACGGCTTGCACATACCTCATGCTGCCGTAATAGTTTTGACGGAAATTGAATGCCGCGCACAGGATGTTGTTAATCAACACCTGACCGGCAGTAATCGGATAGGTGAAGTCAATGTCAGGAAATACACCATCCAAGGCATCGGACAGTTTGCTGGTTGTCGCGCCAACCAGGGCATACACCCCGTAATCGTTCAAGAACAGGATGGAACGGAAGTACGGGAAGATTGCATTGGGACGTTTTGTTCCAACCGAGGCCGATACGTTGGTGTTGACGAACAACGTACTACCGGAACTGGTCACGCGAACATCGGAAAACGTATTGATGCTGTCATCGCCAAAAATGTACAGATAGTTATTGGCAGACAGGATTTGCTCAATGTTGCCGTGCAGCGTGGAATCAGTCAGAACTTCAACTCCCGCTGATACGCTGATGAAATCGTTGTAGGACGACACGGCGCTGTAGGCAATCGTCCTGCCGTAAGACAGCCACACCCTGCCAGAAAACGATTGCACTCCGCTCAACTGGTTGGTGTTGATAACCCCGGTTGCCGCCGCATTGGTGCCGCCCCCGCCGGTAATGGTCACGGTAATGTTGGCAGTATTGGTGTACCCGCTGCCAGAATTGGTCATCAGAACAGATTGGATTTGACCGCCGCCCAGTACCGCCGTACCAGCGGCATTGGTGCCTCCACCACCGCTGATGGTGACAACGGTATTGGCGGCATTGGTATAGCCGCTTCCCCCGTTGGTAACGGCAACCGTCACCGTGCCTTTTTTGAAGGTCACGATGTCAGCAATTGCGGTAGCGCCGCTGCCGCCGCCGCCCGTAATCGTGACCGTCGGAGCCGTGGAATAGCCGCTGCCAGATTCGGTCAACGTAATCAGGGACACGGCATTGGCAGTCACCGTGGCTTCAGCCAGGGCAGTCACGCCATTGGCATCGGACGGGGCGCTGATGATGACAGTCGGCGTTGACGTATAGCCGGAACCCTCTGCCGTGACTGCAATCTGGCCTACCGAGCCAATAACCACAACGGTATTGCCGTTCCAGGTGTAGTACCCGTTATCCGGGTCGGCAATCAGCACCCGCTCATCTTTCCATTGGCTGATCTGAACGCCAGAACCGGAGAACGTGCCTGCAATGGCGACGTTGCCCTTTGCGCCGTTGGTTACATCGTAATATTCTGCCCGTCCGTCCTGCTGGAACGCCAGAACATAATCCTTGTTGTTGATATTGGCAGAACTGAGGTAGGTGACGGTGTTGCCAAACGTGACATTGTTGCCGCTGATGGCAACATTGGCGCGGTTGTTGACAATCTTGATGTTGGACGAACCAACAGGCATGGCATTTTCCAGCCATGCAAAATCAGACGGATCAATGGCAGTCCGGTTGGCCTTGGTATTGACCCCTCGGAAGTCCTTGATGACCTGATATGACTTTTTCTGCTCGGCAGCCGCCATATCAGTAAGGTGTCGAATAAGGGTTGGGCATCCGGCGCGTGTAGGTCGATGCCAAGACCGACTGCGCCTGTTTCAAGTATTCCTGCTTGAAGATTTCAGCCTCACCGTAGGACTGTTCCTTGTACTTTGCCTTGTAGCAGGCATAGAACGCTACAGGAGTTGTGTACGGAACCGTAATTTCATCGTCGGTGTTGCTGGTAGTCAGGTTGACCGGCAGAATGACCGTATCCAGTTCCATTGCATATACTTCATCAGGAACCGGGCCGATGTAAAAACTGGTTGCCCCGTACAAGGAAAAGGCAATCGGCCTGCCGGAATAGTTTTGCCAGAACCGCAGTTCGGCATTGAACTGTGTCCAAGGCATGTACCGCATGGGAATGCGGGTATTGCCCCAGATCAGGTTGATGTTAAGTATGTCAAGCGTGTTCAGCGCCTCGGGCAAAGTGCTGAATTGATAAACTTCCTGCGACGTTACCGTGGCAGTAGTTTGATAGTTACGCAGACAGCCGGTATCACGCACCAGGCGCTGCCTGGCAGCGTTGATGTAATCGGTTAGTTCGGAATCGGTATAAAAATTGCCGTTTGCATCATGCAAAAGCCGCCGACATTCGGTTATGTAATCCGAAAGCGTAGTCGCCATCTGTATCCCATCATGCTGTCAAGGTAAGGGTTTTTCCCTCTCCCCGTTTGTCAGGGAGAGGTACTTTGCCCACCACCGGGGATAGAGAGTGGTTCTTTGGCGCGTGGGTCGTGATTTCAAACTTCGACAGTTTGTTCAGCCCATCCTTCATGTCATTGCTGGTCTTGATCCAGCCAAGCCGGATAAGGTACTGCTCTTTGTTGTCATCGCCATATCCGAAAATATGGGTAGCAACAAACTGCGGGATTTCTACCGGAACACCTGCGCGAAACTCATAAACGACACCATCCCATCCGTCTTTCAGGATGGTGTCGCCATGATTGGTCACAAAGACATTCGACATTACGGGGTCAGCGGATCGCCGTACACCGTAATCACGGCAGCATTGCTGTTGCCGCTTGCCGTGTTCACCACCAGGAACAGCGCCGGGGCCGTGTACACCGTGCTGGTCGCGGCAGACACCAAGGTAAGGTCTTGGTATTTGGTCGAGGCCGACACGGTGGACAGGGTGATGTTGTTGGCAATCGCGTTGGCGGTAGCACCGTCGCTGCTCGTCAAGATGCTGACGTTGGCAGAGGCGATGCTACCGTTGGCGGTGGCAACAATGCGACGGACAATGTAGCTGGAGGCTTCGACAGTCAAATTGGCAACCGTATTGCCGGTTGCAGCCAGGCTAACCGGGCCGCTCGTAGCAATAACGTATTGACCAAAATTGGTCGGTAGATTGGTTCCTACTGCGTTAGCGACTGCCATGCCACCTCCCCTTACGAGTTGTAAGTGCCGCTCACCGCAGCACCGCCATTGACGGTCAGCAGCGTAACGGTAGCGTTGGTGGTGGCGTTGGCAAAGACGTTGACACCATCCGAAATGAGGACACCACCGTTGTTGATGGTGATGACGTTGGAGGTGGCAGCGCCGGTGTTGGCAGTTACAAAGACGTTAGCCGTTGCAACCATCAGGTAAGTACCAGCAGGAATCACGTTACCCGCCGTGGTAGCGGATTGCGTGGTTGCCTGCCAGTACGCACCAGCGGTATTGCTGGTTGCGCCAGAGATAATGATTTTGTTTAGACCGAGGGCCATGTTTTTCTCCTTAGATGCTCAGAGAGTTATAACCCGTCACCTTGGTCATTGACTTGGGTTTGGTGTTTACCAGTTCGGCAATCATCAAAACCGCGCCAACATAACCAATCTGCCAGTTAGGGAGGGTAGATTCAAACCCGGTGAACACAAACGAACCCTGGTCGTGAATGTACAGCGACAGGTAGTTGGTGTTGATGAAGTACATCGTACCCTCGGGGCAGTACGGATCGGGGTAGATCGGCACACCAGCGACCATCAGGGCGCGGAACGCAGCCTGAGGGCCGTTGCTGTCGCTATCAAAACCGGAACCGGGGGTAATGACGTATTGCTCTTGACCCACATAGTCCTGGGCCAGCAGCGTCCAGGTGCCAAAACCGCACACGCCAAAGGACGGGACTTCCGCACCGTTCTTCACCGTGCCGCTGATGTATTGCAGCACGTTTTGCCGGGTCGGGTTGACCGAGCCAGCGGTGTACAGTTTGGATTTCCACCAGGTATTCGTCGAGCGCGACAGGTTGCCGTAGGTGCTGGCACCCGAGGTCGTGCCATCGTCAATCGCCGCAGGCAGGCCGATGAACTGTTGGGTGTTGCTGGTGTTGGTGTACAGCGCCGTAGCCATCGCGTCCATCATCACGTTGGTCGCGTCGTTCATACGGGCTTCAATCAGCGGGATGACCGCGTGATCTTGCTGCACCGCACCTTCCATGCCGAGGAACGGCACGGGCGCAATCATCAGCTTCAGGTTGAATTCGGCGTTGAACGCACCTTGCTGAACTGCGGGTTGCGCGAACGAACCCGAATAGTCAGACCATTGCGCGTTGACGAACTGCGAACCCTGAACAGGCACCGTCACCGAAGAAACACCACCCGAGGCTTGCTGACTGTTGGCAATCAGCGCCGCCATCAGGGGCGTAGAGTTGTAAAGCTGGACAACCAACTTCGGGATAAACGCCCTACGGGTAACGTAGGTTAGTTCGTTATACTGCGTTGAACCCGAAGCCGGAAGAATACCGCCGCCAATAGGCATCGTTTATCTCCGAAGTAAAATATCCCCTGATACTACTTAAAGTCCCACCGGACGCGGGTTTTTCCGCAATTCGTTGAGTGCTTTTGCTGCTTCATCTCTAGCGCCCTGCACCGGATTCTTCCAATACTTGCCCAAGTCGAACTTGTTGATCGGGTTGGGGTTGTAACCAGAAGGCGTGGGCGTGGAGGCTTGTTTCATCCAATCCCAATAATCCGCTGCGGCATCATGCTGCATAATTCCTTTTTCCAGCATGATTTTTTCCACTTCCGCAATGTCATCGTCCTTCAACCCGCGAGCGCGGATTTTGGAACGGCGTTTTTCCAGTTCTTCCCGAGCGTCTTTTTCGGCAAGTTTGGCCTCAAGCGCCTGCACCCGATCTTCTGCCTTTTGCACCGCGCTGGTGGTCGAATCCTCGATTTCCAGTTCGGGAATGGGCATGTCGGGCTTGGCTTTTTTGGTCAGACGCAGAAAATCCTTGCGCGTGGCAGGATTTTCGGCAAGCTGACGCGCCAACAACGCGAGTTCGTCCCGCGCCTCTATTGTCAAATCTTCCAAGCTCATAATCTATCCCCTTTGTACTTAGATGACTTTCTTGCCCGTCATTTGACGTTCAAGGTTCATCTTGTTCTTGCTGTATTTGCCAGCACCGTTCAAGCCGCCCATTTGGGAATAACGGGGCGTGTTGACGATCTGACCGTTTTGCTGGTTGTTGTCGGTGGGGCGGCGCGGTTGGGCTGCACCACGGGGTTTGAACAAGTCCATGTGTTTCTCCTTACATCGGTAGTTGAGGTGCGCCGCCGGGAGCCATTCCCGGAATAGCGGGTGCTGCTGCCATTGCTTTCCCTTCCGGCGTGGCACCGCCAGCCTGGGGCAGGGACTGAAGCATTTGCATGATTTCGGCTGAACCGAGTTCTTGGGCTTTTTGCTTGCGACCACCCATCATTCCTGACAAGGCGCGAAGCACACCAAGCGCCTTGACACCCTCGGGCGATTCGCTGCCAAAAGCAGGCAGGGCTTGTTCAATCAAGTCCATTGCCATCGACAGGTTAATCATCGCGCCTTCGCGGGTTCCCATCTTGGGTTCCGGCGTGGACATGGGCGCAGCCATCGGGGGAACGCCCGATTCAGACGGAGCCGACAAAGGGGCAACAGGTTCTTCTGCCGCCATAGCAGCAGGCTGTTGACCCTTAATCATTGCCATCAATTTGTCTGACGGAACGCTCATAAATGTCCTTTATTCAGGCAAGTATGCGTAAGTGCTTACAAACTTGTCAAATTAAAAAAAAGGGGGCTATGTTTTGTTACCCGCCCCACCGGGGTAAGTAACCTTGCGGTTACTTAGCCTTGCGGCCACCTTTGCGGGATTTGCGAGCCATGTTTGTCTCCAATTTGGCAAGCGGCCAACTACTTTTAGGGGAGCCAGCCACACCCCTTCACCCTTTCGGGCAAACCTTTACCGGCGCGTCTTGCGGCTACGTTTCATCATTTTGCGATACACGATCACCTCCTATTAGCGCGTTGAAATTCGGCCCATAGTCCTTGTGGGATTACGGTCTTGGTAACTTTTAACACCCTGAACGCGGTATTGCAAATTTGACGGGGCTTCTGCCAGTTTTGGCTGGCCTGCCCTGGGCTGATCCGCTCGCGGGGTTACGTTGGCTGATTTCATTCCACCGCCTTCAAATCGGGTTTGCCACGCTTGGCTTGGTCTTGCGCTTGCTGCGCCGCAGCAACCGCGGCCTGCTTGATTTCCATTTTTTTCAGCCGGTCTTTCAACTGCTGTTTCATGGGAGGTTCAAGCAGGTCGAGCAGGCTTTCTTTGTCGATAGCCTGGGCTTTGTAAAGGTTGAACGCCAGTTGCCGCAAGTCCTCGGTAAAGATCGGGCTGTTGCTGTGCGCGTCCACCTTGACCACATAATTATTGGTGAATTGTTCGGCAATAAACCTTGTGCCTTCAACGTCCGTGAAGTGGGTATCGTCATATACCTGCATCAGCTTCAGGTACATGGTGGACACCTTTTCCAGCGCATCCTCGACAATCAGGGCGCGTTTCTTGGCGCGGCTGGAACCCAACCTGGCTAGTTGGCTGGCGTGGCCCGAGGAACGAACACCCGTTTCGCCCCTACCTTGCAGGACGCTGACAATGCCGGATGCTTCCTCGAACATGTTGTCAATTTCCCGGACGCTGCTGTACAGGTCTTGGGGAATGGTCGGGGCTAGCTTTTCAACCTTGGCGTTGGGCATGTCCGTGGACAGCAAGCCGCCGGCCCGGTTAAGGGCAAAGTTCTTTTCGTCCAGGATGCCGGTAAATCCGATCAGCGCGGTGGGCGGGGCGACCTGTTTGGACAGCAAATCCAGAATCTCGGTCATGCGCCGATTCCGCATTTCTTGCAGCAAGATCAGCCGCTGCACCTCGGACTGCCCCCAAAAATAGTCATACTGCGGGTTAGGGCAAATCTGGATGAAAGGACACTCGCCTTTCAGGAATACTTTTTCGCCTTCCCTGTCGTAGATCACTACGTCCGGGTTGGCAATGGTGACAACCTGATAATCCTCTGTCTCATCGTTCCATAGCCAGAGTTCGGTCATTTCCACCGTATCTTCTGCCACCCGTGCCTTGTAGCGGTTCATGCCGTACAAGTCCAGGTTGACCGTCCCGTAAATGGTCGGGTTGGTCTGCGACATCACGATCCTGCCCACGCCGTCTGGAATGTCAGAAATGGGCGGGTTATAGGATGCCGTGATGCGCTTCATAATCGAATCGCGGTTCGGATGGGAATACAACCGGGCCAGTAATTCAGACTTGGTGATGTAGTATTTCTGCTTGAATGCTTCCTGCCGGTCAAGGTGAGGCACATCCTCGCGCAACACGCCCATCGCGCCGGGTTCCACCATGTACGGGTGGATTCCCTTGTTATAAATCAGTTTGATGAAAGTGCTGTTGTAGCAAAGCGCCCAAGTCAGCGCGATGCTAAAAACCTGGTCAGCATTGCTGTTCAGCCATTCATCGTTCAGCGCCTGTGTTAGCGCAGGAATTTTTTTGTGTTCTGTGGGCGGCACATCTGCGCCAAAGTTAATGCTGAACCGCGTCGTTTCTGCCGAATACAGGAACGAGGTCAATTGGTCAATGTGCGGGTAAATCTTGTTGTAGATTGCTGGCGATTCTTCCGGCCCCGCTCCAAACAAGTAATGAGAACGCAAGCTGGAGTAGTCGCTTTTGCGTTCTTCAAGGGAAACCTCGCATTTCTGGATCAAGTCCAGATAAAACGTTTCCCGCTCGGCTGGATTCTTGGGAATCAGCATTTATTTGCCGATTGAAAGGTTTTCATGGTCTTGAACATAACTCCCCGTTCTTGGGCCTGTCAAATTTCCGATTTCCTTGGGGTTAATGCTAACGGCCTCATCCCGGACGGGCTGAACGGCCCTGCCAGCCATAATGGACTGCATGGAAAACCGTTTGTCACCTCCCCAAATGGCGGCATCGCCGGGGCGCGGCTCTCTAGGTTGCTCGGGTTCTGGGCCGTTGTTGCGAGCGTAGTACCCCCCTTGGGAATCGCCTTCCCGCGTGGACTTTATGTTTGTCATATTAAAGTCAATCGCCAGTTGGTTCAGTCGCTTGTCATTGCCTTTGGTCTTGTCTGAGATCAAGCCAGGCGGTTGGAGGAAAACCACCATGATTTCTTCCTCACAAGCCTTCATCGGGCATTTTGCGTCAAAAGATTCAAAATACCCATGCTTGGCGCATTTGTAATCACGAAGAATGTTTGCCATATCCCCTCAACTTTTCATCAATGTCATAGTCGGTGTAGTCGGCCCTGTTCTTGATGCCGATTTTCAATCTCATCTTCCCATCTATTACCGTAACTGCCATATTGCGACGCAGCATAGGTTTGTTTTCCTTACGATACTGCACAAACCGGCTGCGATCATAGTTTTGCATGACTGCAACTTCGCCTTGCATCCAGGACAAGTATGCTTTGGACACCCGACGCTGGACATACTCGGACAGGGGCACAATTTTGTCCCTGAAAACCAAATTCAGGATGGATTCGGACACGCCAGCCAGTTCTGCGAACAATTCAATGCTGATTCCCCGCTTTTTGTCGGCATAGAACCGATCCATCAGGCGCATGAGGGTTGCTTTGCTCAAAATCTGGTTGTTCATGCCCCGTACACCCCGATTTTCTTCAAATAGTTGGACACAGACTTCTGACCGGCCTGCATGACGGGCGTAACTTCATCGGTTTGGGGGTCGGTCTTGCGGGAAATGTTCCGAGTCAGCTTCATCTGGATCAGGCGAGGCTGGACTTGCTCGGCATAGGCAGCGCAGGCAAGCCCTGACGCAATTACGCGGTCATCCTTGTTCCTGCCGGTAGCCTGAATCGAGCCTCCGTCACGGACGATGGTTTTCATTTCCTCCAGCAATTCCTCGCTGTAGATCGCCATCATCCCGCGTTCAAAGTAATCCTTCATGTAGGACAACATGCGTTCTTTGGTCTGGGTGGTGGTCATCCAGCCAAAGCTGTTGGACATGCCGCTCATGCTGTCGTTGCGCCGCCAGATGTAGTTCTGCATCGAACCCAGTACGTCCATCAGATCGTGTCCAGCCCTGCCGCCCAAGGCTACGGCTTGGCGCTTGAGGTTGCGGATTTCGTTGATGACAGCCTGGCCTGGGCCGTTGACTTCAAGGTTAAGGGTACTGTTCTTGTACGCCCCGGCAAGGTGGGCAATCGCCCAGGCAAACTGGTAGGTATTCATTTCGCTGGTGGCAAACTCGGCTACCTGTTCCATGCCATCGGCATAGCAACGATAAACCTGAATGCAAAAACGGTCTGCCCAATCCGACGATCCATAGGCCGGGTCAGCGCCAATGACGTAGTAGGCCGTGTCGATGGGTTCTTCCCATATCTTCAGCGTGGCAAGGCGCTCGGTGGACTTCATGCAGTCGGTATCTTGGAACAACGCGCCCATCGTGTAGCGGTAGTAATCGCAATCAATCTTCTTTGCCATCTTCATGGCATCGGTGCAACGGGATGACGAGAAGAAAGAGGTTCCCGTCATCACGAAGGCATAGTCCTCGGTGGGCGGGAACTCCTGATACATCAGGGATTCATCCTTGATGCCTTCGTGCAGCTTCCATCGCCACCATGCCATCTGGCGGCTGTTGATCTCCACGTTGTAGAGTTTCTTGATATCCCGCGTCCATTCCTTTTCTTCCGGGGTCAGCTTGCCATCCCAATAGACCTTGTAGATTTGGTTCTCGGCAGGAATGGAATAGAACTGGTTGCGCCACCAGCCGCAGAAGATGGCGCGTTGGGTACGGGCGCGTTTTGCGGTGACATACATATCGTGGAACATGTTGAACCCGCGAGCGGTGGATTCAAAGATGTACATTCGCATGGGGTTGGTTTCAGCAAGGGAGGCCAGCAAGGATGCCAAGCCTTCTTCATCGCCCCATGACGATGTTTCCGTGCCGTGCAGGTAAGTAATTGCCTTGCCTCGACCCAGACTGCCCTTGGCTCGCAAACCGGCGACTTGGTAGAACAGGCGGCTGCGGTTCTTGAGTTGCAACTGGTTGCGGTTGTGGGCAATCAGGGGAATGCGGTATTCCTTGGGCAAGCCTTCCATGTACATGCCAAGGGTTGAGCGGAACATGTCCCGGTTTTCTTCGGTGTCCGTGGTCAACGTGCCTTGCAAACCGGCATTCATGAAGTGCCAATACAGGTCGAGCGCCAGGCTGATCGTGGTGATGCCGAGCTGTCGGCCTTTCAGGATGACAAAGAAGTGAACATCCTCATCCAAACCCTTTGCGATCTCATCCATGACATAGGTTTGGGTTCCAAGCAGGGTATCCATGCGTTGCAAGCCCTTTTCCTTCGTTTCTATCCGAAGTTGGGAACAAAACGCATAGAACTGCTTGAGGTTCAGCTTCATGTCTTTTTCAATGCTTCCTTGTAAGCATTGCGATACGGGTCTGCCTTGTTCTCGGCAGACTCTTGCCATACATGCTTCAACCGATTGCGATACACATCATCGTGGCTGTCTTGTCGATAGTAGCGCAGCAGTTCATCCACGATGAATTTCTGGTTCATCAAGGCTTGTAGCCCCACAGCATCATGTCATCCGTCCAGATGCCGGCGCCGGTGCCGACGTTGACCAGCCCCGCCTCGGTCATCAGGCGCTTGCCGGAACTGTCGGTGAACAGGTGCAGGTGTTCGCCTGATTTGAACTGTGTCCACCCGTTGCCGTTGTCCCGGTAGCAGGGCGTTTGCCACAGGCACAGGCCACCCGGGTTCAGGCGATCCAGAACGGCTTTCACGGCCTGCAACGGGTCTGAGAAGTGTTCCAGTACGTCAAAGCCGCAAACAACGTCAAAAGCGCCTTCAACGGGGACGTTGGGCCACAACCCGGCATGGACTTCCTCCAGGTTGAACTTTTGCTTGGCAAAGGCACAGGTGTCGGGATCGACTTCCACCCCGACCACCCGTTCAAACCCGTTGGTGCGGCACCGGGCGAGGAACCCGCCGTGGGCGCAGCCGATCTCAAGGATGGACTTGGGGCTGGCAATCAGGTCGCGCACCACCCGTTCCCATACCGGGATGCGGTCATTGAAGTCGTTGACAGCCCGTTGTTCGATGGCAGGGAAGTTGTAGGTATTGACCTGAACATCATGCCAGTAATTCTGCATGGAATAGAACGCTTGCAGTTTGTCTTGACCCGGCATGAACACATCGACAAACGTGCCGCATTCAAGACACTTGGCATAGTCGCTGCGGGATTCAAGGTAGAAGGAATCACTGCCGCACCAGCATTTCATTGAACCTCCCAAGGCATGGCATCGACATAGTTCTTTTTCATGTATTCATGTCCCAACTCAAAGAACCGCTTGGTCACCGAGTAATCGTTGCCACCAAGACGGAAATTGAATGAGTGTTTGCGGGTGGTGCCAAAGTTCGGATAGAACTGCCGAGCGCAGGCATAAAAGCGCCGGTCACCGCCCCACCCCGGTTCAGCCAGCGCCCCCGCCAGAGAACGCAGGGCCTCGGTTCTCATGGCCCACATGCACCAGTCCACGAACCGATGACCGGGCGCATTCCACGCATCGTGCAGTTCCCCTAGCGCCTCGCACCTGTCATCAAAGAGGTAGGTTCCATCCTTGTCGTGAATCTTGCGAAGGCTGTAGGCCCATACCAACCCCTGCCGGTCAATCAGGGACACCAGGCTCTCAACGTGGTCTGGATCAAACCAGTCATCATCGTTGCAGAACAGGGTCACATCCTCGTTGACAAGGAAGCTGGCAGCAGCAAGCCACCTCCTGCCTTCCACATCCTTGCCCCCTATCCTGGCAGGCCACCAGCAGAAGTGCCGGTGCGGTGCGGCATACCTGTTTGCAAGGTCTTGGTAATTGTCATAACTTACCGCCGCGTCCACCAGGACGTAATGACGGACAGGCAAGGTCTGGGCATCAACGGATTCAATGCACCTTGCCAGCTCCTCTCTACCTAACGTAACGGTAACCACGGCGGCTGACAACATGAAATGTACCTTTAATCAATACCATCTTGGCGATCAATTGATCCACATGAACTGGATGAGGAAAGTAGCCATCCAGAACCCCCATACGCTATTCATCCACTACTGCGGCGAACCATACATCCATACCCTCACCGAAATGATAACCGACTTGCCCAACCTGCAAGTCATGCCCCTGTCCTATACCCCAACCGGAGCCATCAACGCATGGATCAATGCCCACGGCCTGCATGATACCCCCGGATACCGCAGCAACAAGGTAGCCCTGCTCCTCAAACACTTCCAACTACTCGCACAAGCCCTGGACGTACCCAACCCCGCCACCACCCGAGCCGACCTCCTGCTCGACTACCCCGCCCTCACCCAACCCTCACCCCTGTCACAACCCTTCGACATCCTCCTCATCAACTCCCAACCCCGCTCAGGACAATTCAAGTCCTTCAACCCCTACCAGTTCAAAGCCCTCGTCCAAGACCTCATCGACCAGGGCAAGACCGTCACCACCACAGAACCCACCCTCCTCGCCCCCGCCACCACCGAATACGGCCTGTCCATCCACCAGATCGGCTCCATCTCCCGCTTTTGCAACACCATCATCGCAGTCGATACCGCACCCCTATGGCCCACCCTCAACCCCCACAACCTCCAATCCGTCCACACCCGCATCGTCCTCTGCGACCTACACGAATTCCCATTCACCGATAACACCCTCACCACCAACAACATCAGCAATATCAAACACATCCTGCAAAAACAGTGATTTTCTTTTGGGGGGAGTCAGGTGGGGGGCACGCACACAGGCACCCCCTTGGCCCATCGCCTGCGCCCTCGAGCTGCGCGCTGGCCGGCTGCCTGCCCATGCCCAGCCGCCCATGCCGATCGCGCATCCTGCCGCATCCTAGCCGTGCTTGGCGGTAGTGTCGATGTCCATGTCCATACCCCATGCCATGCCCATGCCAGTACCCCATGTCCAATATGTAATAACCATGACGGGCGCATGGTGGACATATCATCACCCTTTGTCCTGTCCCTGTTCTATGCTCATGATCATATCCATACAATGCATACAGTCTTATTTGCTCATTAGTATACATATAATATATGTA
>JAAOEI010000441.1_pt1 | contig 16173 bp, 19 predicted proteins | sample 7059261 | NCBI WGS metagenome assembly JAAOEI01 (sample SAMN14008812, study PRJNA610033) | viral metagenome | isolation source: viral particles filtered from seawater | place: China: Hangzhou Bay, Yangshan Deep Water Harbour | collected 2017-10-31
ATCTTAATCACGTCCAAGCCCTCATCTATGGTCATGATGTCTACAAGTATGTCGCGCGCCTGCTCCCGGCTTTCTGCGTCTATGAGATACTCTCTCAACTTTGGGGAAAGACTGGCGCCAATCTCTCCCGTGGCTCTGACTAGATATTTAGGCATCAATCGTCCTCATCAGCTATGTAGTCTTGATCTTCTTTGATTGCTTCAACGATTCCCCAATCGTTTTGTATGAGGGCCTTCTCAATAATTTTATAAAGCGGGTCGGAGTTATTTAAATTGACTGCCCCGTGACTTGAAGTTGTGCTATAAATTACAATTGCTTCAATACTAAAGCCATATCCTCCACGATACCCGACATCAGTATCGTCTTGTTGCCACTCATAATCTATTAATGCCTCTCCTGAAGCTGTAATAGCATGATTTTTAATTAGCTGAAGTTCTTCAAATTCGTATGTGATTGATCCACTATTCTTTCTGGTAACGCGTGTCATTTTGTTTCTCCATTGTTAAACAGCAACTTAATTACTGCGATTATTGTTAAGATGATTGGCGCCCAAGCGATGTAGGTCATTTTTAAACTCAGTTGACTTTATGACGGATAAAAAAGGAGGGGCCGAAGCCCCGTCACTCAACAATGGGTTCTGCCCAGCATTCTAGAATTGAGTAGCCGCGTTCAGCGCCTTCACGAAGAGCGCGATCGATGCCCTGCTTTTCGCCACGGCACCAAGTGAAAGCTTCAATTACCTCACCCGATGTGAGGAGGATCATGATTTTGAAAGTTGGGTTATACATTTGAAGACCTCCAGTTCGTGTTTCGATGATGTAATCTCTCACATCTCACTGAAGACGTCAACAACTATTTTAAAAATTGTGAAGAAATATATTCCATTCCATATTCGATCGAAAGTGGAATAGAAAATTGCAGGGTTTATTGGGATTAAAGCGCGCGATGCTAAAGCTCACTAGGGACGCGATCCCAATCTTTTCTCGCCTATCCACATAAAGGAAAATGTAAGAAAACCCTTATGTGGCATACGTTGGCCCTTGCCTGCTCCGGCTGCCGGGAAGATTTCCCCCTAGTGAGAACTGTTAAAGTCAAATAATTGACTGATTCGTTTGTTTGCATTAAGCCGTAGGAGACGACTAGCTTCGTCATTTTCTCCCCACTGGCCATTTAGGCTCCCGACCGGGTTCTGGCTTTCCGGTCGGGTCTTTTTCTAAACGAATGACAAGACCCAGAAGGCGCCAACGATTACAACGCCGGATAAGCTTGTCACGATCATTTCAGAGATGGTCATTTTAATAAACTCCTACGCAACCAAGATTGTTATAGCCAAGCTCACAGAAGTCAGTGTGCAGCCGTGGCGGGACATAGTAGCCACCCTGATGCGGGAATGTGGCTAATCTGCCGTCTGATGGGCCGCATTGGTATTTTAGGACATACTTATTGATTGGGCCCGGAGCCATGTCGAACAGCAAGCCACCGCTGTAGCTGTGACTACTGAGGATCTGGTATGATCCACGACAAGTCTGCCGGGCCTCCTGATAGCACTCTAATTCATCTGAGGCGCATTTGGTCGTGAAGACTTTGGCGCCATTTGGTGCGGCGAATGCTGTTGTCTCTGCGTGTGATGGATTAGCAAATAACAGCACAATGAGAGCAGCTGAGAGCCTTTTCATGTGTTCTCCGTTATCAAGTCGGGGAAGATTGGGGGAGGGGCACTAGGCCCCCTAATTAAGCAGCCAGAGCTTCTTGAGTGCTAGGCGCAGTAGCTGTGTAGGAGATCAGCTTGCGGGGAGCATTCTCAGACTTGCAGTTGAACACTGCTTCGATCTGCTCTTCGGTAAGGCCAAACTTCTGCATCTGAGCGGCAGCAAGGTCCTTGTCGAAAGTCTTTGGCGCTTCGCTAAGTTTGTAAGTGACAGTGTAATACTCACCGACAATCTCACCGACGCCATATGAGTAGATCTTGGACTTGATGTCTTTGAGGCGCTTTTCAATCTTCTTATACTCAGCTTCGATTTGAGCGTAGGCGTCAGCGTCAGCGTTGTAGTTAGACATTTTGGTCACTCCAGTTTGTGTTTCGATGATTGATAGTCTCATACTTATTCTAAGGCGTCAACAACTATTTTTAAAATTGTGAAGATATTTTATCTAACAGGTCATCTATGGCTTCTTGTTCTGTGGCGCCGTATCCGACAGGTTGGTCGTAGTCGTATGTGTCATCATCAATTGCTGACCAATCGCAGCAACGCATTGGAATAGGAGGAGGGTCATAGGATGTTATGATTTTCATTGCAGACCTCCCTCAAATATTCATGAGCATGCGTAGTGAGCTTTTGTTTATGATCCAGTATTGCTGCCATACCTCACGCACAAATTGTTCCTGAGACATCTCTGAGAAGTCAGCGCCGGCAATGCGAAGGCGCGTATAAACATCTGCCGCAATTGAGTTGTTTACGTTTAGGAGTTCTGCGATTTTGCTGACATAATACATTTTTTTGCTCCACAGTTTGCGTTTCCAATGTGAAGATACTCTCATAGTTCCATCATGCCGTCAACAACTATTTTTAATTTTGTGAAGAAATATTTTGTGATTAAAGCGCATATTTTCACAAACTCCTTGTATTCTTTGGCAATTGTGCCATTATGTGTATGGGGAGAAATGCTATGGATCAGGAATTGATTGACGCTTGGCTGGATTTATTGGGCAGCGGAGTGAATCAGGTCCTAATCGCTGAGCCTGATCAGCCGGAAACCCAGAATGATCCTGAATGATTAAGCAGCTAAATCCTCCAATACCCTTGCTAACTCCGAAGGGTGAAGGATTAGCGCATTTAGTCATAGACTACGGGCCGGAGCATAATCTACTCTGGGTCGTGTTTCTTGATGACACAGGCGAATGCTGGACATATCAGAACTCAGACATCAGAGCTCAGCAAAACATAACAATGGGCCGGAAGATCAAATGACCAAAGCCAAGCTAACCTTCGAAGAGCTCTACCTTCAGCCACAGACCAACTGGCAATCAATAGACACGGCGCCAGAGGATATCCCAGTCTTAGTCTATACGCCTTGGGAAGATGAATTTGTAAGCGGCTTCGGCAGCCACCACATTGCTTGGCTAATAGACGGAACATGGCGCTGCGATATGACTAACAAGCCACTAGCAGACAAACCCAGTCATTGGTTGCCATTACCCGAAGAGCCAATAGAGATAGATTAACATGAGTGACGACCTGACTATAGCCTACCAGCTTGGCGTAGAGGATATGCGCGATAAGCTGCACAAACAGGCAGATGAAATTGAACGCCTCCGCTCTGAAAATGAACGTCTACGCAAGGCTCTGAAGGCAATACTGGACGATGCGGCAGATAGGAATCCAGTGCGTATGACGTTTGAGGTTTCCGACAAGGTGCTTGTTGAGGCAGAGGGGGCGTTAAATGGCTAAACTTTCATTTATAACTTTTGATGAGAAGCTAGAAGCAGCTTGGGGTTTACACAAAATTGAGAAAGCAGTGCTTGAGAAAGAAGTAGCGGAACTCCGCGCTGAGAATCAGAAGCTGCGTGCCGGTGCTGATTTACTGGATGCCGATGAAAGGGATGCTATAGCTCTTCAAGCCTTGAAATCGTCTTATGAAAATATTGCCTATTCATATAGGGCTTCAATTGACGACGAAGACAGAAGATATCACCAAGACATGCTTGATACTCTGGATGGAGCGATTGGAATATTTTCTAACTTAAAGCAATTGGAAGATTGGAACAGCAAGAAGGCTGCTTTACTTAAATAACCTATTGTCAACAGTGTTTAATCAAACTATAAAAACATAATTGAAGAGAAAACCATGACAAAGAGCGCATCATTGTCAACAAATACATCCCGATTAGAAAAGTGGCCTGCTGATAATGTGAGCAGAAAGCTAGTTAGTGAATTAGTTCCTTATGCCAGAAATGCCCGGACGCACAGCCCGGAGCAAGTTGACCAGATTGCGGGGTCAATTCGTGAGTGGGGTTGGACTGTTCCCGTCTTAGTTGATGAGGAAGGTGGATTGATTGCGGGACATGGCCGCGTGATGGCGGCTAAGAAGCTGGGGCTTAAAGATATCCCGGTTATGGTCGCGTCTGGTTGGTCTGAGGCCCAGAAGCGGGCTTATGTTCTGGCTGATAACAAGCTGGCTTTGAACGCTGGCTGGGACAATGAGCTTCTGAAGGTAGAGCTTGAGGGTCTGAAGGATTTGGATTTTAACCTAGATCTGACGGGCTTTGGCGCTGATGAGCTTGCCGTATTGCTTGCCGAAAAGACGGAAGGAAAGACTGACCCGGATGAGATCCCGGATGCTCCTGCGATCCCGGTTAGCGAACTTGGTGACGTTTGGCTGCTAGGCAAGCATAGAATTGTATGTGGGGATGCTACAAACCCAACGGATTGGGAAAAACTGGATATTCAAAAAGATTTTGTATTGTTTACGTCTCCCCCATATAATCTAGGAGATAGCGTTGCTTTAAGTGGCAACAAATCAATGAGCAAGAAAAAGAATGCTTATGATGGATATAAAGATAACGCCACATCAAATGAATATTTTGATCTTTTGAACGGTGTTGTTTCTGCCGCATTTGGTTTCGTAGACACGATGGCTTTGAATGTTCAGCCTTTAGCGAATTCTAAACGTCCTCTTTTAAAATGGATGGATGCTATTTCAGATAATTTAGTAGACGTAATAACATGGGATAAGGGACATGCTGCGCCTCAAATGGCTGAAGGCGTCATGTCAAGCCGTTTTGAATGGATAGTAATTTTGTCAAACAAAGAGAACGCTAGTCGTTCTATTCCGCATTCATCGTGGCGTGGTAAATACGCGAATGTTTACAATGCTCCGCCACAAAGAAACAATGAATATGCTAAAGTTCATGCAGCAACCTTTCCAGTCCATTTGCCGGAATTTATGATAGGCGATTTAATGAACAGAAGTCGCGGTGTTGTGGACTGTTTCCTTGGAACTGGGACAACGATTATCGCGGCTGAAAAGCTTGGTCGTGAGGGAAGAGGAATTGAGTTGTCGCCAGCTTATGTGGATGTAGCAATAGAACGATGGCAGAACTTTACGGGCCAAGATGCAGTATTGGAATCGACAGGCCAAACCTTCAAGAGCATGAAGGAAACAAGATCAGTTGGTTCCGATACGTCGTCCGAAGCCGCGTAGATGAGTATAGGGATGAAGGCTGGGAAGTAGTTTCAGAGTTAGGGCCACCGCATGGCTTTTACGCTGTATTGATGGAGTTGGTAAATGAGCGGTAGATTTGGCTATCATAAGCCAAGCCCTGATCGTCTGAAGCAGCCGTATCAACCAACGGATGAGCAGCGTAAGATTGTTAATGGCATGGCCAGCATTGGTATTACGCAAGAGGATATCAGCACTGTTCTTGGCATAGATGCCAAAACACTTCGCAAGCATTTTCGTGAGGAACTAGACACGGCGGCTATCAAGGCAAATGCCAAGGTTGCAGCTAATTTATTCAGTCAAGCAACTAAAGACGACTTTAGGGCTGCTCCGGCAGCTATGTTCTGGGCCAAGACCAAAATGGGTTGGCGTGAGAAGGTTGATGTTAATGTTTCTGGAAGATTGAGCATTAACTTTGACAATATGACAGATGAAGAGCTAGATGAGTTTATCGCGTCAAGAGAAGATAGCTAGAGCCTACGCTCTAGAGGTCCGTCGAATCAGAGACGTCAGAAGGCGCTGTGAGAGCAGCCTAGTTGAGTTCATTAAAGAGGCTTGGCCAGTTCTAGAGCCGTCTATGCCTTATGAGCATGGCTGGCACATCGATGCGATGGCTATGCATCTGGAGCACATTCTGGGTGGAGAGTATGAGGGTGACATAACGCGCCTCTGTATCAACATCCCGCCGGGCCACATGAAGAGCCTGCTCAGCGTGTTCTATAACTGTTGGCTGTGGGGGCCATGCGGAAGGCCAGACGTCAGGTTCCTGCGTGTGTCGCACAGCCAGAGCTTGGCGATCAGAGACACGGTTAAGACTAGACGCCTAGTGCTCAGCGATTGGTTTCAGAACCTGTGGCCTACGAAGGTAACAGGCGATCAGAACAGCAAGATCAAGTTTGAGCTTGAGGGCACTGGCTGGGTTGAGGCTTGCGCTGCTAACTCAGTGACGGGCGCCAGAGGCGATATTCTCTGGTTGGACGACATCAATAGCGTGACTGGCGCAGCTTCTGACGCTGAGCGTGAGAGCACGATCAACTGGTTCCTTGAGGCAGCCCCGACGCGTCTTAATCGCCCCGGCATTGGCCCAAACGGAGAGCCGCCAAGCGCCATTGTCAATGTCCAGCAAAGACTTCATGAGCAGGATATCACGGGCATCATCTTAGAGAAGCAGTTAGGTTACACGCATCTGATGCTTCCGATGGAATTTGATCCCGATCGTAAGTGCATAACAGAGATTGGCTTCGAAGATCCCCGGACGGAAAGAGGGGAGATCTTATTCCCTCAGCGCTTCAGCCGTGAGACGATCGAGCGCGACAAGATCGTCATGGGCAAGTGGGCGGTTGCGTCTCAGTTCCAGATGATGCCAAGCCCACGCGGGGGCGGCATTCTTCCCCGTGAAGCTTGGGTTCTTTACGACAATGAAGAAGCAACCAGCAATGGCGCCGCAAGCGATCAATTCTATCCTGAGATGGATTATATATTGGTTTCGTGTGACCCTGCGTATGGCGAGAAGCAAGAGTCGGACGCGTCGGGCGTCGTCGTCCTTGGCGTCTGGCAAAAAGGCGGCATCTCAGCGCGATCGGTCTTGAGCCGGCAGAATGTCAGGCAAGAACTAATCAATGAGCGGGACACGATCCCGAAGGTCATGCTGAAGTCTGCGGCGAACTACCGCATTCCACTCCATGGTCCGGAATTGTTTCCGATGCCGGGCGAGACAGAGTTTGAGTTCAGGCGCCGTCAGCGGGAGAACTTAGGTCTATCTGAGAAACTTATAAACTTGTGTAATAAGTTCAAGGCGAATAAGCTGTTGATTGAGGCTAAGGCCAATGGGCCTGTTGTAGGCCAAGAGATCAAGAGATTAAACCGGAACTCAGAGTGGAATGTAGAGTTAATCAATCCGGGCAGATTGGATAAGATTAGCCGGGCGCATGCCGTTAGCCCGATCTTGATGAATGGCACAGTCTACGCTCCGAACAGAGACTGGGCCGATATGGTGATTGATCAGTGTGCGTCATTCCCGAAGAGCAAGCACGACGATCTGGTTGATGCGGTCACTCAAGGTCTGTCTTATTTGCGTGAGCGTGGCTTTCTGCATAGGGCTGAGGATATCGCTGCTCAGATACAGTTTGAGGCGCTTCATAAGAAGAAGCAGGGCCCGATTTACAAGGTCTGAGGGGTAGACATGCCAAAGCCATTGATGAGCCCAGCATACCGCGTTATTGACTTTGTCGACAGCGCAGACGGGGAGCACTACTCAGAATTGGTGCTTAGCCGATACGACGATGAGGTTCATAAAGAACTAGAGCGTCAAATGATTGACGGCGTTCCAGAGCAGGCGACCAGCCAATTTGTGAAGCTAGCAGCCGCCAACAGGTGTGAGCTCCAGCGGTTCCTAGAGGTAAGCGCCCACGGGCCGCATTAATATTTGTTTTTGTCAACTCTTATGTTAAACGGGTTGATACATATTGAGGGTTGACATGGCTGATTTCCGCACAATGAGATTGAACCCTGCTTCTGGCGCCCAGCCTGCTCCAGAGGCGGTAGATCTTGGAGGTCTGGATAGTATAACGCCACCGCCCGGCCTTGACACGATCATGACGATGGAACTGCCAGATGGCGGCGTATCCATCAACTTCAACCCAGTTCAGAAGGAAGTAGACGCTGAGGCCGCGTCTGACCACGATGAGAACTTAGCTTTCCACGTTGATAGTTCAGAGCTTGGCAATGTTGCTGATGTTCTGATGCGTTTAGTCAAGGATGATAGCACCCGCCAAGAAGAGCGGCCGAAGGACATCGTGACGGGCATTGACTTGCTTGGCGTAAAACTAGAGCAGCCTAAAGATGAGCCGGGCATGGAAGGCATCAGCGTGGTTCATCACCCGCTATTGCTAGAAGCTGTGATGCGTTTCCAAGCGGGCTGCCGTGGTGAGTTGCTTCCGTCTGACGGGCCAGTGAAGGTAGATAACGAAGGCGACCAGACGCAAGAGATTGCAAGGCAAGCGCAAGCATTAGAGCAGGACTTTAACTTCTACCTGACGACTGGCGCGCCTGAGTATTACCCAGATACGGATAGAATGTTTTTCTCTCTTGGCTTAGGCGGAGAGGCATACAAGAAAGTTTATTATCACCCGCTGAAGCAAAGGCCAGTGAGTGAGACGATCGATCGTAAGGACATTATTCTGAGTGATGGCGCCGTGAGCATTGAAAGCTGCGCGCGTGTCACGCATCGAAGCAAGATGAAGCCAAGCGATGTAAAGCGATTGCAGATTGCTGGCGCGTGGCGTGATGTGTCGTTGTCATCGAACTTCCTCTCACTGGGCAATCCAGTTGAGATTACACTGCAAGAAGTAGCGGGTGTCTCACCGAAGACTTCTATTGAACCAGAAGAGACGGATCGTGAGATCTGGGAGATTTACTGTGAACTAAATCTCAAAGGGTTTGAGAACAAGGACGGACTTCCCCTTCCTTATCGTGTGACGATCGACAAAGAGTCGCGTGAAGTTCTTGATATCCGCCGCTGGTGGGATGAGGACGATGAGTTTTACATCCGTAAAGAAGTATTTGTTGAGTATATATTCATCCCAGCTTTCCCCGGTGTTAACCTTGGTTTGCTGCATATTCTGGGAAATGCTGCGAGAGCCCTTACTGCGGCTTGGCGCATTGCTCTTGACAATGGTATGCTGGCTAACTTTCCGGGCGGCGTTATGGCTAGATCGACAGGACGCCAACAGACGACGACGATTAGGGTCGGTCCGGGACAAGTTGCTCCGATGGACGTTGACGGGGTTCCGCTGAAAGAAGCGTTCTTGCCTCTGCCGTATCGTGATGTGACGCAAGGCTTCATGAACATTATGCAGAGCGTTGAGCAGACTGCTTCACGTTTGGGTGGAACCGCAGAGCTCCAAGTTGGTGAAGGGCGCCAAGATGCTCCAGTGGGCACAACCATTGCGATGATTGATCAGGCTCAAAAGACACTGAGCGCAGTTCACAAGCGATTGCATAACTCTCAGCAAAAAGAGTTTGGATTGTTGCGTGACCTGTTCAAGATCTACCCGGAGAGCCTGTGGCGATCGAACAGGAACCCGAACTTCCAGAAGGACGCGACCACATTGCAGGCCGCGTTAGAGAACTACAGCATTGTGCCGAAGGCTGACCCGAACACATCAAGCCAGACGCTGAGAATCCAGAAGGCGATTGCTTTAAAGACATTGGCTCAGCAAAGCCCGATGATGTATGACATGCGTGCGATTGATGCGCGCATTATGGAAATGATTGGCGTTGAGGACTTTGAAGGCTTGTTCAGTAAGGCCATGCCTCCGACTGCTCCTCCAGTTGACCCTGCGAAGATGATGGAAGCGCAGGCCAAGATGATTGAAGCCAATACGAAGGCGCAAGAAGTTCAAGTTAAGCGCGCGGCGACTGCTATGGACGCCACGACTAAGATTGCATTAGGCAAGGCGCAGATACAAGACATTCAGACAAAGGCAATGAAGGCGCAGACGGATGCTGCTAATCATGCGGCAGACCGACGCAGCAAGTTGCAGCTTGAGGCGATGAAGCTTCAACAATCTGAGCTTGTGCATCGTGATAAGATCTTGCAGACGGATAAGCACAAGATGGCTGATATCCTTCACCAAGAAGGACAATCCGCAGAGCAAAGAGCTTATGACATGCAGACCAGTGAGGCAGACCGCATGGCAAAAGGCGGCTTAGCTTCACTCAAGACAAAGGCGCCAGAGAATGTCTGATACCGTTGAGAAGGCCCTTAGACTGGCGAAGAGCATAAATGCTGAGGGTAAATCTTCCGGCGGAGGCGCATGGACACGCAAAGAGGGTAAGAACCCTGAAGGCGGCTTGAATGAGAAGGGCCGCGCGTCACTGCGTGCTCAGGGCCATGACATCAAGCGACCACAGCCAGAGGGCGGCTCAAGGCGCGATTCATTCTGCGCCCGCATGAAAGGTATGAAGGCTAAGCTGACTTCTAAAGAAACAGCGAATGACCCGGATAGCCGAATCAATAAGTCACTGCGCAAGTGGAATTGCGCCGATGGAGGCAAGGTGTGGGACAAGCCACGCCCTGATGACCTTGGCAAGCCAAAGCATTTAAGCAGCGCGAAGAAGGCCAAAGCTAAGGCGATGGCTAAAGCTGCGGGCAGACCATACCCGAACCTAGTTGACAACATGCGTGCGGCTAAGGCTGACGGAGGTCAGGTCGGCAAGGCTATGCGCATGATCGGTCGCATGAGCCGTGAAGACGGCGGCTTCAATCCGAATGACTATAATACGCTTCAGAATGCTGGCTTGGATGTGCGCGGTCCGAATGAGGCGGCTGACCTTGCTGCTTCTTACGCATCGATGCAAGGCCCACAGTCTGACGATGCTCAGATTAGAAATTATGAAGAGGGCATGAGAGAGTTCCAGCGCATGACGCCGGAGCAGCAACAGATGTCTCATGCTGAGGCTGTGCCGATGAGGCCGGTTTCGATTAATGCTCCTGCGCTTGGTGGCGTGAAGCACATTGGCGATGCGCCTTACAATGTCGCTGAGCCCTTATCCACGATGGCTCAGACTGCGTATGGCATGAAGACAATGCCATTGTATCAGACGCCTCTTGCTCCTGTTGCGCGTGCGATTGACGCCTATGAGACTGCTCAAGAGCTCCGCAAGAACCCAAGCTTAGGCACGGCTGCCAGTCACGCGATGTCTACGCTTTGGCCAGTAGGCGGCAAGGCGGGCGCTGCACTTGCTGGCGCCGCTGCGGGCGCTGGATTGATGGGCCAAGAATCAGCTGAGGCAAGCCCGGCTGACATTGCGCGTATTGCTGCGAATGCTGGCAAGCAGACGGTCAGAGGCCCTTTGCGCAATATGTATCCTGCTATTTATGGCAACCCAAGAGAGCTTGCGGCTGAGGCTGCGTCGCGTGTTGCGCCGGAAAGCCCAGCGCTTAAGCGTTTGTTTGGCGTTACCCGCCCTGAGATGTATGAGATTGCTGGCAATCGCGCCGGCAACGCTGAGCCTGTCCTTGCGTTCAAGGCTAATCCGCGTGGCAATGTCGCTGCTCAGAGCATTATGGTTCCTGAGAATGAAAAGCGCTTGCAAGATCTTTTAGTTGAAGGCCAGAAGCAAAAAGGTCTGCGCGAAGGCATGATGCCTTGGTATTACATGGACCCTGCTTACAAGCGTCTTGAGGAATTAGTAGGTCCTGAAGAGGCTAAGAAACAATTCCATCAGCTTAACACGTCAATGGGCACGATGAGTCCGAATAGCACTGTGAATGCTGAAATAGCGCGTGGCACGTCTGCGCATTATATGGCTAATCAAGGCCGGTTCTCAGACTTTGATAAGTATGGCGGCAACCCACGCCAAGCTCCTCCAGACGTCGCTAAGATGCTGGAAGGTATGCCGGGGCACAAAGTTCACTCAACAAGTCAGATTGGCCCTCTCCGCAAGTTTATGGAGACGGGTGAGCACGGCATGCAGAGCCCGAAGGCTCCGCTATACATTCAATCATCAAGCGTCCCTGAGCTTGGGTTCCAGACGAAACTTCCAGTTCCAGACGCGCATTACACAAGACTTCTTGGATTGCCTGACGTTCGCGGCGGGACAAGAGATCTTGGTGCCAGCATGGTTATGCCTGAGTATCAATCAACGGGCGATTGGTTCCGCAATAAGATTGCTGAGCCTGTTGGAATGCAAGCTGTGCCTGCGCAAGCTCTTATGTGGGGCGCTGGGTCAGGCGCTTCCGGCGTTAAGACAGCTGTTGGTTCGCCAAAGCTTGAGATGCTTGCCGATCACATTATGAGCGTCGCTAAACGGAATAACATTGCTCCAGAGTTAGCGCGTGACTTGGTATTACAAGGCAAGATGCGTAAGAGAGGCGGCAAGGTTGACGCTGCTTTGAGATTAGCTGACCAACGCATAGCAAGCGCTAGCGGCGGTAAATCTCCTCCGCAAAAAGTTCCTAATCTTTATGAAAATCTTGATAAGTTTTATAAAGAAGAAACAGGGCAGATACAGCCAAAACATTTAGAACGTGATTGGCGTTACAACATACTTCCTGAAGAATATAGAAGAGGCAACCTTGGTTCTGGGCAATATGCCATGGCCAATGGTGGCACGGTAGAGCGTCACGGTTACGCAGACGGTGGTCAGCCGGGTCAGGCTCAGGGGCAATTCAATCCCGGCAGCTACATCTCAAACGTCTATAATCAGTTTGCCAATAGAGCTCCGAACCAGAGTGAAACAAACTTCTGGCAAGGTCAGATGAACCAAGGCTCAACGCCTCAACAGGTTTATCAAGGTATTGCTAACGACGCTGGAACTCAGGCTGGCTATTATGGTCAGTATAACGCGGCTGATCCGAATAGCTTCAACACTATGTTGAATAGCACATATCAGTCTTATTTAGGCAGGGCGCCAAACGCATCTGACACAGCTTTCTGGCAGGGTCAGCTTGCTCAAGGGTCAACCCCACAACAGATTGTTCAAGGCATTGCCAACGATCAGGCTGCTAGAAACTACGCTGCTCAGCAAATGGCTGCGTGGGGCGCTTCTGGCAATGTCGCGCCACAGGCTGCGGCTCCTGCTCAACAGGCTGCTCCTCAGTCAGTGTCCAATACAGGCGTTATTGGTGCGGCGTATAACCAGTATTTGGGTCGTGCTCCTACGCAGGATGAAGTTAACTTCTGGCAGGGAGAGCTCAATAAAGGCGTATCTCCACAGCAAATCATGCAGGGCATTTCTAGCGACGCGTCTGTTAGACAGAGCTACGCAAATCAATACAACCCAGCCAATCAAAGCACGTTCAACAATTTGTTAAATAGCACGTATCAGGCTTATCTTGGTCGGGCGCCTAATGAATCTGACATTGCTTTCTGGCAGGGCGAATTGAATAAGGGCGTGTCGCCTCAGCAAATTGTTTCTGGGATTGCGAATGATCAAGCTTCAAAGAATTTCTTAGCTAGCCAAGCTTCGCAATATGGGCCTGTATCTTCTGCGGCGGCTCCTTCTTCGGCACCGGCTGCTCAATCAAGCTTTGGCAAATCAGACCCAGAAACATCAGACGCAATTAGTGCGATTTACAATCAGTATATGGGCAGAAGCCCAACGTCTGATGAAGTAAATTATTGGTCTAATGAATTAGCCAAAGGAAAGAGTTTCGCAGATTTTTCCAATGTTGTATCAAATGATTTAAGTTCAAAAAATTACGCAAACAATCAATTTATAATTGATGAATATCAAGGATTATTAGGCAGGGACCCAAATTCAGACGAATTAAATTATTGGCAGGGGCAGCTTAACAAGGGTTCTTCAAGAGCCCAGATAGATGCTGCGATATCTAGTGATCCGGGTTCGCAAGCTTATCAAGCAAGTAATTTTGCGCCTTATCAAGTAGCAAGTTCTTCTGGTAATTCTGGAATAAGTTCTGGGCCAAGAACTGCCGAGCAAGCCAATGCGTCTGTTCCACGGTCTTCTCAAGAACTACAAAATCATTTTGGCCCATTAGAGCAGGCATATGGATTGCCTACTGGCGCATTGATGGCAATGGGTGGCATAGAAAGCACATATGGAACTAATCAGCATCGTGCGGGCAGTCAATACAAAGGCATGATGCAACTTGGCAATGATATTGTCAAAAAATATAACGTAAAGAATGTGTATGATTGGAGGCAAAATTCTGATGCTGCCGCCCAATACATGCGCGACAATGCAAAAGAGTTTGTAGATAAAACTGGAACTCAGCCACAAATTGGCGATTTCTATGGAATGCATCAGCAAGGCGCTACTGGCTGGTCAAATATGGTAAGCAAGCCAAATGATTTGGCTTATAAGACCGTAGGATTACAAAAAGTTTTACAGAATGTTCCGGCTGAACTTGCATCAAAAGCCAAGTCATTGACCAACGCTCAATTCAGAGAATTTTTCAATGGTAAGATTGAGCAAGGATTGTCTGGCCCAGACGGTAAAGGAAGAGATGTTTTATTTGGCGGGGCTTCCAGCGCTCCTCCTGCGCCTCCTCCGATGATCCCAACTGGTGTGGGTGAAAGCGGGACGGGCGGAATATTCCCTTCAGGCGGCATAGCTGGGTTAGATTCATCCTTGTCAGGGTTCACGCCTATTTCTGGGTCTGGAGGAGTTGATTACACGGCCCCTGCTACGCCGATGGCAAGCTATACGCCTCCGGCTGCACCAGTAGCGCCATCAATTAGCCATACGCCGAGCGTTTCGCATACTGGCGGTGGCGGAAGTCATACGGTATCACATGGCAGTGGCAGTGTTTCATTTGCTCCACCAGCATCTTCTGGTGGTGGATCTGGCACAATAGATCCGTATTTTGGTCATGCTGGCAGCACGCACTATGATCCTCGTTATGGTAACGGTGTCGGCGGAGGCGCTGATTGGGAATGGGATTATGCAAAGAAGCGCGGCGGCAAAATTTCTGATAAGAAAGACATGAAAGTTTATTCCCGCCCCGCAGGCGGTTCGCATAATCGCGGAGCAAAAGCAGTCAAAGACGCTCTTAGACTAGCCCGCAAGTGAAACTAAAGGACTGATACAATGGCGCATCCATATGCTGAGAAGGCCAAAGGCGGCCACTCAAAGAAATTAGAAAGCTACGGCGGGAAGTCTAAGAAGAACGACAACTGGGCCGGCGACAAAGATTTAAATACGAATGAGCAGCGTGGCATTCCGATTATCAATAAGGAGCCAAAGCTGTCTGAAGACACAATGCCTGCAATCATGCGCAAGGCTGGTGGTAAGGTCGCTCCTAAGCGTATGGATAAGGCGCCACGCAAGGGTCGCGCAACTGGCGGCAAGATGACTGCGGAGAAGTTTGAAGGAACTTACAAGGACGAAACCCAAGACAAGAAGCTTGCCAAGAAACACGGCATGTCAATGAAGAAGTGGGAATCTTCTTCTTTAGACAAGAAGCACGATGAGCAACAATCCATGAAGGGATTGAAGAAGGGCGGTCGCGCTGAGCGTAAAGACGGCGGTCGCATTGGCAAAGACATGGGTGGCATGTTGTCAGGCAAGAAAGCGCCAACGACGATTAACATCCAAATGCCGGGTTCTGGTCAGCCATCAATGTCAGCTGGTCAGCCAATGGGAGCTCCTCCTGCTCCTCCTGCCCCTCCTCCAATGGGCGGCGGCATGCCTCCAATCGGCGCAGGCGCTCCACCAATGATGCCAATGGGTCAGCCGGGCTTGACGCCTCCTGCGGCTCCTATGCCTCCTACTGGCGTTCCTCCGATGCCTCCAATGGGCGGCCCAATGGGCGGTCCTATGGGTGGCTTTGGACAGCCTAATCCTCTTATGAGAAAGAAAGGCGGTCGGGTTCGGTCGACTGAAGATTTGACAGCTGGCGCCGCAAGTGGCGAAGGTCGTCTTGAGAAGACTGAGTTAGCTGAATACGATCGTAAGAAGGGCTAATGAATTTAGACACACGGCTCTACCAAGAGCTTGAGAAGTCCCTTGCCGAATTGCAGGAGCAGCTAGCCGCTGAACTTGTGACCGGCAAGGCAAACAGTTTTGAAGACTACCGCTTCCGCGTTGGTCGCTTGAAGGGCCTTGCAGACGCTCTGCATGCAGCCCAAGAGGCTCAGAAGAAGGTTCTGGGCTTATAAGGAATGAAGCGCGGGGATGCTCCCTGCGTCAATAGAGGAGGGCCGCGCGTGCCTTCAACAGTGATGGATCACGAAGGCGTTGATCCAAAAGAAGCAATTCTCCAGAAAGTTGGAGATCTTAGCGGCATTGATGTCTTTGGTAATGACATCTTGACTGCAATTTACGAAAGACCTCAGAAAACTGCTAGCGGGATCATTCTTGCTGACCAGTCGCGTGATGAGGATCGATGGCAAAGTAAAGTTGCGCTTGTTTTATAAATGGGCCCGACTGCTTTTGTCGACGAAGACGGCAATAAATTCAGAGATATTAAAGAAGGTGATTGGG
>JAAOEI010000442.1_pt1 | contig 16153 bp, 22 predicted proteins | sample 7059261 | NCBI WGS metagenome assembly JAAOEI01 (sample SAMN14008812, study PRJNA610033) | viral metagenome | isolation source: viral particles filtered from seawater | place: China: Hangzhou Bay, Yangshan Deep Water Harbour | collected 2017-10-31
GTCGTCAATGACGGTTCAACCGACGACACAGCGGAAGTGATGCAGCGATACGGTGACGCCATCTTTCCGGTCCACACAGAGCATAAGGGTGCCAATGCTGCGAGGAATGCAGGGTTGAAGTTCATCGAGGACAATGCGGGGTTTGGCATCGACTCGTTCGTTGTCTTCTGCGACTCGGACGCTGTGTACTTTCCCGACTATGGGGCGAAGCTTCTCGGTGCGTTGGAGAACACTCAGGCGGCAGTTGCTTATTGCCATTGGGAATCTGAGAATATCGATGGCGAAATCAAGGAAATGAAGCTTCCCAATTGGAATACCGAAATGCTGTGGTGGGATCGGCTTACGATTCCAATGCCTAGCATGATCCGGGCGTTGCAATTGCCCCACAGCAATCTCGACGAAGACAATCACTTCCGGGACGACTGGCGACTGTGGTGCTGGATGGCCGAGCGCGGTGCTAAAGGGGTTCGCATTCCCGAAGTTCTGTTCCGTCATCGATTCCGCGAAGAGGGGAAGACAAAGAGAATCGGCAAGGACCCACGGGTGGTTGCGCACACGCGCGCGATGACGCGGAGGCAATTCAGTTCGCTGTCTCGGCTTCCAGGTCCTGTTACGGCTTTGATTCACGGCGACGACGGAGCGGGGTGTCGTGATGCACTGGCGACCCACAGCGGAATCCCGATGCACGTATTTGAAGCGACCGAGGCGTCCATCCAGTGCGTGGGGGAAACGTATCTGCTGCTAGTCCAATCAGACATGAGACCGGCGCCCGAGTGCGTGGAGCGTATGCTGTGGTGGCTGAGAATGATGCCATCCCTTGGCGCCATTGCCCCAATGCTAGATGATGATTCACCCAACGGCCTGGAGAAACAGGAGCGTGAAGAGGTCAAAAATGCCGCCGCGGTATTGCCGGATGTCTATTTGGCGTCGGTCCTGCTTCGCCAGAAGGTTGCATTGTCTCAAGTTGTGCCATCGCCGGCGTGTGTTCTCATACGCCCCGAGGCGATCCCGTTGGTCAATTGGGGTGAAGGACTGTGGTGCCAGCCGATGTTTGAGGCAGGCTGGGATGTTGCAGCGTGTCAGGATGCTTTGTGCGTAAGGAGCAATGATGAATCGGTATCTGGTGTTCGGCGGCGCGGGGATGGTGGGTCATTATCTGTGCAAGAAATTGGTTGGCAGCGGCGCACAGGTTGACGTCATTGACAAGGTGTCCGGTGAAGTGCCGGGAGTCAACTACCATCAGATTGACATCGTCGAATACCCCGGCGTTGTTGAAAGGTGCGTGTCGGAGCTAATGCCCGACTGTGCCATCAACCTCGCGGCGAAAGTTACGGGGATCACTTTTAACGAAAACCATCACTACACGATGGCTTCAGAGAACGCCTTGCTTTCGATGATTCCCCTGAAGGCGTGCGCCCGCATGGACTGCCGATACGTGTTCACGAGTACGGCGTGTGTGTATCCGCCCAACGCGCCGATTCCGACTATCGAGGAAAGCGCCGAGCAGCTTGAGCCGGAATCGACCAACCAAGGGTACGGGTGGGCCAAACTGTATTCGGAATGGTTGCACGAATGGGCACGGCAAGAGAACCCGAACTTCCGTCCGTTGGTGTTGCGTCCCAGCAATATGTATTCACCGAGGGAGCACTTTGCCGATCCTGACGCCCACGTGATTCCTCGCCTTGCGTATCGGCTATTGTCTGGCGAGACCCCAATGGTCGTCAGGGGCACCGGGAAGGCCCGCAGATCGTTCCTGCACGCACGAGACGCCGCAGATGGCATAGTGGCTGCTGCGGAGACAGACTACTGCGGAACGCTCAATCTGGCAGCCTCAGAGGACACTGAGATATCCATTGAGGATTTGCTAGGTGTTCTGTGCCGACTGACTGATAGATACCCAGACGTTCAGTGGGATTCATCAGCGGACGATGGCTATCCTCGTCGATTGTCCTCAACAGAGCGATTCAATTCAGTGTGCGACTGGCGCCCACGAATTGCTTTAGAGGACGGACTGCGTGAAGTTGTGGAAGGCTGTATTGCACATATGCGTTCTATGGGTACGATAGACACAGTGCAAGGCCGATGACATTCCGAATGCTCCCTCAGCGGCGAGCGCGCACCCATCGGCCTTGCAACCGGTCTCGTGCCCTTGCCGCTGTTTTTGTGTGCATGGATGTCCATAGACATTTCAATCGTTGTCGGAACAAAGAATCGCCCTACTGAGTGGAGACGATTCAAGGACAGTGCCGACCGTGTGATGCGTGTTCCCTACGAGATCGTCGTGGGTGATGCCTCTGACGAACAGTACACGGTCGAGACCGCCAATGTCCGCGTCCTGAAAGAGACTGAGCCTCTAGGGACTCTCCTGGGTTACAATCGCTGCTTCCGCGAATGCCGTGGCAAGTGGGTTGCATGGTTCAATGATGACTGCGAACTTCAGCCAGGATGGGACACTGCCGCTGTCGAGTTCATGGAAAACAACCCTCACGTCGGCGTCGGAGCTATCTATTTTCAGGATAGGCTTCCAGATGGAACCTATGGCCCGCCACATGGTTTACCAAGCGACAAGGGTCAATTTGGATGCTATTCGTATCCTGGGCAAATGATTATGGCGGACATCATCATTCCGGGAATCCCACATGCAAACTTCGGTGTATTGTCCAGGGAAGTGGGCGACCGTCTCGGTTGGTTCGACGAGAGCATGGGTTGCATTGCGTACGGATGCGACAGTTCCATATGCCTCCAGGCTGTGAACGAGGACATGGCGGTCCTGAGGATTCCTGGATGCAAGGTAGTTCACCATCGCGCTTTCGATTCCGAGATGAATGATCGGCTCGAGACTATCCGCATGGACGACTTGGGCAAGTTTAACGCAAAGTGGCGAAGAAAATTCGACATGCTTCGACTGAAGCATAAACGTTACGAACAGTTGCTTGGCGATCCGGTGATTGAATGAAGTTACACGTAGGATGCGGAACGGTCTACCTGGACGGGTACGTTAACATCGACATGCCCGGCTCCCATACGTTGTTGGCGAATGAGTCTCCAGACACGGTGGAGGCTCTGAGGACCACTGAGCGAGACTATTATGCTCGCCACAAGGACGTGACTGAAGAGTCGGTGGTGAGTGGGCCATCTCATCAGGGAGGCGTATGCGATGCTTACGGGGCACTGCAGGCACTTCCTGTCGAGGACGGCGCCGCAGATGAGATTCTTGCTCGGCAAGTGTTCGAGCATTTGAGCATCACCGAAGCCAAGGAAGCGCTTTACGAATGCAATCGAGCGTTGAGGTCGGGTGGAATTCTTAGGATCGACGTGCCGGACCACGAGCAGTCGATGGCCGAATACCGCAAGACCGGGGAAGCATTCTTCAAGCGTCATGTTCTTGGGTCCCGGAAGGATGAATTCGCCTATCACATTATGGGGTATACAGTCCAGGCATTGGTGGTATTGGCCAAGCAGTTTGGGTTTTCGTTCATCCAGCAGGAATGGAACATCCACTTCTACCCTGCATTTTGTCTTAGGTTCAAGAAGGAAGGTGAATGGGAGGGGACTGTATTAGGCAGAGAGGTTATTCGTCCATGGAAGGCATCTTGGGAGTATTGCGGGGAACCACGAGGCACAGAGCTTGTCGTGCCTGACGAGTGGCGATGTTTGGAAGTTGGGCCGGGGAAGAATCCATGGCCGAGGGCTGATGTTTATGTCGACGCAGACGAAAGCAATCTGAGAGGAGACGGTTGGCTTCGCAACGCGACCGACTATGAAAAGGAGAAAACGGTTCACGTTATCGAAGGAGTTGTCGCAGACATACACGCACTTCCTGCTGAGTGGACGGACTGTTTTGACTTTGTGTTTTGCTCGCACTGCCTGGAGCATGTGGACGATCCGATTCAAGCCTGTGCCGAGTTGCAGAGAGTTGCCAAGAGGGGCGTTATCGTCACGCCATCTGCTCTGAAGGAATCGCTTTTCGCATTCGAGGAGCCGACGCATCGCTGGTTGGTGACCGAGCGGGACGGACTGAGATTCGAAGCACTTCCGCAATGGGCTGTTGATTTGAGAGACGACGATATGCAGCGAGTTGCCCACAGGCTTTATCGTCTCGGCAGTCCCAATCTGGGACTGGATGGCATACATGCGAGGTGTTGGTTCCGCAGAGCAGAGCCGTATCTGGACGTAATCTACCGGTGGGAAGGAAGCATCGACGTGGAGGTGGTCGATGACTGAGCACTACGTTCAGTGTTGCGGGTCGAACTACGGGGCGCAGGGTCTTGCGATGCATAAATCGTTGCTAGAACACTGCGGCGACTTCCGCATGACGTGGGTGTGCACCGACGACTGGCTGATTCAGAACTTGTTTGACCTGGACCCGATCCATTGCACGTTGGTTCACATTCGCCAGTTGGAGGTGTGCATTCCCGGCCTAAAGTCGTGCCGTTCTAACAGGACGGAACGTGAGTGGTTTTGGACACTGGCGTCACAAGCAACGTGGTGGGCACTGAAGACGTACAGGACGACAGTGACATATTTGGATTCCGACTTGTACTTCTTCGGTAATCCACAGCCGTTGCACTTTTTCATAGGTGATACGGCAATGTTTGACCACCGCTTTCCCGACATCGATGGCAAGCGGAATCCGCAATACGGTCGCGCACTCTACAACGTTGGATGGAACTCGTTTCGGTACAGCAAAAAAGGCTTGAAGTGTGCGAGGTGGTGGGCAGAAAAGACTCGCGAGAAGTGCTCGGAGACAATGCCAGCCTATCCAGAATGGGGAATCCCTCCGGGGCGGGCGGGTGACCAAGCCTACCTTGAAGGGTTCAATAAGCTGTGCGACGTTGAAATCATCGACAACCCAAGAGGGAACTGGGCACCATACAACGTTCCTGCGACGTTTGATGAACTGCCAATCTTCTACCACTTCCACGAGTGGCGCAGCGAGGACGAGAGAACAGGATACCACCTCAGCGACGAAGTCATTGAGCGAATCTACAAACCCTACGAGGCTGCCGTAAAAGAAGCGGCTGCGGAACTGTGGCAATCCCCTTCAACGACTTAAGACTTGCCCTTGAGCCGATCCGCAAGGATATCGACCGTGCTATCGCTTCGGTGGTGGACAGTGGGATATTCGTGAATGGCCCGAACGTCGAGAAGTTCGAGGAAGCGTGGGCGGAATACTGTGGCGCAGAAAGATGCGTGACGTACGCGAGCGGGACGGCGGCATTGGCAGCGATTGGATTCTGCCTGTCGCATTCTGAAAAGGCAGTTCAGGTCGATGCTAGAACAATACCCAACACGATGATTGGCTTGCAGCAGGGCGGGGTCGATGTTGTCCCTACTGATGACATCGTGGCGTTTCATGTTGGTCTCTATGGCGAGTACCTGTGGGGTCCGTGGACTGATGCGTGCCAAATGCATGGATGCAAGTTCGGCGGCGAGCATCCTCAGTTGGCTGCGTGGTCGTTTTATCCTACGAAGAATCTCGGCGCCATTGGTGAGGGTGGTGCAGTCACCGTTATAGACAGAACAGACTATCAGAGATGCCTTTCATGGCGAACGCTATCGACGTCTCGAATGCGAGAAGTTGAGGCTGCTGCGTTGAATGTGAAACTACCACACTTGGATGGATGGAATGCATGTCGCAAGTCGCTCGCTGCCTGTTACTGGGAATGTCTCAGTGTGCCTCCTGTGGTCGAAGTCGACGCCGGGAATCACCACCTAATGGCTGTCCTGTTCGACAACCGTGAATCCGTGCAGACGGCACTTACCAAGAACGACATCGGCTGGAAGGTTCACTATCCGACACCGCTACACATTTGGGAAGGTGGAGAGTCTCGCCGCGGCGAATGCCCAAATGCTGAGTGGCACTGCGAGCACGTGCTGAGTCTTCCTATCTACCCTGGAATGACGAAAGAACAGGTCCGAACCGTCTGTGATGTGGTGAATGGTGCGCTATGAAGTTCCTCATCATTGACGACTACTATCCAGAAGCACTGGATTACTTCTACCAAAGCAATCCAGGGATCGTTGATGCGCCATACGAAGAACATCGTCAATGGCTGATGGGCCAGAATCACGGGACGGCAGACTATTGGGAGAAAGCGTTAATCAGGAGGGGGCACGAAGCGACGACATGGGTGACGAATAGCAAACTGAGTCGTCCCGATTACGAGCCGGAATTCGTAATTGCTCAAAACGTCGGGCAGCCTATTCCAATGTTTTCGAGTGGGCCAAGGCTTGTTGCCTTTTGCTCTTACCGGGCCGAGGATGTCAACCTGAAGGACTGGGACTTAGTCGTAACCTCATTCCCGCACTACATGGGTCGGCTGAAATCTCTTGGGCAACGTGCGTTGTTCTTGCCACTAGCATTCGATCCTTCAGTGCTTCCGCCCGTTCCTTACCGCAGGACGTTGCCAATCACCTTTTTTGGTGGTCTGGGGCACAATCATATCTGGCGCAGAGGCACAGAAGTCCTTGAGGCGGTAGCGTCAAGTTTTGATGAGTTCTTGTGGGGAGGATATGCTTCTCAGGTGTTGCCTCCACGTCTTGCGTTGTCGCATATCGGGGACGCATGGGGCAAGCACTATTTTCGCTTTCTAGCTTCAAGTCAAATCACGCTAAACCGGCATGGCGAGATCGCGGCCGGTTACGCAAACAACATGCGTCTCTTCGAGGCAACAGGTTGCGGGGCCTGCCTCGTCACTGAAGAGGCGCCGAATCTGTCGGATTATTTTGAAGTCGGGAAAGAGTGCGTTACATACCGTAGCGCGGGAGACTTGATTGTAACGCTGAGACGGCTGCTCAATGAGCCGGAGGAAGTGGCAGCGATTGCCGAAGCAGGTCAAAAACGTTGTCTTGCCGAGCACACCTACGACCACCGATGCGAGGTATTCTTAGATGCTGTTCAAAGTCTCTAGCGGCGAGAAGGTCGTAGAGAGTGTCGACCCGAAGTTGTGGCATGACCCGTGGTGTGACGATGTGGCCCGCCAGCAATTGTCGCTGGTGTACCACGAGTTTAGCCAGTGGATAACTGAGCGGTCAGTCGCTCCATTTGAGGTGTTTCTTGAGCTTGTCGAGCATGCGATGAAAGTGACGGCACCGCCGCTAACGATTCTTGAGGTTGGATGCGGCGTCGGTCATTACGGGCATCTGTTGGACATGGAGTACGCCACACCACCTAGTTATCTTGGCGTCGACGTGTCTGAGGCAATGATTGAATCGGGGGATCGGGGATTTCCTCACGTTCGCAAGATCGTCTCTGATGGTGAGCGGCTTCCCGAGCAACACGACAACAGCCACGACCTCGTTGTTCTCGGCAGTTGTCTAAACCACACGCCGGACTGGATGCGAATGCTGGAAACAGCCAAGCGAGTCTCGCGCAAGTGGATTATGCTTCATCGGATGCCGATGCTCAAGTCGGGCGGCACAGTGCTCGTTGAGAAAGACGGTTATGGGCACAGGATGGCCGAGAGGCACTTTTCGGAACCGGACTTCCCGTTCCATGAGGTGGGGACGGTTCGTGAAATCAAAACGTGGTCGCATAGTGGTAATCAGTTCCAGGCGTCTTACTTGCTGGAGGTGTGATGACTTGTAGCTATTGTCTGTCAGATGGTAATGAAATTGTTGAGTCTCATACGTCCTACCGCCAAGGATGGGAGCGCGGGCATGTGACTCGCCTGTGCGCATCCTGTTCTCAAAGAGTTGTCCGCCTAGACCCAAAGTCTTTGCTGGATGAGTTCAAAAGGAAACACGCGGTGCATGCTGACAGATCGCAGTGGTACGAAACGATTCTCAATCAGGCGCAAAACTATAAGGTCGACGGCGCGCAAAGTGATTCGCTTGGAAGTTTTGCTGAATTGAGTAAATCTGACTTTTCGGTGTGGATGCCTATGCTTGTTAAGGCAACCGTGTCTTTGGAAGTTGGCAAGCCATTGCATGTAGATTATTCAAAGCAATGGGGCGGGGAAAGTGGACGGCATAACCCGGACGGAAGGCACAGGCTATGCGCTTCTGTTGCCTGGGGCAACTCGTATGTAAGAGCATGCCCAGTCGTGGAACATCCATTTGAGGTGCCAGACTATCATTACCAAACTCTCGTTCTTAGGGACCACATAATAGAGGGCGAGCGAGAATTTGACAGATGGCGGTTGTGGCCACAGCATTTGCGAAACAAGAGCATTGTTGAGTGCGGCTGTGCTCAAGGACAAGATGGCATTCACTTGTCACGGTTGGCGGGATGTTCGTATGTGGGTGTCGACCGAAATGTTGATTTGGCGCGTAGGCTGAATGACTACTGGAATTGCGAGGCGCAATTTATTGAAGCCGACATGAACGTCAAAGTGCCGGATCTTCCTGCTGCCGATGTTTTGTGGATTATGAGTTCCATGATTCAAATCAATCGAGATGCGCACATGGAGGCGTTCCGCAGAGTAGGGCCATCCGAAGTGTATCTGGAAAGCCACCGTCGAGATGGAGACCCGGATGACCCTCACACGGCATGGTATCTTGGTTCTTTGCCGTGCGATTGGACGTTGCTTGGTGAATCCGGCTTGCGAGTAGGAGTTCCTGGAGTTCGCAGGTTGTTTCATGGGAAAGTTAGGAGATAATCCTGAAAGTTTACGCATATACTTCCGAAGACCTGGGACTATCCGAAGGCATTCCGCCAGCGCTTCGATTAGACGAATCCGTGCCTGTTAGCGATCCATCGCAGGCGGACGTGATTCTTGTTCCACCAATAATCGAATTCCTTCGACAGCGCAGCATCGACATCCACAACCTGAGATGGATTGATCGATACCCAGAGAAGCACGTCATTTGGGATGTGAGCGATGACTTGTCCGTTTATCCTGACCTAAAGGATGTAATGTTCCTTCGGTGCACATTGACCAAGGAGATGATGCAGATCAATCCCCGAAGCCGTGCGATCGCATGGCCAGCGAAGGATTTGTCAGAACAAATTCCAGTTGATAAGTTTGAGTACGACATAACCTTCCGTGGATGGTCTAGTTGCGAGACCAGGGCGGACGCAGCGCGAAGTTGCAGCGAACACCTTAACGCCGACATCGTGATGCACCCGAAGTTCTTTGGGTACATTGAGGGCACTGAAGAGGGGGATCGCCGACGGCAACAATTCCTCGATTCGCTACAGAAGTCTCGTCTCGTTTTGGCGCCACCATCGATCTACAAGAACTGCTTCCCATATCGGTTCTTCGAGGCAATGAGCGCCGCTCGGATGCCAGTGATGGTCGGGAGCGGGCAAGTCTATCCGTTCCCAAACAAGATTCCGTGGAACCAGATCAGCATCCAGATTCACGAGTCGCGGGCTAAGCATGCGGGCGAGATTCTCAAAGATATTCTCGAAGGGATGTCCGATGAGGAAGTAATTCATCGCGGCCGGCAAGCTCGGCGTGCGTGGGAGACGTGGCTTGATTCGAGACATTGGCCAAGACTGCACAGGATTCTCGTGGAGGAGATGCTGTGAGAGTTTCAGTGCCTACCTGCGAAGCTTATCGGGAGTGCTGGGGTCCGTTCCATGAGTTTATTCGCAGGTCGTGGCCGGATTGCCCGTACGTGGTGGATCTTTTGCCAGACACGAAGGAGTTGGGTTGGTGTTCCAGTGTTGCGTTCTGGTGCGAGCACATCGAGGACGACTTCGTTTTAATGATTCTCGACGATCATTGGATTGACGGGAAGGTAGACACCAAGGCAATTGTTGCAATGGAAAAGTGGATTCGCCAATCGAAGGACATCGGTTGCATCCGTTTACACCCATCTCCGGGAGTACAGACAAACATGGAGTGGGGAGTTCACCCGATTGGCCAACCCTATCGATGCTCTACAGCACCTTCGATTTGGAGAGTTTCCTACTTGAAGGAGATTGCCGAAACAGTATCCACGCTAGCGCAGTCCGCTCAGCATTTTGAGGCTGTCGGAACAGCCGTCGCCAACGGAATCCCCATGCGAGTGATTGCGCCACGAGAGGATTACATTCCATTGCCGTTCATCAACTCGGCCATCGTTAAAGGCAAGTGGCACCAGGGCGCTCTGGACCGCGCCAAATCGCTTGGTATCGCCGTAGACACGTCTGGGAGAGAGATGCTCAAGTGAAGATGAACGCAACCGAACTACTCAACAGTCTCGATGCCGACCAGATTCGCCAGCGGCTCAAAGAGTTGCGGGACGAAAAGGACGCGCTAAAGGTCCTGCTTCGCGCTGCAATCAAGAAAGACCAGGAGTCCGGCGGAAAGGGGGCAAAGTGATGATTTCAGATGACATGAGCGCAGCCCAGATACTGAAACAACTCGACTCCCGTCAATTGCGTGAACGCCTTGGCGAGATTGAGGAAGAGCGCAAAGCAATCATGGTTCTCTTGCGGGCTATTGAGACCAGAGAGCGTCGTGAGAAAGGAAAGTGATGGTTCCAGTTCTGGTTAACTCGTGCGCAGCGTTCTCGGACACCTGGGGGCCTTTCGGGGCACTATGGCGAAAGTTCTGGCCAGATTGTCCGTATGATCTGGTTCTGGTGACGGATTTCCTGGAGCGACCGGCGCCGGATTTCGACGCAGTGGTCGAACTGAAGCAGGACTACCAATGGTGCGGGAACCTGAATAACGCGATTGAGAAGTTGGGCAACCCCGAGATTGTCATGCTGACGCAGGACGATTTCTGGGTGACGAAAGAGGTGGATGGCGAGAAGGTCCAGCGTGCACATGAATTCATGAACTACGATCCCACAAAAAACGGGCTGGTTGGGTGCTGCCGCATTGTCAGCAATCCTCCAGCCACCGAGAAGCTGTCCTTTGATTCTGAGTGGGGCGAGCATCCCAAAGGCACGATGTACCGTACGTCCGCTGGCCCAGCATTCTGGAGAACGGACTACCTCAAGAAGCTTCTCGCCCGCACCCGAACGGTCATGGAATTCTATCTGCACAGCCCAGCCGACGAGTTTCCCGAGAAGGTCCTGAGCATGTGGCCCGGACAGGAGGCTATGACCTTCACTGATTCTGCCGTGGTCCGCGGCAAGTGGGACGCGAACATCGTTGAGTGGGCACGAAGCTTGGGCATCGAAGTCGACACGTCAAAACGAGGGTTCTATGAAGGTTGAGAAAGTCGCACTAATCGGATGCGGTGCGTGGGGCAAGAACTACCTGAGAATTCTCCAGGACATGCGGGTTGAATTCAGTATCTACGATCCGGCATGGGAGCATTCAAGGTCATTAGACGATACCGTCGATTGGTGCGATGTAGCGATTGTGGCAAGCCCTGCGTCGACCCACGCTGAGGTTGCATGCTCTGTAATGGAGGCAGGCAAACCCGTTTTGGTCGAAAAGCCGATGGCGACGTCGGTGATCGACGTCGACCGGATGATTCAAGTCTCGCGGGACAATAAGGCGCCTCTTCTAGTTGGGCACGTATTCCTACATCACCAACTGCCGAACATTACGGCGTCCGGGAAGATGTTTGCTGTATGGTCTCATAAAGGACGGGAGCGAGAAGATGTTTCTGTGTGGTGGGACATGGCACCTCACCCATTGTCCTTGATGGGTTACTTTGCCGGCCAGAAGGCCATTGATGCTCATTTGGAGAACGGGACTCTGGTTGTTGAGTATCCATCCTGCCGTGGTTCTGTAGTGGCGTCCTGGGGGCTGCAGCGTGAACGTAAGCTGTCGATTGAAGGCGACACGTACGACGTGGTGTTCGACTTTGACAAACAACCGACGGGAACAGTGGAGCCGCTACGCCGTCAAGTGCATGAGTTTTTTCGGCACGTGACATTCGAATGCGCGGTGCCGATGGGCTGCCGACCGGAAGACGGAAGAGAAGTGGTTCGTATTTTGGAGATGGCGAAATGCTAGTGCATCCGTTGGCGAGCATAGGCGCAAGAACCAGGATTGAGCAGGGTGCTGTCGTCACGAGCGGCGCCGTGATTGGTACGGATTGCCATATTTGCTCTCATGCCTACATCGAGGGGGTTGTTGGTAATCGAACGACAATCAAAAACGGCGCCATGATATGGGAAGGGGTTACTATTGGTGACGATTGCTTTGTCGGTCCAGGGGTCATTTTTACCAATGATCGACACCCGGAGTCGCGACCGTCACCGGCTGGTCAAGAACGATATTCCAATGATGATTGGCTAGAAGAGACAACAGTCTGTCACCAAGCCAGGATTGGCGCTGGAGCAATCATTCTTCCGGGAGTAGCCATCCCCCCCAGGGCGATGATTCCTGCTGGCGCAATCGTGGTAAAAGGCGGCGAAATTCGGTCGAGACGAGTGGTGAGTTGCTGATCGGGTGAGTTCACGACCCCACCCCGGCTCTGGGCCACAGTGCAAGGCGTGCCCGGACTACGAGGCTGGGTGACGTTTCAGCAGTCTCCTGCACGCCTCTACGAGCACGTCTGATCGGTTCTGGTTGTGATCGGCGGCGTAGGAATCGATAGCCTCAATCAGCGACCGAGGGAAGGCGGCGCCGATCACCTGAGTAGGCTCGGCGAATTTGGCTTTCCGGCCTGATCCCGGCCGCGCCCCACCCCATCCAGATTTTTTCATTATTTTTCCGTCTTTCATGTTGACCACTATCCTTGGAAGTCTATAATACAACCATGTTGAGGGCGAGTCAACTAAGCCTCAAGGGGCAGAGCCCCAGCCCGCTTCGCGCCAGGACGGCAGCAGGGCAAGGACGAACAGAACGGGGCGGGCGCTTTCAAGGAGGGAAAAGGTGAACACGTACGACACGCACGACGACAACTCGGACGTATACGGAGGGAGAAACAGTATGGCGGCAATACGGCCGAGCTTAATCGAACGCAAGCACAAGCAATCGGGGCACGTGCGATCCGCAGTGCGGAGCGACGAACTGGAATCTCTGTTGTCGCAGGTGGTGGTCGAGAACCCAGAGGAACCGACGGACTATCCGCCCGGCTCTATCGGGAAGATGGCTGTGATGCGTGCGCGAAACGAACTGGCGATGGATTCGCTGCACGTGGTTGGTGACCGGATAGAGCACGGAAAGCAGGTGGCGTGATGGGAGTTGAGAACTCAGAGCAGCGGGCCGAGTGGTTCAATCGTGGTTCGGATGCGAGAATAGCCGGTCGTCGACGTGACCGGCACCCGCATCGTGACCCGAAGCACTGGACCAGCTTGTACTGGCTGGAGGGTTGGGACGACGTTGACCAGCATTGGGGCGAGTTTTCGCGGAAGTTGGGGTTGCCGGTGACACCGTTGATGGAGGTGAAGTGATGGACAACCTGTCCGACAACGTATCAATCAGCGACATCCCCGGCTGCCGACCGGAGGATTTTGAAGTCGACCGTTTGGCGACAGCGTGCCAGGTGGTCCTGCATCACGTGAATGAAAAACCGTGGCTCAAGGGCGGAATCGAAAACAGCGAATGGGACGATAACGACCCCGGTGCAGTCGTCGAATTGTCGCTGTCCATCTCGGTGACGGTGCGCGACAAGTATCAAGAGTCCGCTAGGCGTCAGATACAAGATGCCGTGGCGACGTTGTGTGATGCGGTGGGATTGGAGGGGGGAGACCAGTGAGTCTGTCGCATGCCCTGGAAGCAATTGACACGTACGAAGCTGACGACCTCGCCAAAGCGAAATCGCGGGCGCTGATTATCGGATACCACCACCGGTGGCAGAACGAAGAGTGGGAATCAGTGCTCATTGAAGAACCATTTCACCTGCCGATTGTCAACGCTGAGACGGGACGCAAAAGCCAGACGTACGGGTACGCAGGAAAGTATGACGGTGTTATCCGAAACGGAAACAGGATGCTGCTGCGTGAATTGAAGACTTGTTCGGAAGACATCGAAGACCATGACGCACCATATTGGCGACGTCTCGCGATTGATACTCAGGTTTCGCTTTACGTCCTCGCCAATTGGCAGCAACAGCGGAAGCTCGACGGGACGCTGTACGACGTTATTCGCAAGCCAGGCATTAAGCCGCGACTCTTGAAGAAAGAGGAAGTTCGGGTGCTCGTGTCGTTCGGAACGTATTACGACGAAGACGTGAGCGAAGAGACCAAGCAGGAAGTTATTGCCGGCGCAACGCGAGAAAACCCGGAACTCTACCAGATTCGACTGACGAAAGACTGCCTCGAACAGCCGGAACGATACTACCAGCGACGTAGCGTGCCGAGACTCGACGTCGAGTTGTCTGAGTTTGCCGGCGAACTCTGGGACATTGCCAAAGAAGTGCGACACTCGGAACTTAACGAACGCTGGTACAAGAACTCGGGCGCATGCAATGCGTACGGACGGACCTGCGAATACTTGCCTCTCTGTGCCGGGCACGACACCGAAGATTCTGACCGGTGGGCACGCAAGCCAGAGATGCACCCGGAACTCGAAGGGCACGTTGACGAAGGTTTGTCAGTGCTCACCCATTCATCAATGCAGACATTCAAAACATGCCGCCGGAAGTACCTCTACAAGTACGTCCGTGGCCTGGAACGTACGGACTTTGAAAGGTCCGAATCTCTGTCGTTTGGTTCTTTGCTTCACGAGGCTATAGCGGCTTGGTGGAGCACACTTGGAGGATGAACATGGCAACAGCCACACGTACCCGGTCCGTTGCGCCGGTCAGCAGTGGGCGGAGCCTGAGCCTCGAAGACGTGACAGGCAAATCGAGAGGACTACCATCTCGTATGGTTGTGCACGCTACCGAGGGTTGGGGAAAGACGTCGTTTGCAGCGCAGGCACCGAAGCCGATTTTTCTGATGGCGAGAGGTGAGACGGGACTTGAGACGTTGATTGACCAAGGAAGGCTGCCGGAAATCCCGCACTTCCCGGAAATCAATTCGTGGTCGGAATGGATGGGAGCATTGGAAACGCTCAAAACTGGAGACCACGATTTCAAGACCCTGGTCGCAGACGCAATCAACGGCACGGAACGTTTGTGCCACGAGAAAGTATGCCGAGACGAGTTCAAGGGTGAGTGGGGCGATCGTGGATTTGCGTCCTACCAGAAGGGTTACGAGGTGTCGTTGACCCCGTGGCGGGAAATGCTCAGTGCATTAGACGCTCTTCGGGAAACGAAACACATGGCAATCATTTTGATTTGCCACACGCACGTACGCCCGTTTCGTGACCCTGAGGGCGAGGATTACGACCGTTACACTACGGACCTGCATCACAAGACGTGGGGACTTACCCACAAGTGGGCAGACCTCGTGTTGTTCGGAAACTTTGAGGTGTTTCGCGACGACAAGGGCAAGCCCCAAGGTGGTGCCAAGAGAATAATCCACACCGAACGCCGCGCAGCGTACGACGCCAAAAACCGTCACGGTCTTGACGAGGAAATCTACTGCGGCAATTCACCCCAAGAGGCATGGGCCAACTTCCAAGCGGCGATTAAGAAAGGCAGAGGCAAATGATGATTGAAACTGGAAGCTACGTGGGGATCGTCTTTGAGTGGAACTTGTCCCAAACCAGCAACAACAACCCTCAGTTTGTGTTGTCGTTTGAGTTGAAGGGCCGAGTGAACCCGGAAGACCCAGAGGGCGAATTGCTCTATTGCGAACGTGAGACTCGCCGCATCTACATGGTCATCACCGGAAAGACTGCAGACTTTGTTATCCGCGACCTGAAGCACTTGGGATACAACCGCAACACGTTCGCGGAACTTGACCCGGACAACCCTGAAGGATTTGACTTTGGTGGAATCGAGGTTCCTGTTTCGTGCAAGCACGAAGTGTACCGGGGCGAACCGAAAGAACGTTGGTCGCTCAACTACGCACCGGCTGTGCGGAAGCTTGAGGACAAGGAAGTTCGCCGGCTTGACCAGTTGTACGGGAAGATTTTCGAGCAATCGGCACCAGTCGAAGAGCACGATCCGGTGCTGCCGGACGCTTCCGAGGCACCACCGGACGACGAGATTCCGTTCTAGCACACAGGGTAAGCCGTGAGTGCCCGTCAATCATGGGCCTGAAAGGTCGTGCTCTGCCGACCTGAACCACGGTAAGGATACCCGGCTACGAGCCGGGGCTATTCGAAGATAGAGGAGGCGTAACAATTGGACAAATTACTTATCGTACTTATAGTTTCTGTACCAATCACAGTTCTCATAATGGGTGTAATAATGGGGTTGGTTGCTATCAGCAACAGCTTGTCCCAGTCTGACGAGGAGAAACAATGCAAGCCATAACG
>JAAOEI010000443.1_pt1 | contig 16141 bp, 23 predicted proteins | sample 7059261 | NCBI WGS metagenome assembly JAAOEI01 (sample SAMN14008812, study PRJNA610033) | viral metagenome | isolation source: viral particles filtered from seawater | place: China: Hangzhou Bay, Yangshan Deep Water Harbour | collected 2017-10-31
ATCTAATTCTTGAATACTTGCTAGGCTATTTGTCCACTCGTTACCTACTTCATAGTAGGTAGAAGGTATATCCGATTCCTCTAATTCAGGACAATTTTCATAAATTTCATCGATACTTACTCCACTTAGTTCAGAATCTTCCATATAGGTTAACGCACTTCTCATGAGATAATTCCCACCTTCACATTTTGCTAGCGCTTCCTTTGCTGATTCCCCTTGCACTAAGTAGGATCGTTTGTGGACTTCATACATTTGAATTTCATACAGTTTTTTCATCGTGTCCCTCTCCTGGTTCATTAAGCAAACACATAGTTATTTATATCAGGATGGCTCTCATATCTTTTTTCGGGTTGTCGATAGCAATATTGCTGATAAGCCCGCCTAGCCGATTGAATACCTTCAAAGACTTCCCTTGTTTGAAAATACTGTTTGCCATTCTGTACCGTTGTTAAGACTTGAAACGTATTCAAGCCTGGATTATTGGATTCTAGCGTTACTCGATACCCTGGACTTTCCGTTCCGTGTAAATAACCACAAGCCAGGGCATGGGGTGTTAACCAACCTTGTTTTGTGTAGAATTTGTTTTTCATCGTATCACTCTCCTTGTGTTAGTAATCAAAACAGGTGCAGACGATATTTCTTCTCATACAGGCATCAAAATCATGTTCTCGAATCGCCTTGACCCGCATGGCTGATTCTCTCTTTTTCCTTTCATTGTAGCTCTTCTGCCATCCCTCTCTAGGACTAGACCCAGACTGTAACTCTAGGCATCTGGGGCATTCTCGGTCATATCGCTTAAAGACTCTTGAGCAGTTGAGATTATGCTTAGTCATGTCTCTCTCCGGGGTGGAAAATTTTGCGAACATGAAATTTAAACTTTGCAATCGACATGCCAGTTTATAAGTGCTTGATTTTATTCAAGATTTTCATTTCAATTATTATTCGCGCGAAAAAGTTGTCAAGGTTTGCTTTCAGGTCAACTACGTAGACTTTGCGTAAGTGCTTGATTTTGCTAGACTTTCGCGCTGTTAAGTTTCTCGACGCGGTGTCGGTAGATTTTACACACTACATGTGGTAGTGGTTACCCAGCAGTAACTACCAGATATGGTAGGTGAGCGAGCGTAGCGAGCGAACTTTTCCCCCATGCAGCGGACGTCCTCCAATCAGCCCAGCCTAACCTAGCCTAACCTCGCTTGGCATACCGATGCAAGCATTATGCCAAGATATGGCATGATCCTTGCTAACGCAAGCGCTATGCCTAGTGATGGCACAAGACTTGCTAATCCAAGATCGAGGCTAGACTATGGCACAGATCTTGCAAAAGAAGGTCTGTAAAGTCATGACAGCCTCGGCCATCCCAGCGGAGAAGGTCTTCGCGCCCACAATCTCAGGCACCCCCTGCTTAGAAAAACCGATCTCCTCCCTATAGCGATACAAGCTTGGCAGCGTTTGTCCTGATTTGAGGATTACCTAGGCAAAACTACCTAGTCAAGGTATCACTATTACTGTGAGACCCGCAGCGTAGTCTAGCCTAGCAACATGTGGCTGGGTGAGCCGCCCCCGTAGTGTCACGGAGGGGCGGGCGAACTCCCAGAAGGTTGATCTAGGTAAAACTATTGTAGCAGAATGCCACAGGGAATCCTACCTGAGGATGTCCCGAGCCTAGACGAGCCTAGACGAGGCTCGATTAGCCTCGATTACTAAGTATAGTGGAGACTATAATTCTAGTCTATATATGAGCAAGTTTGAAATAGTGAAATTATTTTTTTCATAACCTATTGATTTTATTAGATTTGCAAAATTTATTTTACTACCTAGGTATTTTACCCAATTGACTTTTTCCTTTTTTCGACCTATCTAATAGATAGAGGACGAAGATGAGGCTAACGTCTTCGACTAGCCTCTAAGATATTATTCACTCTGTTTCGACTGGAGAACCCATGACGAGAAAGGAATGCAATCGATCCAAGCACCTTGAGAATACCTATGGCATTACATTACTGGAATATGAAAAACTCTGGTTTATGCAAAGTGAGCGATGTGCAATCTGTAAGACTGAAAAGGTCGGGAAGCATGGAACAGCAGCAGTAGACCATGACCACGAGACAGGAGAAGTACGAGGATTACTCTGTAGCCGATGTAATACAGGATTAGGGTTCTTTAAAGATAATACCACCTACTTAAAGAATGCCATCGACTATTTAGAGAATCATGCAGAGAAAGTCTTCGACACATTGATGAATTCAGATTCTCCAATATGGATGGGTGAGACAAGATCATACTGTATACCTCATGACTATAAGGAAGATCGTTCAAGAATTTGAACACCCTTTACCTCAATAGCAGGAATCACACCTGATCTTCCTTGGCTTCGAGTGGTGTGCCGTTAAACATCACTCACTAACCTTAGATAGTAAAGGAGACCTCGACATATGCTGAATGGATATAAAACAATACTGGGATTGATCATGTGGGGATTTGGAACCTCTGTGGCCCCGTATTACCCCGATCTCGCTGGTCATGCGGTCCAGCTTGGTGGCCTGATTGCGGGTATTGGAGCGGCCCACAAGGTGGTCAAGGGAGGGCTTCCCTAGATGGATATGCTCTCAGCCGGACAATGGCATATCCTCGCAGGCGGCCTCGTACTTGCCTATTATATTTACCAGAGATTACGCGCCTAGTGTTTTTAGAAACCCTCATCATCTTGCTCCTCGCGCAACAACCGTTTGGTCCGGTCCCCTTCACCGTGGCTCCAATCGGTCCAACACAGGCGGAGGTGGGTCTTCTCTCGGACCCACCCCGTACCCTCATTATTAACGACCAGTTTGAAGTCATCAGTATCAATGGTGAAGAAGCCACCTGTCAAGAGGAGTCTGAGATATGATCCGTCTAGTCCTCGCAAGCCTCGCCTTACTCACTCTGGTAGGCTGTACAAAAACCACGACCTGTTTTGAGCTGGGAGAGAATGCTCACTTGAATGGCAACTTAGGCTTTTTCTATGATAGCGCAGAGTTTAATTTTCAAGGCCCAGGTCAATTTCAGCGACTCGCAAAAGATACTCAAACCAACCCCTGTTACCCTCTGAAGGAGCAACCCTAATGGCTGATGTCACGCCCGTCAAAGATTTTACCCACGATAGTAAAATGAAGATCTGGAAGTGGGAAACCCTCACCACGACTAATACCCAAGGCAGTCCCGTCAAACTCGCCTATACCGATGATGTGACCATTTATGCCTTTGGTACCTTTGGAGCTGGAGGGAGTATTGCCCTCCATGCCTCCCCAGAAGCCTCGAATGCCTCACCAACTCTCTTTGCGGCGCTTTCTTCAAGTGGCACAACGATTGCCTTGACAGCGGCGGGAGCCAATGTGGTGGATGAAAATGGAGCATGGTATAAGCCTGTGTTGACAGGTGGGGATGGAACAACGGATATTGATGTCTATCTGGTGAGTAAATAAGATGAAAACCTATATCATGAGTCTCTGTATCAGTATGATGATGCTGATGCCAGCGTATGCTCAAACAGTAGAAGACATTAATAGCTGCGCAATGTTGACATGGGACGCGAATACCGAGCCGGATTTCTATCAGTATGAATTGATTAGAAAGAATATTACCGCAGGGACAAATGCGAGTGTGGTGGTGGATGCTGCGGAAACCTCCTTTGATTGCTCGACATGGACATTAGTGTATGGAGATGTGTATGAAGTCTCGTTAGTGGCGGTAGATACAAGCTTTAACAAGAGTGATCCAGCCATTGTGCGGTTTAAGATGGTTCAACCAGATGCCATTCCTCCAGGTAGCCCAGTCTTGTTTTGTGTGCAGGGAACCTACCAAGGGCAACCAAAAGAGATTTGTGCCGTGGTGATGCCCTAATGGCCTTAACCATTACGAGTGAAACGATCAACGGGAGTGGGGAGAACCGTGAAGTCATCTATCGAGTCACGGATAGCCTCGGGCCGGATTTCGACTATCGTATGGGTCGAGTGCCTGGAGCCTTTGATGTGGTGGCCTATCGAGCACGCTTGGTGACGAAGCTCGAAGAAGCCCAGAAGGAACAGGAAGTCGAAGAGTGGCTACAAGAAACCGGCACGCCTCCCCCGCTGGTCTATGCCGTGCGGCCTCGCTACCTCTCAACCTGGCGAGCAACCTTTAAGGATAGCCGACGAGAAGAAGCCTTACGGCTAGCCTATCATATGAAGACCGCTATTGACCGGGGAGACTTTACCGACGCCCAGATGCGGACTGCGTGGAGTATGACGAATCCTGAACTGACTCAGTTTAATAGCCGTCTCGAAACACGCCGACTGGTGTATGTTGATATCTTGAATGAGGTCGCCGAATAATGCCGAGTATTCCTTTAACAGCCACGGATATCGTCGATGATGCTGGGGACAATACCAACGGGCAAACGTGGGCCACGGCCTGGACGACCCTCGATTCCTATATAGCGAATGCAACCCCCACGGCAGGGGATGTGGTGGTGTTTGGACATAATACAACAGACTCGCAAGCCTCACATTCCCATACCATGGTATCGGGCGAAGGGGTCCCGATTGCGCTGGTAAGTGTGACACAGGGCACGGGGTCAGTCTCAGGTGGCGGGTTTGTGTATCAAAAGGCAACCACCGCGCAGATTACCTCATCTGCTACTGACATAGAATTTTTTAATAGTTGTTCATTGTATGGTTTATATCTTGATGCGACTAGAGATATTGAATTTGATGCGAATGCCGCAGGATATATTTACCTCTATGATTGCACGTTAGCGGTCGGGGATAGTGATGAAGTTATCGTGTGGGATCCGAGCGGAACGGTGGTGTTTGATCGGTGTACGATTGATGATTCTGCAACGGGGGGCACGGCATCTATTCGTCTCATGAATGTTTCTGGAACCACCATTTTACGGGATTGTAGTTTTACGGCAACGTCTGGTCGTAATGCAGAGATATTCTTAACAGGAACGAACCATAAACAGACACTCATTACAGGTTGTGATTTTTCCGCATTTACGAATGCCACCAAGCCGGAGATTATACGAGCATCGACGACAAACGGTCGAATCGTGATATCGAATTGTTACAATTCTCAAAGTTTGCCAATCCTCTATCCCTCAAATACATACGGAAACGGGGAGGTTATCGCCACAGATGCGTGGACAGGCACGCAACCAGAACATCTCGTTCATGCCAATAACTGGGGTGGAACAGATTCTAGCACGTCTGTCACGCGAACCAGCGGAGCGACAGTCGAGGGGACCGCGGTTGCGTGGAATATTACAACCGAGAGCATTGTTGGCAATGGGTTGCAGTATTGTACACCCTGGATATATGCCAATGTAGGGACCACAGGCTCAAAAACCTTCGATGTGTATGTGAGTCATAAAACCCAGGCGTCTTCAGATGTTGGAGACTTTACGATTGACCAAGTATGGCTCGAACTGGAGTATAAGGCGACGGCCTCTCGGGGAGAGTGGACCTTTGCCGATGATAGTTCGATTGCTGATGATACCGGCTCAACCTGGGGTGGATCACCGGCCTATATGCAAAAACTCAGCATCACGAAAACCATCAATACCGTGGGGCTAGCGAGAGTGCGAGTGTGTTGTGCGATCCCAAGTATGGTGGGGGGTGATGCGTTTTACGTGGATCCAGAAGTGACGGTCACCTAATGGCTGAAGCCTATTACATTGAAGGCCAGGTCGTCCAAGATGCCGAAGACGGGGAAAGTTACTATATCGAAGGACAAGTTTTTCAAGCAAGTGAAGCGGCGGCTCCCCCAACCATTACCCCAGCATTACGAACCTTATCACTCACAGGAGTAGGAGTCTAGTATGAAGCATATTCATGATATCGTATGGGTCTATGACCTGGAGACTGGCGAGAAATTATTTCCTGCTCTGGCTGGTGGGGCTGATGATGTTGTCTTAAATGCGGGGTCTGGTGGAGATACTATTGCTGCCGATCAAATTCCAGCAGGATCAGGTCCGAAATTTCAACGAGTGAAACTCGTAGAAGGTGCCGATGGGGTAAATGATGGGGATATTTCTAGTGCCAATCCCCTCCCAGTGGATGTCAGTGATAGTGCAACCCGAGATTTAGGGAAAGTCGATATTGCGGCATTTGATGTCGCCCTTCCAGCAGGCACCAACGCGATTGGGAAACTTGCCGCCAATACTGGCGTGGATATTGGTGATGTGGATGTGACCAGTATTGTTCCAGGTTCAGGGGCTACCAATCTTGGAAAAGCCGAAGATGCAGCGCATACCACAGGGGATATCGGCGTAATGGCTCTTGCGGTGAGACGAGCCGCTGATACCCCAACGAGTGGACTTGACGGAGATTATGAACCCCTGAAAACGGATGCGAATGGTCACCTGAAGGTGGAGATTTTTGATGGTGGTGATTCCCATACCATAGACGGAACCGTCACAGCGAATGCAGGAACGGGAACTTTTACAGTCGATGGGTCAGGCGTCACGCAACCTGTGAGTCATTCAAGTCTTGCGGTTGTGGGCGGTGGCACTGAAGCCACGGCGATGCGAGTCACCCTCGCGAATGATTCAACTGGTGTAATTACCGTTGATGGCACAATCACCGCAAATGCTGGGACAGGGACCATGACGGTCGATCTTGGTGCCAATAATGATGTCCAAGGTCAAGTGGCCCATGATGCCGCTGTCAGTGGCAATCCAGTCACAGTAGGAGGTGAAGCACGAACCACCAATCCCACAGCCGTAGGGGATGGGGATAGTGTACGGATCATGTGTGATGATCAGGGACGAGTGATTACTTCACCACATGCTCCACGAGATCTCGTCAACATTCAGCAAACTAACCTAGCTAATACATCAGAAACCACAATTGTCACGGCAGCCGTAAGCACCTTTCATGATTTGGTTGGGTTGACGGTGCATAATGGAGGCGCAGCCCTCAATCAAGTAACGATCAGGGATAGTACGGCTGGGACAACTCGATTTGTCTTACAATTAGCTGCTGATGGTGGTGGTACGGTACTCGCCCCTTGTGTTCCAATCCCACAAGCGACCGTGAATAATAATTGGACCGCACAAGCCAGTGTCACAGGTGATGTGGACATTACCGCTATTTACATTAAGAGGACATAATCATGAATTTTTGGGAAGCCTTACACATGTTTTGGCGTATGTGGTGGAAACAGGAACCTGTCAACACAGAATCACATACAGAACGATGCTTGAAACAACTTCTGAATGATGAACTCTCAGGGGCCGTTAAAATGGCTCTTGAGAAAATGAAGAATGAACCTGTCTATCCAGGGCGTCCTCGCGTGTGGGATATGGCTGATGGTCCTACAAAAAAGCGAGAAGTTCTAGCGTGGGCATATAAGTATTATAAACAAATGGGACATGCGGATGAAGAGATCTCGGCATGGCATCTCAATTTTATGTTGGAATATTTTGTCGGGATTGAGAAAGGTCGATTAGTCGATGTTGGTGTTAGCTGATAATCGAGGGGATAGCACTCTCGCTTGGGCGGGAAGTGATCCAGGTACAGCTCCAGCTACGAATTATGGTCTCGCTTTAATGGGGGTAGGTCGTATGTTTATTCTGGCCTATCCAATCTGGGAGTTACTCAATGCTAGTCTTCGCGTATAATTTTGGTGGGACATTGAGTTGGGCAGGGGGAGATGGTACTATTACCGTGAATCCCTTTGATTACTATCGACGATTACGTCGACGAAGGAGATGGCAATAAGTGGCGGATCAATACGTGGCAACAACCGGAAATGATACGACTGGGGATGGGACAATTGGGAATCCTTGGGCCACAATTAGCAAGGGTCTTACGCAAGTGCCTGTTGGCGATACGTTATATATTCGAGGAGGAACCTATTCCCAATCTCTTTTAGATACGACGAAAACATGGCCCACACAAGAGAGCGAACGAATTACTATTCGGAATTATCAGTCCGAGACTGTCACCATTAATCCCTCTGGATCATTTATTTGGAATCTCAAAGGCGCGGTGCGATATGTGACAATCCAAGGTTTAATATTTGATGGGACGAATCAAGAACAAGATTCAGATCCTTTATTAAAAATTTGGACACAAGGAGCGACATTCCCTGCATATGTGATCGTTGATGGCTGTACCTTTAAAGAAGCAGCGCATCATGGGTTTCAGGTGTCAGTGTCTGGTGCCCACGATTTCATTTTTAGAAACAATACCTGCTTTAATGCGGGGCGTGATGTAAGCCCTTCAAACACAAACTCTAATTGTATCTACTTTAAAGGGTATAACCACCAAATTTATGATAATGAAGTCTATTACAATAATACACCAAATGCTGCGCAAGGTGGTCTTCGGTGTTATACGAACCTTTCTGATCCACTCCCCAAATCGTCGAACAATCTGATTGAGCGTAATTTTATCCATGGTTGTCCAATTTCCATCATTGTGGGTTCAGGTGATGATAACATGGTGCGGAATAATGTGGTCTTGGAATTTGAGAGTACGGGTGTGCAAGTCATTGGTGCACATGGAGCAGATATGACGGAAATTTATAATAATACCTTTAGTAACACAACCGCAGGTATTTCCTATGGAGTTCGTCGTATCGGAACAGGACCAGAAGTCACGAATACACAAATACGGAATAATATCTTTAATGGCGTCTCTGTTGATATTGACCTGACTGATGCGACGGGAACTGTTGCGACAAACAACACAACGGCGTCAGATCCAGGCTTTATCAATATTGGAGGTATTGTTGCCACCGATTATAATTTAGTCTCTGGTGGATCAGCAGTTGATGCGGGTTGGGATACACCTTCTATCTTAACAGATTATTTACAAAACCCTCGTATTACACCATATGATATTGGAGCCTTTGAATTTCAAGTTGAACCATTGGAAAATACGGTTAACCCAACGCTGACAATTACCCAAAATGTCAGCTCGCTCATCTACCTGAGAGTAACAGGAGAAACACTAGATAAAACATACATTGATTCCGATAAAGCAGCAACAACTTTTACAGCCACCAGTAGTGGTGGTGCAAGTCTACGGGGTGGATAATGGCCTTAGGTATTAATAACGCCAATTACGTCATCAACGTTGATAACGGCGTAGCATCAAGTCTGACCGATAATCTCACAACACAAATTGCATCAGGTGGGATGTGGTTGGTGACTGAGGCGTGGTTTTTCTCTGACACCGCGAATGATACCAGTATTACTGCGCCGACAGGTCTGACGATTCATGAGGACCGCAATAACAATGGTGGCACCATTGGTGGGCTGTTTGCTGCCAAACTCTCAACAGGGAGTGATGGGACAACAGTTACCACAACAAAAAGTGGAACGCAACGAAGACCGGGTTTATTCAGTGCAGAGATCACTGATGCCGGAAATGTTGATACGACTGGTGGAGCTGGCCCAATTACGGCTTCGACTATTACTGCGACAACAGGGACAGTCACGACGAATGGATCACTAGCGGTCTTTGTGGTATTTCGTAGTGTGGATGGTGTCGTCACAGAACATACCTTTTCAGATGGGTATAGTGAATGGAATTCTACGATAGCCACAACAGGTGGGCACGTTGAAGTCTATATTGCCACCAAGACAGTCAATAGTGGGTCTACGACTTCATGTACATGGACTCGGACCGTTGGTGGGAATGACTCTCGATTAGTCGCTGGATTATTTGTATTTCCTCCATTAGCGAGTGCGCCAACGATTACCGTTCCTGGTTCTCAACATGCAACAAAAGGTATTGATCTTCGATTAACCGATATTACGATTGCTGAAGGGGCTGCTGGAGACATTGATATGGATTTTGCTTCGGCAGTTGGAACAACCTTAACGGTCGTCACTCCAGGTACTGTGGCTGTGACGGGGAATGGTACCAATGCGCTTCAATGCGTGGGGACCTTAACTGAGTTAAATACCATGCTTCAGGCTGGGATTGATTATAATAATAATACGACAACAGATGACACGATTACGGTAGATGCGACGGATTCCGTTCCGACCTCTGCGACACAAAAGACGATTCCTGTGACGATGCATAAGTATGACATCTCAGGGGGAACTCTGGCTGATAAAAATGCCGTGATGGAGACCTTAAAAATAACCCATCCAACAATAGAAACAGCGACGGTCACATTTTTTTCAATGGCGTCTACAGGTGCAACAGATACGGATACAACAGTGGTCACAGTAGAAGCGGCTCCACCAGCAGGAACAGAAGCTGGACTCGTTCAACGTAAACGGAGACGTGCGCGTCGATGATTTATACGCCTCGAGACTATCAATGGCCCTTTCTCAATTATATGATGGAAGGGGGGAAACGTGCCTTCCTCGTGTGGCATCGTCGAGCAGGCAAGAATATGACCGCATGGCAATGGATGTATTCGGAAGCCCTTATTAATCCAGGTCTCTATTACTATGTGTTCCCTAGTAAAACACATGGAAAAAAGATTCTCTGGGAAGGGAAAACTGGCAGCGAAACGGATAATGTCAAATTCATGGATCTCATCGATCCTTCCCTCATTTGGCCAAATCCTCGAGATGGGATTAATCATACCGACATGACCATCAAACTCCGACACCCAGATGACTGGACGAAAGAAGGCTCCATGATTCAAATTGTAGGAACAAAAAGTGATGGAAACAAAAACGAAGCTGACCATTTGCGGGGCACTAATCCTCGTGGGGTTATTATGGATGAGTATAGTGAGCATAATCCTACAGTGTGGAAAACCATCATCTCTCCTATCCTATTAGAAAATCAAGGCTGGGTGGTGTTTACCCTCACACCGAAGGGTCCCAACCATGCCTTTGAGATGTTTAATCATGTCAAGGAGAGTTCTCGCTGGTTTGTGCAAACCCTTGATGTGACCCAAACGAAAAGAGCCAATGGCAATCCTGTTATCACCGAAGACGCCATTCAAGCTGAGCGTGATGAGGGTGTGGATGAAGCCTACATTCAACAGGAATATTATGTCTCATGGGCAGGCGTCAGTAAGGGTGCCTATTACTCCAGCCAGATTGATCTCATGTATAAACAGCAACGCTTCACCACGGATCTCTTTCGACCAGAATTAGATTGCTTCACCACCTGGGATATTGGGCATGAGGATGCCACGGTTGTCCTGATTGGGCAAACTCTTCATGGCAAGACGGTCTTCCTCGATGGATTTAAGGAGTTTCACAAGGATCTCAAATGGTGTTGGATGACGCTCCAAGAGATGGCCAAAGCCTATGGGTATCGGTATGCGGTCCATTATATGCCCTGGGATTTTGTGGTCCATGAATGGGGAGCCTCACAAAGCCGAGAAACCTCAGCCATGCAGCTTGGGATGCGGAACCTCAAGACCGCCCCTAAGCTCAAAGAAGGTCCAGGCATTGATGCCGTTCGGAAGGACTTCCCCTACTGGTATATTAGTAGTGAAAAACTTGGATGGGCCATTAGTGATCTTGGCCTCTATAGCCGAGATGATCCTCCCAAGACAGACCATAAACATACCGCTGATGCCTTCAGGACCTATGCCACGAGTAGCAAAATGCCCAGCCATGATGTGGTGGCAAATCTTCCCACTTCGGTCGATGCCATCCATGATATTTTTCAGGAGACACCATATGCTCACCAGCGACGAACGCCAAACGATCTTAGACGATTGCATCAGGGTCCTACACAACCAACTCCAAAGTGGCCCAGCCAATATACAAGTATCCTCGGCTAAGGAACTGTTAGCCTTGTTAAGTGCGAAGGAAGATTTAACCCAAGATCAAAAACAAGAAGCCCGACCACTCTTTGGAGATTTGTTTGAGTGGAGAAAGAGAAACGATGGGACTATTTAAACGAGCGAAAAAATTTGTAAAACGTAGTGCCCGTGGATTTGTTATGGGCACAAAACGTTCCCTAAGCGGGGACATCAAAGGAAGTTTGGCGGGGTTTAATCAAGCAATTGCCCTGAAAACTCCTTTAGCCAGTCTAGCAACGAAAGCATTAGGGTTTACAGAAGTTAATGGGAAATTAGTGAAAACACAAGATTTAACTGATGAAGAGAATGATCGTATAAGGGCAGAGAAAAACCTATTTCATCAAACAGCTATTGATGCGGCAGCAAAAAAAGCCAAAGAAGAAGAAGAAAAACGGCGCAGACGACGAGGAAATATTGGCACTCGCCCATTAGGAGCCTTAGTCTCCAATAGCCTACGAACTCGTGTATTAACAGGACAATAAGATGCCCATACTCTTGAAGTCACAACGGACGGATGAAGCCAAGGCACTCATGAAAAGTCATGAGCAGCTCTGGGATAAGCAGAATCAATTTCGTCAAACCGGCGAATCCCTGAGGAAACTCATCCTCCCGAATCAAAGTGAGATTGATCTGTTCTCCTCAATCCAAGGGCAGGAACGTACCAATCATGTGTATGACTCCACGGCGACCATGGCTGCGCCACGATTTGCGGCACACCTGGCAGGCAATGTCACCCCCTCACGGATTCAATCCTTCGATTTTGAGGCCCCGACTCATGACTTGGACAGCCTCTCGACTGAGGCCAAGAACTGGCTCCAAGATGAACCGAAGTCACTCTTTGCGGCACAACAAGAAAGTAACTACTTTGGAGAGATCCTCAAGTTCTGGTTGGATGTAGTGGTGTTTGGAACAGGTGCCATGTTCAGTGATGAACATCCTCATCGAAAAGGTGGCTTCTTTTTCCATACCGTCCCGTTTGGTTCGTATGCCCTTGATGAATCTATTGTCGGACTGATTGCCCGATTTGATCGTCGGTTTGATTGGCCCCTTTCGCGGATTGTGGAACGATGGGGTCTGGAGAACTTGCATCCCATCTGGCAAGCGCACGTTAAACAAGATCCTTTCCAGGTGAAGCGTATTATCCAAGTCACTCGATTAGCGCAGGATATTGATCGCTCATTTGGCGTCCCACAAAAACGAGCCGTGGCCACCTATTACATTGACCCTGAACATGCCTATATCCTCGAGGTGGGCAGTTATCATGAAATGCCCTATCAGGTTGGACGCTGGTACCAAGCCGCAGGAGAGGATCTGGGTCGTGGGTGTGGACATGATGTCCTCGCTGATATACGCAGTAAGAATGAAATTACCCGACTCGCCTTGAATAACCTCGCGCTCAGTGTCCACCCTCCGTGGGCAGCACGTCATGAAGGTGTTCTCGGCCAACCCATTGTCCGACCAAATAGTTTGACCTGGGTGATGCAACAGGGTGATCTGGCACCAATGCCAAATCAAGCCCGACTCGATATCCAAGCCTATGGGCAGGATCAACTCGCCAATAGTATCAACCGAGCCTTTTTCCAAGACATTATCAATGTGACCCAGCAGCTTCCTCAAGGGAAAACCCCGATTAGTGCCACCCAGATTAATGAGAATATTGATCGGATGCTGCCCATTATTGGCCCATACTTGAGCAAGATCGAGCATGAATTTATCCTCCCCCAACTCACTCGTCTCTTTAATATTCGTGTCCGAGCAGGGCAAGTCCAACCACTCCCTGGGGATCTCCAAGAACTCTTTAGTGCCCGTGGTGGAGTGATTCATGTTAATATTAAAGGCCCGATTGCCAAGGCCATCAAGAAGACTAACCTTGATAGTATGGATGCCGTGATGACTCGCGCCATGAGTGTGAGTCAATTGTACCCCGAGCTACGGCATGAATTTAATATTGGCCGAACGGCGCGACTCTGGGTGGAAGGGGAGAATGCCCCCATCGAGATCCTCAATACTGAGGAAGAAAAGCAGGATATTCTCGAGCAAGAAGCGCAAGCCGCAGCGGAGGCCCAAGAAGATCAAGGTATCAAAGATGCCAGTGAAGTGATTAAAAATGTAGGAGACATTCCTCGTGGAGTCTAAACAAGCTGAACTGACCCAAGCCTTTAAATGGTTTCACCATTCCCCTGAAGGGAACCTGGTATTGCAATATCTCCAAGCCATGTTCTTGTACCCCAATAAGGATATCACAAATCTCTGTAATGGACAAGTGCCCACGAACGATGAACAACTCGGCCATCAACGAGTGGTTCTACATATTATGGCCATGATGGATCAATAAGGAGCCTTATGTCAGACGAAGCCACTCCGGCCCCAGAAGGACAACCGGAACCAACAGAACCTAGTGTCTGGGAGAATCCCTCCCTGAGTAAATTTAAATCTCCAACCGGCGAGGTCAAATATGATGATGTGGGGAAAAGCTATCTCGAACTGGAGCAAATGGTTAGCAAACGAGTGCCTCTCCCCACCCAGGAATCACCCGATGAGGAATGGCAAAAATACTACACCAAAGTCCGGCCAACCAGTCCCGATGACTACCACTTGGAACTCCCTGGTATTGATGATGTCGATGCTGAGAGCCTAGCCAAGTGGAAACGAGGCCTCTATGATGAAGGTCTCACTCAGCGACAAGCGGATAAGGTGATGCGCCTGGTGACCCAGGATGTCATCGAGACGCAATCCCAATTTGAGCAAGAACACATCAAAGCCCAGACCGAAACACAGGTCAAGCTCAAGCAAGACTGGGGCGCGAATTATGAAGCCAATCGCGGCATGATTACGAGTATGCTTCGCGAGATGGGAGGTGACCAAGGTGATAATTTGGTTACGAAAGTGGGGAGTCTCATGGAGACTGATCCTGTGGTGGCAGAATTCCTCTATGAAACTGCTAAAGTTCTTCGCACGTCTCCCTTGTTAAAAGATGAAGGACGGGGGAATTTTGGACAAATGACCATTAGTGAAGCCCAAGCGGAAAAGCAATCCATCTTGAAAGATCCGAATAATCCCATGTATCAATTGTATCATGACCGGAATCCCAAGGTCAGACAACAAGCGATTGATCGCTTGCTTCAATTGAATGCGGTGATTACGAAGGCATGATGTACCCTCTCGTCTATATCCAGTGGGTTGATGCCCATTCCTCTCCATCGGAGTGGTTAGACGAGGGTGACTTTTTGACGTGTATGAATATTGATGTCGCTCATACGGTGGGCTATCTCATTCATGAGGATGAGGTTCAAGTGAAAGTGGCCGCATCCTATTTTACCAACAAGCTCTTTTGTGGTGGCATGGCTATCCCAAAGAGTTGTATTCTCATGCGACAGGTTCTCGTTGACCCTTCGGGACAATCAACACCAACCACCCGTCCTCTGCTCTCCGATGAGGGTAAAGAGCCAGATGACCTCGCACCAACGATTCATTAAAGGAGGAGTCTGATGAGTGTAACAATCACAGCAGCAGAACGGATGACGTATCAGGATGGGTTCTTCAACAATGTTGAAGACATGAATACGGGCCTGTGGTCTATTTTCCCATCCACGGATGTGGAAGGTGAGATGAAGCGAGTGGACTTCATTGATATCATTGATGGTGTCAAGAGTGCCAATAGTCGGTTCACGCCGATTAGTGGTGTTGATCCACTCCACACCAACCGATGGTTGGCTACCCAGGTCAATTATCAAGCGGTGCATGTGGACCCGAAAGATGTCAAGAATATCATCATGGACCCCAAGAGTAACTACATGATGAAACTGGCCAATGCCTTCACGAGAAAACGGGAAGACATTATCATTGAGGCGTTTGATGCCACGGTGACCACTGGTGAGAAGGGGGCCACGACCCAAGCCTTTGATACGGGCAATCAGCAAATCGCGGCTAATGGGACGAACCTCACCTTGGATAAGCTCAATGAAGCGCTCTATATCTTAGAGAGCCGAGCCTATGCCGATCAATCCTCAGAGCAGCTCTATTTTGTGTATAGCCCAAAACAAAAGCAAGCTCTCTTGAAGATTGCGGAAGTGGTCAGCTCAGATTTTAGTGTCCACAAATCCCTGGTGGATGGCAAAGTGACCAGCTTCATGGGCTTTACCTTCATCATGAGCAATCGTTTGATTGCCGGTGATGGCTTAGGTGCTGGAGTTAGTACCAACCGTGAATGTTATGCCTTCACGGGTGATGCCCTCCTCACTGGCCAAGGCTTATCACGAATTGCCGATATCGATATCCGCAAAGATATGGTGAAATTCCCTTGGCAGTTGTATGTTCAAGAAGATGTGGGTGCCGTGAGAATGCAAGAAGAACTCGTGGTCCAAGTCATCTGTAATGAAACGGCCTAAGT
>JAAOEI010000444.1_pt1 | contig 16117 bp, 19 predicted proteins | sample 7059261 | NCBI WGS metagenome assembly JAAOEI01 (sample SAMN14008812, study PRJNA610033) | viral metagenome | isolation source: viral particles filtered from seawater | place: China: Hangzhou Bay, Yangshan Deep Water Harbour | collected 2017-10-31
GTTGGAGAGATGGTGTATGTGTCTGATGCTCTTGCTGGTGCTCCTTGCGTGGAGATCAAGAGGCCATTGTCAATGTATGTATAGTCTGCACTTGCACTGTAAATTTCACCGCGATAGTCTGCATTGACTGTCCCAATATTCCCCTCACTCACATGCATCTCAGACCAGTATGATGTCAGAGATCCCAAAAGCAAAGTAATGTGTCCCCACTGCATATTTGGTGTCAATCCACTTGCTTGAGTACCAAGTGTCACTGTGGTGCTGTTCCACACTTTTGCTTGCTTCTCATCCCAGAGTCTATAGTATACCGTTACACTTGTGCTGTTTTGAAACAAAGCAAACTCGTAATAACTTGACAATCCAATAGACACACTTGCAAGCTGTGTGGAGTGATCAAGTATAGTGAATCCGGTTGTGGTGAATCGCAATTTTACTGTGTATGAAAATGATGCATCGCTTGATGTGCGCACAAGTGCGATGTAGTCATTGAGTGAGGATGTCCCACTTGTTACTCGCATTCTCCATTTTTGATACTGTATGGGAGTGATGGCTCCAGTATATGTGTAGTATCGCAGTGTATTGTTTGTCACGATGCGCAAGGCTTCAATCAAAATACTTGCTGTCCCCGTTCCCGTGGTTGTGTAGTATGTGGATGTTGATGGTATTTGGTTGTGAATCCAATTATGGAACCATCGTGCATATTGGTTGCGAGCGGGTTGTGTTTCAATCGCTGGATGTTGCCAAGAGGACCACCCACCAAAGCACAAAAGACCCATACTGTATCCAGTCTTGCACACAATTGCTGTGCGACCTTCCCACTGCACTCCCTTGAGATATGTCAATGATGTGGATGATTGTGGTTGATACATATATCCGTTTGCACTTGTGATCACAAAGTTAGGCTGTGAGATATATTGCCAAGTGTCCCCAAGATCTGTGCTTTGCCATCCATACATGACACCACCGGTGCTCATGGCTGCAATGTATAGCACTCCATCTGCATACCACGATGTCAACTTGCCCCCGGTCAATCCAAAGACTGTGCTTGTGGCCACCGTGAGCACTCCCGTGGATACAGTCACTTCTTTGAGTGTGCGATACTCTGTGCTGCTTGCGAGGATACCAGGATTTGCGATGCGAGTGAAAGCGATCTTTGTGGTGCCATTGATGTATGCAAGTCCGATCGCTCCTTGTGGGAGTGATGTTGCACTCACCATGTGATAACTTGTACCGCTACCATCTATCCCCACAGAGTAAAAGGAGAGACCTTGATCTCTGGACACAAACTGAAACATATAATTGCTGTTTGTGACATTGCTCTTGAGTGATAGGATCAAAGATACAATGTTATCACTTGTCACAAGGTTACTTGTTTCTATTGTCCATCCCGTTGATGATATATCGATGTAGTTATTGATCAATGCTCTGGATGATACCTTTGTCCAGGTTACTCCTTGATCATATGATCTCCACACAAACAGATTGACCACATCTGCACTCGTGTAGTCAAAGTATGTCACGATCAAAGACCCATCGCTTAAGAGCACGATGGCCGGTTTTGCTGTTTCGTTTGGTGCGCTTGTCAGTGTCCCCGTAAAGAAAGTATATAGATTTTGTATTCCACCATTGCGCTTTTGCTTTGATACGGAGATGGTGTATATGCTTCCATTCACAAACTCCTTGACCCAATATAATGTCCCATCTGTATCCGCACACACTCCAAAATCGTTGTAATATTGTGTTGGGTTGCTAGAATAGTACAAATATTTCCAGTCTGTGATAACATTTGAGTGATTTTTGTTGAGTTTCACTGCTGTGTTGACATCTTCCCACACAAACGATGCTTTCTCTCCTGGTGTACCACCTTCCACCGTAGTGATCAAGATGTCATTTGTTTGATCACCCACTGCATTGAGTGTCATGCTTGTGTACTCTTGATTGACTTGAGGGATGCCAGCATGCGCACCTTGTGTGTTGAAAGTGCTTTGTGCTGTCCATATGTTCTCTTTTGTTATGAGAGTGTTGGGTATCAAAAACCCTCTGAGTGTGTTGGGTGTGGTGTTACTCATACTTTTATCCCCGTTTTCTTTGGTGCTTGGAATCCGATCTCTTTTGCGAATCTTCCAAAATGCTTGAATGGTTGTATCACAACCACATTATCTTGTGTCTTGTGATTTTGCAAGTTCTTGACCCCTTGCTCTCCACCGATGGCTCGCACTGTTGCTCTATCGAGCACTGCTTCTCCCTTGAGGAGTCTTGCGCTTGTCTCATCTGGAGCCATCCCACCAGTGTGATATGATGGTGGTTGTCTCCCGGAGATTACTGCGGCTTGTGCTGCTCCGGTTGCGGCTATTGTTGCGATCATCGCGGCTCTCAATATAGGAGGGTATCCGAGTGCTTTGGTGATGGCTTCCGCGGTGTTAAATGCCACTTGTGCGATAGATGCGGCTTGCTCAAACCTAAAAGCACGCATGGCCATCTTCTTCTTTTGGTCGTATGCTTCGCGCTCTAGGCCTGTCATCTTTGCAAGTTCTTCTTGCTTTTTCTTTTGCTCTTCCACATCCACTTTGATCGTTTGTAGTCTTTGATCTGCAAGTTCTGAGTACACAGATGCAAGACCAGAGATTTGATTTGCAAGCTCTGAACCATTTGCAAGATCTTGTTCAAAAATTGCTTTCTTTTTTTGTTGCTCTTCTTCCAAGTCATCCATCTTTTTTTTGTGTTCCATAGCCCAAAGTGCCATATTTGCCAAGCCAATATCCCCGGTCATCCTTGCAAGTTCATCTATGCGCTCTAGTTCTTTTTGATATGCGGCTGCTTTCTTTTGATCTTCATCCAAGATGTTTGCATCTATTATGCTCTGGAGTTCATCAAGATGTGATTTGCGTATCTCTTGATTTTTTGCATCTTGTGCAAGTGATTCTTCTATCGCTTTGAGTCTCTCTGCTTCTGTATCTTTTTGATCTACTTTTTCTTTTGTTATTTTTTTCTCTACTTTTACTTGTGCTTCTTTCTCCATGCGCTCACCCTCTGCAATGTCCACAAGTTGCTTTGATATGGTGATAGCTTCTTCTTTTTGATTGTTTAATCGATCAAGTCCCAAGTTTTGCTGCTGTATGTTTGCACTGAGTGCTTGCTCTATTTGATATAGTGCTCCACTTGATTCTGCACTCCCATCGAGCAAGTCTTTTGTCTTTGATATACCTGGAGTAATGAGTTGTAGATTTTTCAATCTGTTCTTTTCATCTTCGCTCAATAAGACATTGCCCTCGCGGATACTCTTGATAAGATCTCGCTCTTCTTTTCGTTGTGCAATGATTTCCTCTTGTTTGGAGATATATGTATCAAACTGTGATCCAGCATCTTGTGCAGCTTTTTGTCTGTCATACTCGTATTTGCTGATCTCTCCACGTGCAAGAGATAGCTGTGATCTCATCCCATCGATAGCATCATTTGCAGCATAGAAATTGTTGCGTTGATCTAATAGTGTGGAGTTGAGTTGTTTGATAGCTTCTTTTTGCGCGATGATCGCTTGATTTGCTGCTTCGACCTGTGCTTGATATGCACTATAGCCCAAAGTTAATGCACCAAGTGCAACAGTCACCGCAAGTACTGCGGGATTGAGTGATTTGAATGTCAATAGCACTCCCTCTCCCACTGCAAACACATCTGCAAGGCCATCCGCAGCTTCTGCGAGTTGAGGATTGACTCCACGCAAAGCAAGTCCCACGGAAGAGAACCCGCGATCAATATCACCGCTCTTCTCTGCGACCATATCGAGTCTCTCTTCTGATCTCTTTGCAGCATCTGCCATGTGATCAAACTCACGAGATGCATTTGATGCAGCTCTCCCGGCTTCTTGTGTTGCCTTTTTGGTTGCTTCTGCTGATTTTTTCGATGCACTCTCTGCTTGCTTGAGTTGTCTATCAAGTGCAGCCACCATCTTTTTTGCTTCTTCACCAGTTATGTTGGGAATCTGTGCAAGCTTTTGCTTGAGATCATTGATGTCTGCTTTGTATGATATCTGAATGCTTTTGTCTTCTATGGCCATTACAATCTCCGTGCTGCATCATCTGCAAGTGCTTTGACTACCTTGTTTGCTGTTTTACGATGGGGAGCGATCAAGAGAGTCTGTGAGACATTTTTCCCAGTGGGTTGCACAATGTCTTCCCCTTTGCTATTCTTGGAATCGATCCCAAACTTGATATAGAAACTGTATGGTGCTGTATTACGCAAGTATACATCGAGTGTCCCATCTGCACGCACCTTGACACCTTGCTCCCACAATCTCCAGGAGCCTTTTGATGTTTGTTTGATGAATACCGTGTTGCCTTGCTCATCCTTACGGATCATCGGCTGTCTGCGTGGCCATTCTGTCTGCGCTTCTCGTTCGATGCGCGATAGTTCCTCTTGCATGATCTTGGATGCAGATGGGAGTACAGCATTGACCATCTTCAACAACAGTTTTGCATCGTTGTTGATTGATACCTCTGCGCTCCCACTCTTCCAAGATTTAGCCATTTTGTCTCCGCTCCAATTCTCTCATCATCATATCACTTTTATTCTGCTCTTGTCTTTTTTTGTGGTCTTCTGATGTTTCACAGTGGAGTCGGTATTCTGCAAGGATGTTGATTTTTGTTTGCTCATCTAGTGTGTAGTACCAGTCCGGATCCTTTCCCCATCTCATCGCGATGCGCATAGCCATGAGATCATAGTATCCAAACTTGCTCAAGTAAAATTTGCTTGAGTATTCACTTGCTCCTCTGTGGGTATCATCCCTAGCATAGCAGTGAGTATCTGTGTCCCACCATCATAGATGTCCGATGGGGTGCATCCCGCTTCCAATAGTCTCTCCATCACCTTGAATCCAAATTTCACGGGGTCACCGCTTTGCACTGGATACGCGGGGAGACACTTTGCATGGTCTAGTCCTACCGCTATCGCAGCAGAGCAGAGATGAGCAAGTTGTGCGCGATTGATATCGGATCCCCATATTGCAATAAAATCCAAACAGACCGCGATGCTGTTGGGGAGTCTTGCTTCATGTTGGCCTAGTTTCTTCAGATTGAGTTGTATTTTTTCTGTCATGTTGTACCTCGACAATTTAAAATAAGTGGGGATTGCTCCCCACTTACAAAGGAATAATTATGGCTACAAAATTATAATGGTCCAGTGTAAACAGCTCCACCATAACAAGTGAAATTCAAAGTGAAACTGGATGGGTCACCCTCTGAAAAGTCAAGAGAGCACACACACTTTGACAACACAACAGTGTGATCAGCACCATCACCAAAGTCAGTCCCCTCAGCAAGATACTTGATGTTGATGCAGTGGTGTTCTACGTACGGAGTACCAGAAAGACCGGTGCTCACGTTTGCACTGTAAAATCCTTGTTTATTGATGAAATCTTTTACTGATCCCGCGGTGCTTGCGTTTGTAAACTCGCGAAAGTGAAAAGAGAAAGATCCTGTAATTGCTTGCTGATCTTGTTTGCGTACTGCGGCAAAGTTACCACGGTCCATCACTACAAGCTCAGAGTAAGTCTGTGGAGATGAAAATGAAAAGTTTCCATCCTCGAAAGCGATGTCAAGTGTTACCGGAGTCAGAGTGCCATCTTGCAAGGTTATGACACCATCTCTTTTTGTCTTTGGTATGTTAGAAAATGCCATGATGGCCTCCCGTTATATTGTGTGTAATGTTGTGAATGAAAGTGTTATTATAATCCACTCTTGCGAGTCTGATATGGAGCGGTCACTCCCTACATATCTTATCGTAAATTCTTGGCTATTGTATGCAGATAGCACAGCATTGATCACTGTTACCTCATCATCAAGAGCAAGATCGTAGTCAGTGGGATAGATGTCTAGTGGTCTCAAGCGATATGAAAAAAGCACATCGATGGGAGTGGAGATATACACACCCACATCTCTGCGCTGTCTCTCTTCTGTTGCTTGAGATGTCCCCACAGACACAGTGTATGCACGATGTCCCACGGTCTCTTGTGTGCGACCAAAAAAGTCGGGAGTGTGCTTGGATTCTTTGAAACCTGGGATCAAAGAAATCTTTGCAGAGATCTGTTGTCTGATGGTGCTAAAATTCATTTTCTGCGAAGCCTATATGCTGTCGGTGGATTTGTCAGATATATCACTGGAGATTTTGCGACTCTGTCAGTGGTTCCATGGTTATCATGATTATGATCATAGATAAAGTTGATGATCTTCCACTCTGACTGATATTGCTTGTGATGCTCATTTGCAAGATCAAGATAGCGGCCATTGCTTTGGCCAAGTGATGAATGGAAATCTCTGAAAATATAGTACAAGCAAAGATTTTGATGCGCGGCCCTGAAACTCTCCGATGACATGATGAGATACTCGATGTTGCCCTCTTGTCTCATACGTTGTATCATCGTGTACCATGCTTCATCGATATATGTTTGGTAGCTGGACATCGATGATGGTCTCAAGTCCGCAAGTTGACTGTATGTGGCTGTGAGATCCATATCACTGATCACGGGATACAATCTGCGTAAGACTAGCGCAGCATTTCTTCTGAATGTATATACACCAGTCACAAAAGAGATCTCCCACTCTTGCAAGTATCCCTCACCAAGTGCGAGCGATGAGTTGAGAATACTTGATCCGTGAGTATATGTGGGGATGTTTCCGGGATATGTCCCCGTTGCACTGTCCACAAGTTTCACACCACTTGGAGAGATAAGAGAGTATTTCACATTTGTTGGAGATTGCAAAATACCATCTCGATACACGGGGAGTGTAGAGATTTGACTCTTGCCTCTCTCTAGCAGTTCTGGGATTTTGATTTGTGGTGCGTATGGGGTTGAGGTAGTCATTTTATATCCGCATATATAGACATGCCACTCTTTTCAAATTCAGCGCAAAAGAGTTTCATATCTTTGATGGTTTGATACATTATATCAAGATCTGCTTTCTTTTCTGGTATATGTTGCATCTTTGCAAGTTGCTCCATGCTTCTTGCACTTTCTTTTTGATGCACTAGAAGGTTCCAAAAGTGTGGCTCCGGTTGCCCAAGGACACCACCCATCAAAAGAGATATGCACCAGTTCTCAAAAGCAACCTTATCAAATTTCTCAATGAGTTGCCCGGCCACCACTTTGATGGAGTTAAATTTTGGAGTGTGATACTTGCCACCGCGACACTGATAGACATGCATATAGTCATATCTTTGAGGATCAAGATACACCCATCCTTGTTGCTGTAGTGATCCGATGCGCGATGATGGGTTGCCGAGTTCCCCATTGATCTGATGCACTCCATTGACTCCGGGGATGATTCTTTCCATGCGGATGTGTGGTACAAAGAAGCCCTTGCGGATGCTTGTTGTGGTCTCTTCTTTGTCTTTGGATTTTTTAGAGATCACTATATCTCTATATACAAACTGCCATGCACTGGGATGCCACTTGTAGTAAAATGGATGATTTGGCTTTGCTGGGAGTAAGTTTGTTTGTGTCTGTTGTATGGGTTGCCATGCTTGTGGATTGAAATTTTGCATTGTGTACCTCTATGCATTGTTTGAAAATATAGGAGTGGATCAAAGACCCACTCCCACAGATATAACTGATTAGATAGCAGATATCAACAAACATCCACGGTCTTGATCAATCACAGACATACCCAAGTATGCATGACCTACAATCTTGGTTATGGCTTTTGATGCATCGCGATCCATCTCAACCAATACCTCTCCCATCTCTTGCGCTTGAGATGCACCAACAGGAGCAGGCATACCAGTAGCGAAGCCGATTGCACCTGGAGCCCACAAAGCACCTTGGTGATCTGTTCCATCGTTTGTGATGAAAGAAGATGTGTAGATTTCAACACCCATGAAATTGCCTTTATAATTAGAGCCTTTTGCACTGATGGCTTCATAAGATGCTTGAACAAATTGCAATACACCGCTAGTCAAGCCAAGGATGTCATCTTGCAAGTCTGCCCATTGTTTTGGATGTAAAACCGCAACATAAGGACCGGGAGCACCTTTTCCACTGCCCGCAGCTTCCAAAGTATTGATAGCAGCAAGGAAAGCATCAACAGTCAATGCAGCAGCAGAAACACCAGCAGAAGCAGAAAAGCCAGCAACCACAGCACCAGTCATCTTTGCAAACAAAGAATCGTAAGATTTTGCGATTGAGTCAGCGATGCGGAAAGGATCCAAGTCTCCACCGTTCAACCCGGTCATGCTAGCCAAGTCAGTGATAGAGTATGCAAGTGCATTGCGCTTCACTACAACATCAGCATGAGCATCTGTAAGAGATGTATCAGATACAGCAGAATCTTCAGTTGCACCGGTGAAAGCACTCCAAGAGTCATAACCATCAAGACCAGCTTTGCGCACGCGGATGGTGTCAGAGCCCATGCCATTGATAGAACCAACGAAATCCATAAATGGAGAGTTCTTGAGGTTTGTTGAGTCAGTTAAAAGTAATTTGATCTCTTGAGAAATCATTTTGGAAAGTCTTAAGTCTTCATTTGGACTAGACAAGTTGTATTGAGATATAGCCATGTGGCCCCCTATTTGATTTTGATTGATTGTATTGATTGAAAATATGGTCAACGCTGTTCAACGGGTGCGACCCTACCACATACTAATATATACACTATTTTTCATAGTGTTGCAAGGACAAAAAAAAGCCCCACCTTATCAGTGTGGGGCCCAAAAGCGAGGTACATACTTTTGAAAACTTTATTAGATGCTGATCACGATCTCGGCATTTGTCACGTTGATAGTGGATTTCACTTTCAAGTTATTTGCATCGATCAATTGTACATCCAATTGCACCAAGTTACCAGACACATCATATGCAGACACGTGTACTTGTTTCAAGTTAAGATTGTGTTGCAATGTTGCCCAGGTATTTGCTGTCAGTGATTGTGGTACAAATGATTTTCTGAACTTGCTCAATGGAACCAACATATCACCGGTTGATTGATTGAATGTCAACAAGTTACCAGCTGCTGGATCTGCTTGTACAGATTGTCTTGCACGGGCTTGAGTGAAATATAGGTTAGAACCTTCAGACACCACGGATGTGGAACCAATGAAATCAAATTTTCCACCGCTGAAAGACATCCCTGTCCCTGCACTGAAAGCAGCATGAACAGCACTTGTCATCACAGCAATATCACCACTTGCATTGTTATAGGTCAACAAGTTTCCTGCTGCAGGGTCTTTTTGAACACTTTGTCTTGCACGGGCTTGAGTGAAATATAGGTTAGAACCTTCCCCGATATTGCTTGTTGTAGCAGTCAAGGAGATAACACCTGCATTGTATGATAATCCTGCACCACTGATAGAAATAGCAGCTTGTGCACGTGCATTTGTGAAATAGAGATTAGAACCTTCAGCGACCACAGAGGTAGATCCACTGAAAGATATCAATCCACCAACTTTTGTCAAACCTGTTCCCACTGTGATAGCACCTTGTGCACGGGCATCTGTGAAATATAGGTTGTTGATGCCTTCACTGATTCCATCAGAATCAACATTCAAGGAAAATACACCATTTGCACTGTCATAGGCAAGGCCTGAACCTGCTGACAAGAATCCACGGATTTCAGCTTGGTCAGCTGTGAAAACCCCTGTGGATGCATTATAATTAATACCGCTTGAAGCAGAAAGAGCTGTACGAACTTCTGCATCAGATACAGATTGTCCTTCGATCTCTGTAAAGTCAGTAACATCACCAGCACCACCACCATTGTGGATCCAAGTTTGTGCACGACCAGAAACAGCAGTAAGAATGATGATATCACCTTCTTGCTTTTCTGTTCCACTATAGTTAGCACTAACCCAAGCAGCCAAAGATGTAGCTACAGTATCAACAGATACATCAGTGATGGTCAATGGTTTTAATTTTAATTTCAATTCACCGCTTTCTGTTACAAGTTCAGCATAGTTTGCAGAATCTGCAGCGATGCCAACAACAGAGTTAGCCTTGAGGAATCCGCGAGTAATCGCGTGAGAGTCTTGAGATGGGATTTGGTTAAGTTGTACCGCACCCTCGAATACGTTTGTCGATGCTAAGAATTGCATGATCTCTCCATGTTAGATGTTGATTGTTAGTGATCGTTTTGATCTCACATATCTTATCTCACAATGATGGTACCTGTCTTTGCGTTTGCGAAAGTGACCACAAAAGAATTTGTATCTGTGTGGTGTATCTCCGCAAAGACAAGATTGTCATCGATGAGCACTTGCACGGTGGGTATATATCCCAGGCTATGTGTGATAGTTACTTGTCTAGAGTTCACAAAAGTGTATACTTTTGGCTCGGTTTGTGGAAAAAATATTGCTTGCATGTGTTGTACCTCTGTTGTGTCTTTTACTCTTCCATGACCAGTGTCACTTTTCCGCTTGCGCTTGCTTTTGTGGCCACATAGATTTTTGTTTGTTGATTTGTACCTCTCCCAAGATTGAGCGAAATATATCCATCTTTGGCAATGAAAAATCGTGCTTCAGTGTTTACTGGTACACCATCAACACCATAGAAAGAAACATATAATGCACTTTGATCACTGCCAATCGTTACATGCTTGCACTTGCTTGGCAAGAAAATTTCAAGCCATGATGGTGTTGCATCAAAATTTTTGATCACCGGGAATGTGTTTTCTGATTTGTAATTTAGACTCATTTTTGTCTCCATGCACTTTTGATCGCATCGCGGTTTGCTTTATAAAACTCAAAATCATCTTGTGCTCTCTTGAGCATATCGGTGCTTTGCACTGGTGTGGGTTGTGCTCCGGTGTTTGTCTTTGGTGGGAGTATCACTGGAGTGTCAGCACTCTTTTGCACCGGTGTGGGTTGCACTGCTTCTGTGGTGGCCGCTTCTGTGGTGCCCACTTTTATGTGTGGTCGGAGCGCTACGGGGATTGTATCTGGATTGCTTTTGATCTCCTTGATCCACTCCTGGAGTGATACTTGATCTTTTTTTGCTTTGCTTTGCATTGCTTTGTCGTACTGCCACTCAACAAGATCACGGATGTCCGCATCTTGAAACCCAGCATCAGCCATCGCAGTATGTCGGCTGTATCTGCTATTTGCTTTGTCAAGATCTTCTCCAAGTTTCTGCAGTTGTGCATTGAGACTATCAATCTTTGCAAGCTCTCCGCTTTGTGTATCGAGTTTGTCTTGCAGCTCTTTGAGTTGCTCTTCTGCTGTTAGTGCTCTGGATGATAATTTTTGTATACGTTCTTTGAATGCGTTTTCAATATCGCTTTTCAATACATATTCTTCACCTTCATGGTTTAGTGTCTTCATGTTGTACCTCGTTTGTGTGTGTTAGTCTATGTTGTTTATGTTGTATATATTCTTTCATGAATATGAGTGCAAGGTCTTTGTTATCCCATCTTTTTTCCCTTGCAATGTCAATGTATTGCTCAAGTTGCCAAAATGGGAGCCAATGATCGCAGAGGTTGAGCAGTTCCATAGTGCGTGATCGTGTCATCGAGTACACACACTCTGGATGCACCACTCTGATAGTCTCCACAAGTGAACACTCATAGAACGTGCTCAACCATTCCACTTTTGCTTTTGTGTGATCCATCGGATCACAACACTGTTGACATATCATGGGTTTCATAGAAACTCGGCTCGCTCTCTGCGTATCTGCAATAAATATTCTCTTGCTTCTTTTGCATCCATGTCATCATACATCATCATGATGGCCGTGACTGGAGAGATCAATCCCGCGCTCATCTTTGCGATGATGTCCTCACGTTGTGCTCTCATCTCTTCCGGTGTCAGTGGCAAGGAGTGATATGATACTCTGTATCCATCTTCTGCAAGAGATGTCCCTAGAAAACGATTACACAGCATTGCAGTCTTTGCGAGCAGTTCTTCATCTCCTATCCTGAAAACTGGTGCAAATTTCTTTTGAGCATCTCTTTGGCCACTGCGAGACACAGCGAGTGCATACCCACTGCGAGCATCCCCACTCTGTCTTGATATATCACTGCTTGATAGTCCAGCAGAGAGTGCAACGCGCATCTCATATTTTGCAATAGACTCGAGCAAGTCTGCGGGATCTGTTGCAATACCAAACTGGCCCACAAGTGCTTGACCGGTTGCATCGGGATCTTGTTGGAATACTAGGATCGATGATGGATCGGTTGATATGCTTGCTCTCCTTGCAATGTCTCCAGGAGACATCTGATTTAGTCCACTTACAGTCAAGCCCGCGATATACTTTTGTGACCACGATGCACTCTTGACAAGATGTGTCCACATACTATATAGCACTGCGCTTGTGAGTGATCCGTATACCATCTGCGAACCACTCCATGCATCCCAAAGATGTCCGGTCTTTTCCGCATGATACAATACCACAGGTAAGAATGGGATCCCATTTTGATCGCGATATGGATATGCACTACCGGTCAGAGTGGGGACACCCATATACTCAAGAGATACATCGGCTCCAATACTACCATCTTGAGCGATCTCATAGATGGCCATCGAGGGATTTTGCATGTCTCGAATATCCAATACATCCACACTCCACACGTGATCTCCGTTGCTCTTCTTGCGGAGTCTATACTCTTGATAGTACACCGGGATATCTGGTTGATCGGGATGTGCTTCAGCATACACCATATCACTTGTCACAAGTCTATACAGCACCGGGGACACACGTGGAAGCACTTGATCGGGATTGATGTCAATGCGCACAAAAGCCTCACGCATACCGATCACCATCTGCTGCGTGCGTTGCATAAGTTGCCACAAGCCCGCTTTTGTCACTATGCCCTCACGACCCACAAGGACATCAACATCGCTAGTGCTGTGTGTTACTGATGGTGTTTCGTGATATAGAACACTCAATTGTCGGATGATCTGCTCGAAAGGATTTGAGGACATGTCACTCGGCCCCCATGCTTCTCTTCTGTCTGGTGGCAAGTGTCTTCCGAGTTCATCTTCGAGATCTTCTTCCCATGCTCCCAAAATCATACGTTTGCGCAAACTGCTGTGGTCCCATCTTGCTTGCTCACTGCCACTCATCGCGAGCGGTTTCATCGGTTTGTTTGTATACATATCAATATATCCTCAAGTTTGTTATTTGTGGTGTTGTGAATCTTGTGCTCTCAAGTATGGGTGTGACCGCGTATCGCATTGCATCCACACAGTGTCCCCACTCATCTCTCGATCTTTCGCTTTGTGTCTGTTTCATTGTCCAACGTTGGATCGATTGTATTGTGCGTGTACACTTGGGATGGATGAAAAATTGATTTCTTGCCATGACACTATGTATCATAGCACTCCCGTAGTATACACTATATCTAGGCTTTTTGATTGTGCGTATCCGAAAAGGTAATTGGGGCATACGCAAGACACTCTCAAAAGCACGCATGAGCAAACTGTTGGACATTTTACCGGTTCCCGTTGCATCTCCTTTGTGCACATTGTCCCCGGTCCATGTGCATTGTGCTGGTAGCACTCCATTGCGATTGCACATTTCAAGGACTGCTCTTGCATGTGCTTCTGGTGGTGCAGCTCCACTCACATACTCATCCAAGATATACAGCCAAGGATTTTGCGGATCGCGCATATTGATTGCAGCCAATATCGCGATCTGTGTGTTTGGTTGTGATCCGTGATCGATACCGATGGCCATCTCGTAGTTTGCTGGTGGTGGTGGATATGATGAGATCATCGACTCGCTAAAACAGTCGAAGACTCTCCCCTCTGGTACACCAACAACCCAGTCTCCATTGAGTCTTGCATTGCGATCGATGGGGAGATATGTTTGTGCAATGCGATCGATGGTCTCTTGTGTTAGTGTGGGTTTGCAGTATTTTGGTGTTGTGGCTTCCACCGTGAGCGGTGCTTTGATGCAAGATATGATCCCCTCTTCCACAAGTTTCTGCATGTATCGCACATCTTGTCCCACGGGAGTCATCGTGATGGCTATGGTCCCACTCTTTCCACCGGCTCCACCTCGGAGAGTCCGTGCGGCTATCTCTCCCCATACCTCTTGACTCACTGGCTCATCCACGTGCACGAATGATGCAGTGAAGGAAGCAAGTCCGAGACCTTGGTTTGCAGTCTTGATGTATATGATACTCCCATTGTTGAATCGCACTATAGGATGTATACCTCTGAAACCTTTGCCGGGGACAAACTCACACTCTGGATGCAGTGCTCCTTTGGGACATAGATTGAAAAGTTTCTCTTGTATCGTTACACTTTGCTGATGGGAGTGTGTGATCAGATATGCGCTGATCGGTGGGGGATCAGTGCGCAAGTATGGATGTGTCCCCAAGCATCGATGCAACAGTTCCACGCATCCCGTGGTAGTCTTCCCCACCTGGTTTCCTCCGAGAAATAGCTTGATCTTACTATCATCCTTGAGCCATTGTTCTTGTGGTGGTGTGGGACAAAAGTAGTCAAGTGGGGATGTTGTTGCACGATCCTTGAGTGAGCGCATCTGCTTGGCCGCTTGTCTGATGCTCATATATTGATCCCCAGTGTCTTTGCTGCTTCTGCAACGATGATCCCAAGTGGTTTGTGCTCAAGTTTGGAGATCACGATGCACACTTTGATAAAATACTCAGTGCGTGGATGAGATCCTTTTCTCCATCTCGTGAGCAGTGATTGACTCGCACCGATCTCGTGACTCATCCAAGCCATTGATTTTCCGTGCTTTGTCAATCTGTGTCTCATCCATTCACCAAAATGCATCACTTTCTCCGATAGACAACTTGCGTACATTGGTCAAGTTGTATCCCCATTTTCTGACACTGTTGCATCATGGTGATGGAGTTTGCCATATTTGAAATTTGCTCGCACTCATCTTGACTCGCTGCATCTCCCTCTCGTGTTTGCAGTCTACAGAACATCTCACGACACAAGAGATCTGTGTTTGTGGCCATCCAATCTTTTGAGCAAGGAATCTCCAGGAGATCTGTGTTTGTCAAACTCTTTTGTATTTCAATCTTATCACTGTCAAGTTTGATTTGCATTTGTGCAAGTTGCTCTATTGTTTGTGTCTGTGTTGTCAGTATCTGTGCACTGATTGCATCATCCTCTCGAGATTGCAACCACAGATATAGTGCAGTGGTGCTCATGGAGCCACCAAAGACACCAAGTAAAATCAATTGTATTGATGTCATTGTTTCTCCCCACACTCAAACAGCACCATAGCAAACCATTGATTGCTTTTGCCAGGGTAGTATTTCTCACGGAGATTCTCTGGATCTTCACCGCGCAAAATGTTGCGGATGTTGTTGATCACCTCACGATATAGAGACTCGGACCACACTCTCAATGTGAGCAGTGCAATGGCCTTTTGTTGTGGTGTTGGATATGTTTCATCAATCATCGGATTCCTCATCGGTGTCATCTGTTGCATTGACCACTTTCTGCTTGAATTTGATCACACTTGTATTTGATATATCACTCTCCAATCTTTGTCGCAAGATAGGAGGTAGTGAAATGATCGCATTTGTTATCTCTTGCAATAGTTGATCATCTGTGAGACCAGACATCTCATCTTGCATCCCTTGCTCTGCTTCTATCTGCTTGAGCTGCGTGACCACTTGCAGCAGTTGTCTTTGTAGTGCTGCATATGCTTGCCATGATTCCGATTGTTCTGCTTTTGTCATCGATCTCTTGAGATCATTTGCTTGCTGTCTCAAGAGTTCAAGTGTGTCTTTGGGTAATGGTTCTGCAATGTCCTCTTGCATCTTTTGCACACGATCTTTCGAGTATCCGTGTCTGCGCTCAAGCATCCATGCGCTTGCTTTCCAATCTTTTACACTCGCGTGCTGGATGTTGCCCAAGTGAGTGATCGCTCCATCGATCTCTGCCTTTTTTAGATCGTGGAGAAAAGTTTCATATGTTTTGTCTCCATCCTCTTCACCTTTTCTCAACCAGGTCCACAAAGTTTTGCGACTCACACCAGCATAGTCAGCAGCCATCTCATAAGTGCACCCGGCCTGAATCGCTTTGATCACTCTTTCCTTTCTGTCCTTGGTAAATTTGCTGGGTCTCCCCATTTTTTTCTTTGTTTGCTTTGCCATGTGTCCTCTTTTTTCTGAAAAAAATAATAAATCGCACAAGAAAGTTGGAGTGCCTTCAG
>JAAOEI010000445.1_pt1 | contig 16053 bp, 27 predicted proteins | sample 7059261 | NCBI WGS metagenome assembly JAAOEI01 (sample SAMN14008812, study PRJNA610033) | viral metagenome | isolation source: viral particles filtered from seawater | place: China: Hangzhou Bay, Yangshan Deep Water Harbour | collected 2017-10-31
TCAAATAAACTTAATACTCTCATTTTTTTATTTTAATTTTGTTAATAATTTGTTTCATAGTTTTTAAACTAACTGGCTTTCGTTTGATAATTTTCTCAATCTTATTCCAATTCTTCAGAATAAAAATATCATCTTCACTTAGGTAGCTTTCCATTGAGTCGCACATAATTCTTAAAATTAACCTCTTTCTGAACACCTTTATCAAAGCAATCCATTGAGTATTGATAAAATCCTTCAAGCAATTCCCAAGGTGCATCAAGTTCAATTGATTCTTTCACTAGATCAACCTCATAGAAATATTCATTTATTGTAAGTATTCCTCCCACAATATCACCTACCCAATGAAAATCATCTTGAGCATCTGCAAAATATTTCTTCATAAAAAGCCTAGCGAGCTTGTTTGTGACCTTTTCCCACTCTTTTACTACCTTTCTACCCTCAGCACGATAATCAAGCTTTACACCCTTATTATCCTCTTTTATTTCCTCCCTTCCAAGAGTTGCTAATCTATCAGCTTCCTCATTGCCATATATTCCAGCATGACCTTTTACCCATTTCCAGGTAATATCATGGAATTGATTTAATTTATCTATCTCTTGCCAATAAGTTTGATTCTTCACTGGTTTTTTCTGCTTAGTTTTCCAGCCGTTCTTTTTCCAGCCTTCCATCCAAAGAGTTATTCCATTCTTGACATATTTACTATCTGTTAGAATAGTAATTTTAGCAGGCTCTTTAATGTATTTAAGCCCCTCAATACAAGCCTGAAGCTCCATTTGATTATTGGTAACATTAAGAACTCCACCCCTTAGACATTGCTCTTTAGAGGTAACGCAGTCATATATTAATACGCCCCACCCTCCATATCCATTAGGATTAGGGTGACAAGCTCCGTCCGTGTAAATTTTTAATTCTTGCATAATAATTCCTATAATAAATTTGCATAATAATCAGAGCGAAGCTGAGCTTGATGCTCAACCTCCTCCTGAATTGATTGATAACCTTCTGTAATCCCTTCATCAATAAAGTCTTGAGCTTTACTAATTCCATTGTCACAAATTTCCCTCTCCTTACTATTCTCATAAGTTACAAAGATTTCAGTAATTTGAGGGCTATCGCCTTCCTCGCTATAATACTCAATCATGTCATTTAAAACCTGCTTGAGTCTTGTGCCTTCAAAGCAACCTGAATTTGTTTCTATCGTCCAAATCATAATTAATTCATATTTTGATACATGATACCAGGAACTTCCTCATCCATAAGAGTCTCTACTTCTTTGGATTCTTTCCAAGGTTTTTCACCAAATTGCTTTAAGTTAGAAGCGTATTGAGTTATTCCACTTCTAAAAGATAAATACCCCTCAGAGAAATAAACATTTTGAGAAGCTCCCTCAGTGTAAGCTCTTTGAAGTTCAATAGCTCTAACTTGGTAAGGTGCTTGAGTTCTAGCAAAGATAATAAAGAATTGCTTGACTGAACTTTTAAGAAATTCTGCTAACCAGTCTTTATCTACTTCACCAAAAACCTCAGCCTTCCCAGCTTTAACTTTTTTAATAATAGTTTCTAAAGCTACTTGATAAACTGCAAACTGAACATTATATCTTTCATAGTTAATAGTGTCCCTCATAGCTTTACGAAGATTCTTTTTGAATTTCATACTGAAAGTTTTGACTTCACCAATTGCTTCAATACGCACCCAATCAAGGCGACACTTGCACATAATGCCAGTCTCTTCATCTTTCCAAATGATAGTAACCTCAGGATAACCTTTTTGTAGAATCTTCTTAATTTCTTCTGACTCATCAAGATTCTTTTTAATGCCTGATAAAATTTCTACGTCACTAGCAGATATTTCTCTTTTACCATAATCTTGAATTTCTTGGTAATAAGAACTCATAACATTATCCCAAATAACATATTTAGCAGGGTCAAGATATGGTTCAGCTCTAGCAGTCAAATCCTCTTTCTTACCAGTCTTTTTTTCACCAACTGAAGCAAGAAAATCTTGAAGCTCTGCATTTTTATCTAAAACAATCTTACCACTAAAATCATCAATAGTAGGACGTGTAACATAAAGTTTCTCAAAAACCTCAGGTTCTAAAAGCATTGAGTGAACTGCTGTGCCTAATTGCATCTGAGCAGTAGGCTCATTCTCAGGCTTTTGAGGATTAAATGGTGAATGATACCAAGCTTCTTGAGCATCAATATTCATATGCTCAGACATTGATCTTGAGAAATAAGGAATGTCATGGTATTCCTCTTCAGGCATATTAAAGTAAATACCTTCTTTGTAAGTTTTTTCAGTCATAATATTATTTATTAAGTTGTTCAAAAATTTCAAAATGTAAGTCTTTGTTATGGTCAAAATTATCAGTTTTAATAATAATAACACTCATCCCATAAAACTCTTTGGTTTTAGTGGATTCTTTAAGAGCTTTACCATCCTGCCCTGCATCACGTAATATGTGATATATGGTTCTCTCATTAGTTACTAAGACTAATGAACTAGGATTAAAACCTTTTGATATTAAGTTTTTACGCCTAATTTGTATGTCTCTAAATACACTCATAATTTTATTCAGTTTCTAAGTTAATAATTTTAGTCATTTCACGATATTTATTTACGTGATATACTAGGTTATCAAAATCTTCGTGACTCATGGTAATACGCCCTAAGTCACAAGCTATTTCAATTCTTTTATCTTCGCAGGTGAGTTCCATCTCTTCCCACTCAGAATTTTCTAATTTTCTTTCGTAAGTCAATTGAGTCATATTTATAATGAATTAGTAATTTTATTAATTTCTTTGAAGCTACCACCGTTCTTTGAAAGTTTGTGGATGCGATCTAGTTTTTTGAAGAATTTAAGATTATCTATATGAAGATAAATAATGATGCCAAACATGGCAATAAGTGCTAAGATATGTAACATAATAAACCTCGTCTTTTATTAATAATTGATAAGAACACCTTATCTATTACTACTTTAACGAACACTTTCTACAAAGTCAAGTAGTTTATTTAAATTATTTTAATTTAATTCAGGGGAATTATTTAAGCTATTATATATAAGGGGGAGGAAAGGGGGAGATGGGGGGACGATCAGGGGGGAGAAAAGAAAAGTTAGTAATTGTTTTTTATTAGATTTCTTTTTATTATTAATTGGGTTTTGCTAGTTGTCCTCGTCCGTTGCTAGCTTTTTCCTTGGGGGTTTAATTGCTGTGATTGTAATTTGAAACCACCCCCTAAAAAAATTATTTCAATAAAGTGCTTGACTATTGAAATATTATTCATTTATACTGTGATTGGTTTTAAATTATTAACAATTAATCACGGTATTATTATGACTAAAAAAACATTAATAGATTATCCTTTCCTTATCAGAGTTGTTGAACAATGGCCTATTAGAATGAAAAGAGCTAGGCTTACACAAAAGCAAGTAGCAAAAGAGGCTCAAATTTCTGAGGTAACATTAAGTCAACTTATCAATCTGCACTCTGAGAATCCTAGACTATATACTTTTCAGAAAATTGAGGATGTGCTGGCTAAATATGGAGTTTAGTTATGAGTACAAAAAAACTTACAAAGGATCTATATCAATTCCTCTGTAATGGCGGAGGGGTTATTAGAAATGGTAATTATCATATAGAGGAGCATCATTTTCTTAAAGCTACTGAACATTTTTTAAAAACAGGGGAAAATCAACTACATACGCTGGATATTATTATTCATGCCACTTGGAAGGAAGATGATTATTATTCTCAATCAATTTATTCCGAAGAAACTATTAAGGTATTAGAGGCTTTATTGAGTGGTGAATTATTTTGGCAAGTAGATGATTTTGACATTGAGGAAATAGCAATTATTACTCAAGAATTAGAGAGGTCAACGGCAGTTACAGATGCTTTACAATCCTACCCCCATAGAAGAAAGCAATCTCTTAGGAAGAATCAAAAAGTAAGAGCAGAACTTTTAGAGAAATATAATTACAAATGTGTTCAATGTGGTTCTGAGGAATCTCTACATGTTGACCATATCATTCCTGTTAGATGTGGTGGTTCTGATGATATTAACAATCTTCAAATCCTTTGTCAAAGTTGCAACTCAAGTAAAGGTTCAAAGATAATTAAAGGGGGCGATTATGACTAAAGAAACAATAATATTCTACAAAGAATGGCTCACATTAATTAACTCTCTGCCTGATAAAAGTAGGTTGGAATTTTATGATCTAATTTTTTCTCAAGATAAGGTGGTTTTATCTAAAATAAAAGATGCACATTTGCGTTCTGTTTTAGATTTTGTTCAGCAGAAAATAGATAAAAACCATGTAAAATATGAGGAGGTTATTAGCAAAAGAAAACTCGCTGGAATCAAGAGCGGTGAGGCACGAAGGAAGAAAGGAACAAAACGAACAAGTGTTCAATCTGTTCAACAAAAAGGAACAAAACGAACTGATAGTGATAATGTAAATGTAAATGATAGTGATAATGTAAGTGATAAAGAAATAAATAATGAACGATTTGAAGAGTTTTGGAATTTGTATGATTACAAAAAATCAAAACCAAAAGCAATACTTGCTTATGAGAAAGCGATTAAAATTGATTCTCATGAGAATATCTTGAATGGCGTTAAGGCTTATATCAAGGCTAGGGGTAATGATAAACAATACTGGAAGCACCCTACAACTTGGTTGAATGCTCACGCTTGGCAAGACGAGTATAGCACTAAAAATAATAAACATAATAATTTTAAGGATAAAGACTATGACGAGGGAACTGAAGGATTTAATGTCGTTTAACGAAAAAACAGTTGATTTCAACTGCGATAAACACGGACTACAAAAATGTAAGATTATCAAGTTTGGCAAAGACTGGACTAAACCCTATTGCAAATTGTGTGAGGAGGAAAAGAAGGTTGAAGAAGCTAAAAGAGAGGAAGAGAAAAAGAAACGTCAACAGGCGGAAGCTAAAAAAATTAGAATAGAATCTCTCTTGAGAAGATCAATGATTCCATCAAGATTTTCTAGTTATAGTTTTGAGACTTACATTGCTAAATCTGACGATCAGAAAAGAAAAAAAGAATTTTGCCAAAAATATTCTGAGGACTTTGAAAAGGTGTATCAAAATGGGACAAGTCTAGTATTCTGCGGAACGACTGGAACTGGAAAAACTCATTTAGCTTGTGCCATTGCCAACGCAGTTATCACAAGGCTTGGTAGCTCTGCCGTGTTTATGAGTGTGATTAGAGCAATAAGGCAGGTAAAAGAAACATATGCAAAAAATTCAGAAAAGACAGAACAAGAAGCAATTGACTGGTTTTTAAATCCTGACCTTTTAATATTAGATGAGGTGGGTGTTCAATTTGGGACAGATGCGGAAAAAGTTATCTTATTTGAAATTTTAAATGAGAGATACCAAAACCGTAAACCTACAATTCTAATAAGCAATCTCGCACCCAAACCACTCACTGAATATATAGGTGATAGGGTAATGGACAGAATGCGAGACGATAATGGTTCAGTTCTTCAATTTACATGGGACAGCCATAGAGGAAAATGATTGATAAATAACATGAATGAAATACAATCTATGATTGAAATACTTAATTAAGGTAAGATTATGAAAACTAACATAAAAGAGATTCTCAAGGCTTACCTTGATTGTATGAATTATATTCGCAAGTGTAAGGATGTAGAGACATTCAACAACTTTGAAAAGGCTATGAAAGACCAAATTGAAAGCTTGAAAAAAGAGAGCGATCAGTTAGGATTAGCTTGGATAATGAAAGCACGTGAATATTATCGCACTATTAACGGATTTTAATAATTAATTTGACGAGGAAATGATTAAATTTAAAGTAAAAAGACTAACAACGACCGCAACATTGCCTAAGCAAGAAAACGCTGGGGATTTATATGATTTATTTGCGGATGATTTTTGTCAAAACTACATTCCGTGCGTAAAAACGAAAACGAAAGCAATTTTGTCAAAAGAAGATTGTTCATGTGAGTTATTGAGTGGTGCTAGAATTCTAGTAAAGACTGGTATAGCGATTGAGTTGCCTATAAAATATGATGCCACAGAAAGAGGAGGTGAAGAGTTTTGGAGTTTTGATAATCATAGTATTCCTATGGCTTTACATGGGGCTATTACTATAAAATCTTATGCCGTTGCTGATATAAGACCAAGATCAGGTTTAGCATTAAAACACGGTATTACAGTTCTTAACACTCCTGGAACAATTGATAATTCATATCGTAAAGAAATTGGTATTATCCTTATTAATAATGGTCACGAGCCTTACACTATTGAAAAAGGGGATAAGATTGCTCAAATGTTAATAAGAGAATTAGAGCCTTCTGAATTTGAAGAAGTAAAAGGATTTAGTGGCGATGATATTCGTGGCGGTTTTGGTTCAAGTGGTAAAAAATGATATGGCTAAAAAATCTAAAACAAAAGCAGAGCGTGAACATATGGCTAAGGTCGCTGCCCTTGGTTGTATTGTCTGCGATATTTATCATGATGCTCCTGATGCCCCTGCCGAAATTCATCATATCACCACAAGGCGAGGATTTGGACAAAGATCAAAACACACCGAAGTCTTACCACTATGTCCGTTGCACCATAGAAACGGAGGGGCAGGACTTGCTCTGCATTCAGGCGTAAAGGTATGGGAAGAGCGATACGATACTCAGGAAAATCTCTTGAAAATTGTAGAGGAAAGACTGAAAGAGTTTAATTAAAATAGGTTTATAATGAAAGAAAATGAAATTAAAAGTGGCAATTACCAAGAATTTCTAGTGATTGCACCAGTAAAATTAAATATAGCAGAAGAAAAATCTGTTTTATCAGTAGATGGCAAGAGTTTAGAAATAAAATTATATCCTTCTTTTTCTACCTTGGAAGAAGCTCAGCAATACGCCAAGGGTTCACAAATATTAGAATTAACAAAAAAAGACAATGACTGATTGCAAACTAGAACGTAAAAGACCACGCTCACTACACAACGTTATTTCTGACATTGAATTATTAATATCCAATGATTATACTGATAAGGAAGTAATAAAAACTGATATTGTGCAGGCAATGGCTCAACTAAGATCAATTCATGAATGCGTTGATAATGGTGAGATGGTCAAAGCCTACTCAATACTTAACCCTAGTGCTAAATATTTTAAGGACGAATTATGAGCGAAAAAAGAGGCAGACCTCCAAAATATAAAACAGTTGAAGAGCTGGAAAAGATCATTGATGATTACTTTGATTCTCTCAAGGATGATAAAGGGCGTTACATAGATGTTCCTGCTATATCAGAGCTAGGTTTACATATTGGTTTAAGCCGTCAAGGCATTTGTGAGTATGGGAAAAAAGATGAATTTTCTGACACAATAAAAAAAGCGAAGCAAACTATTGAATCTTTTCTTGAGAAAAATCTCACCGTTGGCAAAGCACCAGTAGGGACTATATTCAATTTAAAGAATAATTTTGATTGGAAAGATAGAAGCGAACAACTCATTACAAACGTAGAGGGAGATGATGAGGTATTGAACTCTGCTAAAAAGAGAATGGGGATAATTGGCGACAAAGATGACAAAAAATAATGTCAAAAAAGAGATCATGGAACTCACGGCAAGATATTCAGACAGCCCTCTTGATTGGGTTATGTTTGCTTTCCCTTGGGATTCTGACCCTACAATTCAGATGTGTGAACTCCAAGAGCCTTACAAATCACGGTTCAATTGTAAATATGGCCCTGATAAATGGGCGTGTGAGGAGTTGGACAAGTGGGGCGATGCCATTAAGAATAACAAATTTAATCTAAAAGACCCTGTTGCGGCCTATCAGACTGCTATTGCTTCAGGTCATGGAATAGGAAAATCAACAATTACGTCATGGATAATCCTCTTTATCCTCTCAACAAGACCACACTCAAAAGGAATTTGCACCGCTAACACTTCAGATCAACTTAAAACTAAAACATGGGCGGAGCTTGGAAAGTGGAAAAAGAAATGTATTAGTGGCGATTGGTTTGAATATAACAACGGTAAAGGTAATATGAACATTTACCACAATGAATTTAAAGAGTCGTGGCGTTGTGATGGTCAAACTTGTAGAGAAGAAAACTCTGAGTCTTTTGCTGGATTGCACGCTGCCAACTCTTCACCATTCTATATTTTTGATGAGGCTTCTGCTATTCCTGATAAGATTTGGGAAGTTGCTGAGGGTGGCTTAACTGATGGCGAGCCTTTTTGGTTTGCATTTGGAAACCCTACTAGAAACACTGGTCGCTTTCGTGAATGTTTTAGAAAGTTTAGGAATCGTTGGCGTAACCGTCATATTGATTCTCGTGATGTTCAAATTACCAACAAGAAAAAGATTGGTGAGTGGGTGAAGGATTATGGCGAAACCTCTGACTTTGTGAAAGTTCGTGTGCGTGGAGTATTTCCACAACAATCAATCAAGCAATTCATAGGTGAGGATTTAGTTTATGCTGCTAAAACAAAGCATTTAAGAAAGACTCAATATGATTTTGCACCAAAGATTATCACCGTTGACCCTGCTTGGGAGGGTGATGATTCTCTTGAAATAGGAATGAGGCAAGGTTTAGCCTTTGAAATACTTCGCTCCTTACCTAAAAATGATAATGATGTTGCAGTTGCCAACCTTATAGCGAGCCTTGAAGATCAACATAAAGCAGATGCCGTCTTTATTGATATGGGTTATGGGACTGGAATTGTTTCAGTTGGTAGAACTTTAGGAAGAGAATGGCAATTAGTAGCCTTTGCAGAAAAACCTCTTGATAATGGTTATCTCAATAAAAGGGCTGAGATGTGGGGCTTAATGAAGAAATGGCTACAAGAAGGCGGAGCAATTCCTGATGATGATGAGCTTATTGCTGATTTGACTGGCCCTGAAACTGTGCCAAGATTAGACGGTAAAATTCAACTTGAGTCAAAAAACGACATGAAAAAGCGTGGCATTCCTTCACCTAATAAAGGCGATGCACTGGCTTTATCATTTGCTTACCCTGTATCTAAGAGAGATGTAAGAGCGAATCACTCTGAGGAGCTTTGTGAGATGGATTATGACCCTGTTTGAAATTATAGTTGATTTATTTATTGACTCTAATTAAGATATGATTGACGAGGATTTTAAGAATATAAATTTAATAGGATAATATTATGTGTTCACCTAGCCCTCCTCGTATGCCTGCACCACTCCCTCCTCCACCTCCACCAGTTGAAGAAAACAAAGTATCAGAGGAAACTAAAAAAGCTAAAAAGACTCAAGAGAGTCAAGCTAAGAAATCTTTTGGTCGTCAATCAACTGCGCTTACTGGTTCTTTAGGAGATCAATCTGAAGCAAAAACAGCAGGTAAAACTCTATTAGGACAATAATATGAATCTAAACGAGGAACAGTTCAAACGCTTCAACGCAAGAATCTCAGGTTTAAAGAGTGAATACACTACTTACGAATCCCATCATAGAGAGCTTGCTGAGTATGTGCTTCCTCGTCTTGGTCGTTGGTTACTTACTAAGACCAATGAAGGAGGAAAGAAGAACGGTAAAATCATTGATAACACTGGGAAGATAGCATTGAGAACTTTGTCGTCTGGTATGATGGCAGGATTAACCTCACCAGCTAGACCTTGGTTTAATCTTGAAAGCCCTAACCCTGAAGCTCAGGAAATTCAAAGCGTAAAGTTGTGGCTTGATACTGTAAAGAAAAGAATGAGTGTAGTATTTGCTCGCTCTAATATCTATGATTCTTTGCCAAAACTCTATTCAGAATTAATCTTATTTGGACAAGGCCCTATTGCTTTATTTGAGGATTTTGATGGCGATGTTGTTCACTCTCAAACATTTACTCAAGGAGAATACTGGATTGCTAATGATGCTAAGGGGAAAGTAAATACTTTTGCTAGATCATATCGTAAAACAGTCTCTCAAGTTGTGGAGAAATTTGGATTAGATAATGTTTCAAGCACTGTAAAGAATCTTTATGATAAAGGTTCTTATGATGCTTGGGTTGATCTTTACCATATTGTTGAGCCTAACAACGGCAGAGACTTTCAAAAAGCTGATTCAATCAATAAGCCTTTTAGAAATGTTTACTGGGAAGATAGCTCAAATAAAAAGGTTTTACAATTCAACGGCTTTGATGAGTTCCCTGTATTCTGTCCTAGATGGGATGTGAATAGTGGTGATGTTTATGCCTCTGCTTGCCCTGCAATGGATGCACTGGGAGACATTAAACAACTTCAATTACATGAGAAAAGAAGCTCTGAAGCTATTGAGAAGATGGTAAGACCACCTATGACGGCTCACCCTAACCTTAGAAACAAACATAAATCTCTTTTACCTGGTGGCGTGACTTATGCTGATTATGTAAATGGTCAACCTGGATTCGCTCCAACATATCAAGTTAATGCTCGTATCAATGAGCTAGAAGGTAAATCAGAACAGATCAGACAAAGAATTGATAAAGCTTTTTATGCTGATTTATTCTTGATGCTTTCTAATACTGATAGGAGACAAATCACCGCAAGGGAAGTAGAGGAAAGACATGAGGAAAAATTATTAATGCTTGGCCCTGTGCTTGAGCGTTTGAATAAAGATTTATTAGACCCTCTTATTTCAAGAACGTTTAATATTATGTGGAGGGCTGGGATGATACCTGAGCCACCGCAAGAAATTCAAGGAATGGATATTAAAATAGAATATGTGTCTGTATTGCATCAGGCTCAACGTTCTGTTGGCGTATCTACTCTTGATCGCTTTATGGGCTTTGCTGGAAACGTTATGCAAATGAATCCTGCAACAAGACATAAAGTGAACTTTGATGAGACTCTTGACCAATATGGGGCAATGTTAGGCGTAAGCCCTGCAATAATCCGTAGTGACGAAGAGGCTCAGGCATTAGTTCAGCAAGAAGCACAGCAAGCTCAACAAGCTCAGCAAATGCAATCTGCCGAATCAATGTCAAAAATGGCAAAGAATCTTTCAGAAACTAAAAATACTGAGGATTCTGTTTTAAATAATATAATTGGAGCATTACCATCATGAAAAAGGACGAGAAAAAACTAAACAAAACAGTAGAAATAAAAGGAGCTGAGAAGCCTAAACAACCTGACTATAAGGATGTGAGGGTTTTCGTAGCAGTTCCATCAACTTCTATGGTTCACGCAGACTTTGCTATGGCTTTGGCTACACTAGGCAATCATAACACTAGCGTAAATCTAAGAATGGCTTTGAATAATTATAAGAGTTGTGACTTATCACACGCTCGTAATGTTCAAGTAATGGAAGCACAACAAAAGAAAGCGACTCATTTATTGTTTATTGATAGCGATATGGGATTCCAACCTTGGGCTTGTCAAAGATTAGTTGATGTGATGCGTAAGAATAAAGAAAGTATCGTAGGGGTAACAGTTCCAAAAAGAGCTTATCCTTATACTCAGGTGGCTAAAGATGTAGATGGTAAGCCATTTAAGTTAGAGATGCAGGATAATAGAAACCTAGTTGAAGCCTCCACTATGGGGACTGGCATGGTTCTAATTGATATGAAAGTATTTAAAAAAATAGAATTCCCTTACTTCCAAGCATATTATGCTAAAGGAAAAAATGGTAAGCCTGACCCATTGGGAAGAGTTGGAGAAGATTGTGCATTCTTTGAGAAGGCTAGAGCCGCTGGATTTAAACCAATGATTGACGTGCCATTAAGTAAAGACACGTGCCATATTGGAGAATCTAAATTTGAATACACCAGTGAAGATTTCTTTGCTGATGCTATTGAATTAAGAAGGCAAAAGGCTCAAGAAATGTTTGACATTGCACAAAAGGAGCAACAAGAAGCTTTAAAGAAAGAACAAATGAAAGAAAATGATGGAAAAGAATAAGGTAGAAAAAGAAGAAAAGAACGCTCTTAATCAAGAGATTGATGACATAAGAGCAATCTTAGCCTCCAAGGAAGGTAAGAGATTCGTTTGGAGGATATTGGAACACTGCGGATTATACCGTAATTCTTTTGCTGCTCAAGCGAAGATGACCGAATATAATTGCGGCGTGCAGTCTGTGGCTCAATGGTTAGTAGATGAATGTGTATCTGCTCACCCCAAGGCAACGGCTGAATTAATTATTAATAATAAACTTTTAGAGGACAAAAATGACTGACGAAAATACAACTGTAAATACAGAAAGCACAGAGGCAAATACTGCTAATGATGCTCAAGAGAATTCTTCTACCAAAGATGTGGCTTCAACTATGTTTGATGCTGATTCTAAGGAAGAGAATAAGGCTACTGATGTAGCTGATAACAACACAGAGAACGCAGATAGTTCAAGTGATTCATCCGATACCACCGAAGAAGGCAAAGATGCCGAAGAATCCAAGGAAGGTGATGAGAACGAGGCTACTGCTTACGATGATGTTGTTCTGCCCCAAGACCTTCCTGAAGGTATGGAAGTTGACGAAAACCTTTTTGCTGGTGCGAAGGAGATTGCTGCAAAGCATAATCTACCGCCTGAAGCATTACAGGAGATGGTTGACCTTTATGCTGGCAGGATGACCGAAGCTGAGGGAAAAATTAACAATCAGTGGAAGGAAATTGAAGAAGGTTGGAAAACAGATGCTAAGAACGACCAAGAAATTGGTGGTGACAAATTTGACGTGAAGCTTGAAAAGGCTAAAAGAGCGTTGAAGGTATTTGGTTCTGATGGACTCAATGAGGCTTTGGAGCAAACACGTATAGGAAATCATCCTGAGTTAATCAGGTTGCTATCTCGTATAGGTGAGAAGATTACTGAAGATGGTGGTTTTGATACTGGAAACAGTTCAGGACAACGATCAAGAGGTGATGTTCTTTTTGACAATTCTTAATATTAATTAATTTAAAGGTAACTATTATGGCTGCATTAAATCTAACTAACCTTTCATATGCTGATTGGGCTAAGAGGTTAGACCCTGATGGAAAAGTTCCTACAATTGTAGAAATTCTATCAGAAACCAACGAAATCCTAGAGGATGCCGTTGTTAAAGAATCCAATGGTGCGACTTCACACAGAACTACTGTGAGAAGTGGTTTACCTGCTGGAACATGGAGACGTTTGAACTATGGTGTGCAACCTGAGAAAAGCACAACTGTTCAAGTTGATGACTCTATTGGGATGTTAGAAACTTATTCAGAAGTGGATAAATCTCTAGCTGATCTTAACGGAAACACCAATGAATTCAGATTATCTGAAGATATGGCTTTCGTTGAAGGTTTAGGTCAAACTTTTGCTGATAGTGTATTCTATGGCGATACTGCGACTAACCCTGAGAGATTCATGGGCTTTGCTCCTCGTTTTAATGATCTTTCTGCTGCTAACGGTGGGAACATTGTTGACGGTGGTGGAACAGGTTCAGACAACTCTTCTATCTGGTTGGTAACTTGGGATGACAATATTTGTCACTTCATTTTCCCTAAAGGTCAAAAAGCTGGCTTACAGTCTAACGACAAAGGTCACGTAACTAAGGAAGATGCTACTAAAGGCTTATACGAAATTTACAGAACTCATTACAAATGGGATGTAGGTTTATGTGTAAGAGATTGGAGATATGTGGTTCGTATTGCGAACGTAGATAACTCTGCTCTTACTAAGGATGCTTCTAGTGGTGCGGACTTACCTGACTTAATGAGTCAAGCAATTGAGAAATTGCACTCTATGGGTCGTGGTAAACCAGTATTCTACATGAATAGAGTATTAAGATCAGCTCTTCGCAGACAGATCAAAAACTCTGCTAATGTGAATATTACTATGGATGAAGTTGGCGGTAAACACGTCATGTCATTTGATGGTATTCCAGTTCGTTTGACTGATGCGCTTACAAGTGCTGAAGCTCAAGTAACTTAATTTTAACAACTCAATTTAATAGGTAATATTATGATTATAGATTATGAAAACGAGTTAAGTAATGCACAGGCTGTCACAAACACCGCTGCATCAACTAACTATATTGACTTTGGCGATGCTAAAGATCATGCAAAAGGTAATCCTCTTATGTTGGAGATTGTTGTTGATACTGCTGCCGCTTCGGCTGGTGCTTCAACAGTGGACTTCGCACTTGAGTTTGATACTACAACTACTTTTACACCTGACAAAAGTATTCCTTTAGCGACTGGTATTGCTAAAGCTACTCTTGTTGCTGGTTATGTTGTGTATCGTGGTTCTATTCCTGAGTATGGAGCATATAGATATATGCGTTTGAAATACACAGTGAACACCGCTGACTTAACTGCTGGAGCTTTCTCTGCAAGAATTGTAGAGGCTTTCCAATCTAACGAAAATGGTTAGGCTTTTTGAGGGGGTGAGCAATTGCCCCCTCTTTTTGTTAATTTAAATAGAGGACTATTATGGCTAAATTTAAAGTTTTAAAAAAATGTTATTATGCTGAGGTTAAAGGCAGCAGACCAACATTATTATATCCTGGGGAAGTTTACGAGTCTGACACCTTAAAGGAAAAAGATGCTCCAAGTTATTTTGAGCTGATTAAATCAGAATCAAAAAAGGCGGTTGCACCTGCTCCTAAAAGTAATGATGGTGAACTATCTTACCAAGAAATGAAATCATTTGTTATTGATAATGAAATTGAAGTTGAAGATCAAAAGAAAGAGACTTTAATTGCCGCTATTGAGGCTTTCAAAAATAAACCTTCCGAAAATGAGGAAGATAATGCTAACCCTGAAGATGTTTCTGAAGATACTTCTGAAGGTGAATCTAACGAGTAATTATTATGGCTACAAAAACCTCAATCTGTAACATGGCTTTAACTCATATCAGCGCAAAGAATCAGATTGCGAATGCTGATACTGACACCTCTATTGAAGCTAAGACTTGCCGTATCTTCTATGAAGATGCTCTCAAGTTTGTTCTTGCTGATTTAGATTGGGGTTTTGCTACTGCTAGAAAATTATTAGCTGAATTATCTGAGACTGCTCCTGCTGATTGGGATTATGTCTATGCTTACCCTAATGACTGCGTGAAGGCTAGAGAAATATACACTGGAAACCGTAGGACTGGAACTGAGGATATTGCTTTTGAGATTGGCTTGAATGCAGACAATACAGTAAAAGCAATATATTCAGACCAATATCAAGCAACACTAAGATACACCGCAAACGTTACCAACCCTAACCTTTTCCCTGCTGGCTTTGTTACAATGTTTGCATGGTATTTAGCTTCATTGATTGCTATGCCTTTAACCAAAAAGAAAGCAATTAAAGATGATGCAGAAAAAGGTTATAAGGAAGCTAAGGCAATGGCTGCGGCAATTGATGCTTCAGAAGATGACCTCTTTGAGGACACTCCTGATAGTGAATTTATTAGAACTAGGGAATAATTATGCCAATAGAAAAGAATCAAATATCATTTGCAGGGGGCGAAATATCACCAGCTCTTTACGCTCATACTGATTTAGTGAAGTATTTAACAGGATTAAGAAAATGCTATAATGCTTTTGTGCATATTCAAGGAGGCGTTTCAAATAGAGCAGGCACTCAATATCTAAATTGCCTAAAAGATCAAACAAAAAGACCTCGTTTAATACCTTTTGAGTTTGGGGTTACTCAGAATTACATATTAGAATTTACTGAAAACCTAGTAAGAGTTTTTAAAGACGGTGGCTTAGTTTTAGAAGTAGCAAAAACAATATCAGGAATTACTCAGGCGAATCCTGGCGTAGTTACCGCAACCGCACACAACTATTCAAATGGTGACTGGGTTTATATTGATAGCGTAGTTGGAATGACTGAGGTTAATAACAAGTTTTATAAGGTGGCAAATAAGACCACTAACACATTTGAACTACAAGATACTGATGGGAATAACATAGATACCACTTCTTACACTGCTTATAGCTCTGCTGGTGATTCTTCAAAGATATTTGAACTTACTACCACTTACGCAGAAGATGATCTCAGAAACTTAAAATATACACAATCAGCGGATATTATGACTATCTGCCACCCATCTTATGAGCAATCTGATTTATCAAGAACGGCTCATTATATTTGGTCAT
>JAAOEI010000446.1_pt1 | contig 16052 bp, 29 predicted proteins | sample 7059261 | NCBI WGS metagenome assembly JAAOEI01 (sample SAMN14008812, study PRJNA610033) | viral metagenome | isolation source: viral particles filtered from seawater | place: China: Hangzhou Bay, Yangshan Deep Water Harbour | collected 2017-10-31
AAATGACGAAAATAAATAATGGTGGAGCGTCGGACGGCGCACCGAAAAACGGAAACGTAGGGGCGTTCCCTCTGGCGACTGGTTGGACTCCGATGTCTTTTTTTGATCGAAACCAACTCATCGGCGACATTCGGCAAATAAGTAACTGCCTCGGCTCCAAAGATTAGGTCGGCTAATTGAAATAATATTGCGATAAATATCATAAAGAGTATAAATCCAGTCAGCCAATATGCTGGCGTTATTCTATTATCTTCCTTATAGTAAGCTCCAGTGATTTCATTTGATAAATGGGTGTATTGTTCACGGTCTGAGAATCGCATATATTGTTTATTATTTATTTAACATTCGTTCCATTGCTAAAAAAGTTGGTACCATTATTCCGCTCTTTAGTGTTATCTTGGTTCGGTCTTTAATCTTGATTTGATTAAATGTTTTGTCACTGTTATGGTATTTGATTTTTAATTTCATGTTTTTTACTTAACTTGATACCTATATATAATACCTTATACAATAAGCCTGTAAAGTACTTTATTTAGTCACCTGTGGATAACATTTGCCGTCTGGTGTTTTTCTTATTACACCCTTATTTATCAACGCTTTTATATGGTCTGTCATACTCGGTGGAGTGATGTTACAAGCTTTCGCTAGGTAAACTTGCGAGCAAGGATAACCATTCTTTTTGTAAAAGTCTTTGATTAGTTTGACAATGTTTTTTTGTTTTTCTGTAAGTCTCATACATCCTTTCTGTTTAACTCTAATAATTCCTCTTTTGGAATAGTAAATTCATACCGTTTATCACCTTGAAATATATTTACAACTTTTATTTCTTCCCCACAGCGTATGTTTGCAGAATCTCCCAAAAAAGTATACGCCCAACTTTTTATTTCTTTAATCTCATAGTGGCTTCCCACATATTCTACTAGTTCATTATAGAGTTCACCGAGTTTCTTTATTTCACTTGTATTGTCCATTCCTTTTGTGAAGGAAAATTTTGTTGGTAGATTCATGCTTATTTACTTTCTAATACTTTTAATTCCTCTTCCTACTGTCTTAGTGGCTACATTAGCAACATAGACACCAGATAAACCATCTTTGTTTCCTTCTGCATACCCATGCTGATATGCTTCGTCACGGGCTTTCTGTAGCTCTTGGTGGTGCCAGTCTCTTATCGTTAAAAGTAGTGTTGCTGGTACATCTCGAACGTGTCCACACTGATTTTCATCTTCGTAAAAAACACCCTCACGAAATAGTACCTCCTCAATCTCTGTAGTGTCTATTTTATTTGTCATATAAGTTCATAAGTTTTAGCGTGGCACTCTTCACATTCTATGTTTGTTTCTTCTTCGTCACGGTCAACGTCCTGTATGTTTTCAGTCCATTTTTCGGAACCACACTTTAGGCAGATAACTTCAAAGTTATCTGGTTCATTTGGCTTCTTGTATGTATCAGTTGAGGCAAATTTACCACAACCATGACACTTAAATTCTACGTAACCCCTGTCCATTACTGTCCAGTTTGAATATCCGTCGTCACTTTGCATTGTTGTTTCAATTCGTCCACCTATGCACTGTGGGTTTTTACAACTTACTTTGTGATTTATTTCTCTATTCATACTTCTTTAAAAGTTTCTTTTAAATACTTGGTTCCTGATAATCTTCTGGATAATCTATTCCTGGTGTTCCTTGACCAGCCATGGTTTTATAGCCAGCTAAGTTTTCTTTCTGTCGCTCTTCATCGCAGGGAAATGCAGGTACTTCCATTTCTTTACTTAGCCAATCAGTCACGTGGTCAATAACGATATCTAGCTCGCCAGTCTTTTTAAGTTGCGTAGTGCTGGTATATCCCCATAGTACCTTAATAAGTTGCTTAACGGCTGATTTAAGGGCTTCTGAGGTCACTCTAAGCTGTGAGGTGTGTCGGACTAACATGTTCCAAGTTACACCTTGGTTCTCGGCTTCGTGTTCAATCATGTTTAACCATAAATGAAAAGCTGAGTTTTGGTTTTGTGTTCGTGTCGGTCTTGTAGTTTCAACAAGTTCAATAAAAGCTAAGCACTCAGCCACTTGTCCATTTAATAGGAACTGTTTTATTTTGCTTTTTACTTTACTGTCCATTTTTTAATAGTTCTCCATGTTCGTAAATGTTGCCGATGACTTCGGATAATTCATTACGTAAATCAAGGGGTATAACTGGATGAGTTACAAACAACGTATCACCATCAACATTCCAACAATTCTCGTATTTTTTACCAGCATATTCCATGAACCTAAAACAACCACGGTCAAAAACAATCTTTCCCACCGTTTCATCATTTGTCTTAATTATATCCCCCTCATAAATCTCCTTGCCGTTTTTATCGTGAAGTCCGGTAAACTGTAAATATTCAACTTTATCAGTTAACCAATCAATATCTTTAAATGGTAAAGTTCCGCCATCTTTAAATGACATTTCGACACCTTCTGTAAATTCACCAATAGTAAAAGCTTCGTTAGAAACTTCTCCATTCCAAACAACTTTAAACTTTATTTCTCTCATACTGTAAATTATTTCAAATAATAAATGTAATCTCTACCATTATTAGTTTGTTTGTATGCTCCAGTGATTTCAAAACCAAACTCGGCTTTAATATCGCAGATGATTGCACCAAGTCTACTGATGTATCTTTTTAGGCAAGCATTTCGGCTGATTTTATTTTTCTTGATTAGTTGATTTAATACCCAATCTTTTTGTGTTTGTTTTTTCATACTAAAATGGGATATCGTCGGGATTTATTTCATCACTAGGAAACTCTGGTAATACACTATGACTCTCTTGTGTCGTCGCAGTATTTGGTTTAGTTCCAAATTGTACAGTCTCCGCCACAATTTCAGTGCGATACATCTTTACACCGTCTTTTTCCCATGAGCGAGTTTGTAGACGGCCTTCAACATAAGCTCCTGAGCCTTTAGTTAAATACTTTGCACAGTTTTCTGCTTGCTTTCCAAATACTACAATGTTGTGGTATTCGACTTCTTCTTGTTTCTTACCGTCTTTGTCATTCCATGTACGGTTAGTGGCGATACTCATTGACGTTACGTTTTGTCCGCTTGGTAGTGCTTTCATCTCTGGGTCACGTGTAAGATTTCCGTATACTAGTGTTTTATTGATGTACATAAATTAAATACTTAATGCTTCTAACTCATTTTTTAATGCGTCTTTTTTTGCTACCACTAAACTATCTTTTTTTAATTCCTGGGGTAATGACAAAAATATTGTTTTTAATTCGTCTAATGATTTCGCCTCAGATAATTCGGTAATTGCTTCTTCTGCTGTCATAGGTGCGTCTATATTTCCCTGACCTTTATAGATACTGGCTCCGATACCTAAGTAACTTGCAATCTTAGTAAGAGAATCTGTAGCTCCTCCTTTAAGAGCGTCACCCATATCATCATTTGAATTACCTCCATATTGTTCAAGATGAATAGAATATTTTGGAACCAGTAATATTCCTTTAACAGCACTCATAAACATATCTCGTGAACCATTTTTAGTTTTTTGTACAAAAGGATTACATTGAATGTATTCAGTTTTAAATTCCCATTCACCAACTCCAAAAACATCATTTAATCTTTCGATAACTGCCATCGGGTGTATGACTGTCATTTTTGCCTTAGTTGGGTGTGGCTTAATTGCCCAATCTGGTATCTTTTCTTCTAATTTTTGCACTATTTTTATATCCAACATATTATTTATTTCTTAGTACTAGGTAGTAATTGTTTAACTTTTATTCCTTTTGGTTTTAAAGAAGGAATTATAAATTGTTCAATGTTTCTAAGTGCTGGAAATTCATGCACTTCAACTTTTTGTTTAATTTTCATTTAATCTCTAGGATTATCATACTGAGCTGATAATCGTTCCTCATAATCGTGATTAAATATTTCACTTACTTCTTCATTTCTTGCTTGTTGATATATATCATTCATACTTTTTACTGTTATCTTGTAACTCTTATATCTTACCTTATAGGCTAAGGGGTGTAAAGCGGATAACTGGGGAAAACTTTTTAGGGTTAAATTATAAAATTGTATACTTACAATAATGCAATTAACATTTGACATGTCACGCTTTGAAAAGCCTTTAACTAAGGCTTCCAATCAGCGTTCGGCAGAAATAGAACCATTTGTTAAAAGATTAAATGCTAGTAGAATAGCAGGAGGATACAAACCGTATTCGGCAGGATATGTAGCAAGTTTAATGTCGCATATTGAGACTGATGATTTAGTGGGGTTTTATAAAAAATTAGATAGTAGTAAGAACTTCTGTGCGTTGTGGCATTACTATTGCAAACCAAAAAAGAAAAAGTAATCTGTTATAATGATAGAATGATACAACTAATACACGGTGACTGCTTAGAGGAAATGAAGAAGATACCTGATGGGAGTGTTGATTTGGTGTTGACTGACCCTCCTTATGGCACTACTGCCTGTAAGTGGGACACTATCATTCCTTTTGAGCCGATGTGGGAACAGTTGAAAAGAGTAACTAAGAAGAATGGAGCGATTGTGTTGTTTGGGTGTGAACCGTTTAGCAGTCATCTACGGTTAAGTAATCTTAAAATGTATAAGTATGATGTTTATTGGAAGAAAGAAAAACCAACAAATTTTTTTCAAGTCAAGCGTAGGTTTGGTAAATCGACTGAAACTATCTCAATTTTTTACAATGAGCAACCAACATACAACCCACAGATGGTGAAGTTTGATGGTAAGAAAGTATCAAACAAACCTAAAGGCATCCATAAGTCAATTGTGTCTGGTGATAGCAAGAAGACCGTAACAGCTTATGAGGATACAGGTTATAGATACCCACAAGATGTGTTAGAATTTCGTAAAGAAGTATTAGGTACAACTGTACACCCAACCCAAAAACCCGTAGCCCTCATGGAGTACCTCATAAAAACCTACACTAATGAAAGCGAAACAGTCTTGGACTTCACAATGGGTAGTGGAACTACTGGCGTAGCTTGCAAAAACCTCAACCGTAACTTCATCGGAATAGAATTAGACAAAGATTATTACGAGATAGCAAAACAACGTGTGGAAAAATAGTTGTTGACTTTTTTATATGTGATATAATGTTTACGTGATACGAAAAATCAAACAATTAAATACTTTCACAGCAAGCCAAGCACAGGTTCGTATCACAACTACCGACTTTGCTTGTGTTGAGAGTATTGAATTGAAACACGCTTAATTGGCGTGTTTTTTGTTGAGTCAGGGAGCAATGCTTCAAAAGGCAACTCCAAGCCCTATAAATGTCGTTTGCATGGCTTTATAGAGTACCGTCATAAGTGAAACTGATACGATAAGACGCACATTCTTACCCCTCGGGTGACCTGCAAGGGGAATGAGTATCAATGCAAAGGTGTAACGCCCAATTCTGAGAAGACGTTAAAAGTGAAGAAAAATGAAATGTGCTTCTAAATATATTTTTTCTATTTTCTATTAACAGTAGACATAGGAAAGGTGTAACAACCCATTCTTCAAAAACATTAAAAGAATAATTACTACCATGTTTAAAGGAATTATACTAAACGGTATAAAATACATAGAAGATAGTAAGTGTCCTAGTTGCTCTAGTGAAAAAGACAAAGGAGGAAGATTAAAAATAAAAAAACGCACTCGTTATTTTTTGAAATGTGATAAGTGTAAGTACAGTATTTTAGGAGAAAAGACACGAACTAAACAAGAAAGATATGTAGCGAAGTTAGACGGATTAAAATATTAACCTGTGAACAATCCAACACCTCATTAAAAGAAAGTGATATAGTTTAAGTATGAAAGCAACAAAAGAAGTAAAAGAAGTAAAATGTCTAGCCTGTAAAGGGAAAGGACACGTAAAAAGATTGATTAGAAACAAAGTCTCTGAAAAACAAAAAATAGAGATATTAAAACTCTATAGAAAAGGGCATGGATACAGAGAAATAGCAAGACTGGTTAAAATAAAACACCCATATTCAGTGCAATATGTAATCTTAACAGCTAATAATTAAAATATGCTACCTTACGGCACAAAAGAAAAAGTACTACGCTTTATTGCATTCAATCTAGTACCAAGAGAACTAAGATACTGGATTGTAATTAGAACATGGTCGGAAGCCACGACTGGTCAATGGTCGTCTACAGACGTATCAAAACTTACTTATGACGAAGCTGTCAGACGCTCATTTGAAGAAGAAAGTGATAAGATAGAGGTATGACAGCAACAACAAAATTAATATTAAAAAAGTATCTTCAAAAACAAAGAGATTTAATTGAAGATGCAATGATGACTTATGGTTCTGTTATTTCAAAGAACGGAAGAATATTAACTGTAAAAGAAATGGAAATTTTATTTAAAGATAAAGAGTTTATAAAAAATCTACAGTAACACCATGACACTACAAGACTACATACAAAAAGATATAGAGAGGTTGGAGGGGATGAAAGAAGACGTTGTACCCAAAGACCCAGTTATACGAAAGTTTGGAAATTACGATAGTGACCGTAACGACGTACTTCAAACCATCATAGACATTAAAAGAAAAGAGTTAGAGGAGTTAAATGAAAAAGAATTAACATGAAACGTTCCCGCTTTCGCCAAAAAACACTTGAAGAAGTAAAAGAGAAGCCAGCAGCTAAGAGATTGAAAACTAGAACCCATCTCGAACCCGCAAAACACCCCCTAAGAGCTGCGAAAACTAAGAAGACGGTAAAAAGTACCAAGACACCTAAAAAAGGCTACAAACCGCCAAAATGGTTCATGTCCATTCCAGTCGGCTCTCATGGTAGTAATCCAGTTCAAAAAAGATATTGGAAAGTAATTAGTAATTTTGTCCGTCAAAGAGACTTCGAGAAATACAATGGCAAGTGCGTTTCTTGCTCAGCTCGACTAGAAAGATGGCAAGATGGTGACGCTGCCCACTTCAAGCGTTATTCAGTTTGTAATTCTTATTTCAAATACAATGAAAAGAATATTGCGCTGAGTTGCAAACACTGTAACCATAACGACGATGGGGTTGTCGGTTACAACTTCGGTCAAACACTAATTAAACGTTACGATAAAAACCATATTGCCTGGATAGAAAAAGAAAATCTAAAATGGCGCGGGGTTAAATTAGAAAACTACGAAATCGTGGCACGAGTGGAGAAATTACTAGAAGAAAATCCGTGGTTTATCTTGCCGTGATTATACTATGTGATATAATAAACAAGGAAGTAATGGTTGGATTTTGCCGATATACTTGAATAAGGCAAGTTTAGAAATCTAATCCATCTAAATCCTATCATTATAGTTCTTCACCTACCCTCATAGGCAAATGTCTCCAGTGTCGTTGCGTATTTTTTACTTTCAACGAGTTCATAACATACTCCAAGCAATAACACCCTTATTGCGAACCAACCTAACGACACACAGGAGCCGTATCAGTTCAATTCTGGTAGAGGGTACTAATATAAATAAATGGCAAAAAGCAATCCTAATGGTGCAAACGAAACAACAAAAGACCCACGCGAGCAGGTAATGTGGGATATTTATATAACCAAACTAATAAAAGGAAAAGAAAACGCCTACGAATCAGCAATTGAAGCAGGTTATAGTAAGGACCATAGCAGAAATATAACAATGCAAGGCTGGTTCAAGGAACGACTTGCCAAATTGAAAAGACGTGACATGCTATCTAAAGCAGAACGTGTTTTAGAAAAAACACTAGAATACGAAACTGAATATACAGACTTAGAAACAGGAGAAACTAGAGTAAAAGTAGATTTACTGAGAGTTCAAACTGACGTTGCTAAAACAATTGTTACTACTCTAGGTAAAGAAGATGGATATAGTACAAGAGTGGAGCAGACAGGAGCAAATGGACAACCATTGCAAGTAGTGTTTGATAATGCTTTTCAAAATGCTCCTCCACGATAAACAAAAAGATATAGTCAGTTCTCCTGCTCGCTTTAAGATAATTAGAGCCGGTAGACGGTCTGGTAAGACCTTTATGGAGACTGAGAACATGGCTTTTAAAGCTATTTCTGGTAAAGACCGAAACATTTTTTATATTGCACCAAACCAAGTCCAAGCTCGTAACATCATTTGGGAAAACCTAAAGAAAAGACTACACGGTATTGGAGTAGCTAATGAGCAACGCTTAGAAATGAAAGTACCAACAGTAGATGGTGGTTTTTCTTTAATTAAAGTAGCAGGATTTGAAAACAAGGAAAATTTTAGAGGACAATCAGCCTATCATATTACTTTTGATGAAACCGACACAATGAAAGGATTTTTTCTTGCTTGGCAAGAGATATTTAGACCAGCCTTGATTGATACTTCTGGTTCTGCTCACTTTATTGGAACACCTAAGAAAGAAAACCCAAACCTTAGACGCTTAGAAAAAGAAGCAGTAAGTAATCCATTATGGGACTCTTTTCATTTTTCATCATGGGATAATCCTAACCTAGCAAAGACTGAACTAGATAAAGCACGTGAGGAAATGGATGCTGAAACATACCGCCAAGAAATCATGGCTGAGTATGTAGATAACGCTGGAGCATTATTTAAATACACCGCCTTAGTAGATTTGTTCTCCAACACTATCACTAAAGACCCAGAGAAGTATTTAATTGTAGACATTGCTGATGACGGTAGCGATAAAACTATCTTTTCATTCTGGCAGGGATTAGAACTCTATCGAGTAGAACAGTTTGCGAGATTGAATACCGAGGGAATAGTAAGTCAAATCCGAGAATATCAAGCCAGTGACAGAATACCGATGAGTCAAACTCTTGTTGATGCTATCGGTGTTGGTGCTGGTGTTGCAAGTAATTCACTACTTGATGGAATAGTAGGTTACAAATCATCATTCTCAGCTATCCGTACTGACCAAGACCCTACAAAACTTCCTAACGTGCATTATCGTAAAGATGCGCCATTGACCACTGAATACGCAAATCTACGCTCTCAGTGCGTTTTTACGCTGGCTGGACTAATAAATAATCATGATATAGCGGTGAAGGTCGATGACTTACGTATTAAAGAAGCAATCATAGAAGAACTAGCCTTATATCAAGATGCTAGCAAGGGTGATGGTAAACGGATGCCAACACAGAAAGAAGATATCAAAGCGTTATTGGGTAGGAGTCCTGATTTGAGTGACACAATGATAATGCGTTGTTTCTTTGAAATCAGAGAACGTATCGCGCCAGTACAAAACGAAAAATTAGTACAACTACAACAGCAGTTACAAAGTCAATTCTCTAGAAACGAGAAACGAGCTAATATGAATAGTGCAAAGTAACAAATATGGTATAATATATAAATAAAAAAAGAATGGTGGATTCTTTGATTATAATTAATTTAATTTAATTTATGACAAACTTTTCATCAGGAAATTTAATAGATGCAACAGGTAACGCACTTGTTTCACAAGCTACAACCTTAGACGATGTAAACGACTCAATCACCGTTTACCCTAAATGTTCTTACGTAAATTTAAGTGCATCAGCTCTTGTAAAGACAGGTGCAGGGCAAGCATACGGAGTTATTATTAATTCACATGCTGGAGGTACTTTAAAATTTTGGGATAATACTGCTGCATCAGGAACTGTTATGTTTAATACGATAACTTTAGCGGCTAGCGAGCGTTGGATTCCGTTTTGGGGAGCTACTTTCGGGACAGGATTATATGTAACTATTGGAGGTACAGCAGATATTACTATTCTCTATCGTTAATATATGGATAGGCAGTCATTAAAAGACCCGTATACTATAAAAGATGGAGACCTGTTTCAGGACTTTGAAACGCTCGGTGACTGGACTGCTGGGGGCACTGGAGCAACTATAGTGGCCGATACAACACTATTTAAGACAGGAACTCAATCCATTAAACTCACAACAGGTGCAGGTTCAGCAGGAAATCTTACCAAGACAATTAACGAAATATTAGTTGATATTGGAGTATTATCATACTGGGTTTATATTGAAGATGTAACTAAAGTAAATGGTGTTACTATAATGCTATCTAATGATGACACTTTCACTAATTACTTCTCTTTTCTTTATCTCGCAAACAACGACAAAACTACTAAATTACATAATGGGTGGAATCTGTTAACGGTTGGTAAGCAGGAATGGGTTCCTCATGCGTCCTCAAATTGGAATAACCCAATGATTAGAGTCCGAGTAAGTGTGTCTGTTATCGGTGCTAATCAAGGTATTGTTTGGGTTGATAGTATTGTCATTAAAAAATATACAAAACCAAAAATAATTTTTACCTTTGATGATGGGGCATCGTCTGTTTACTCAGAGGCATTTTCATATCTTGATGGTAAAGGAATAAAAGGAACATCATACATTAACTCAAATATGATAGACACGGGGGGTTTCCAAACAACTACCCAACTCTTGGAAATGTATGACGCCGGTTGGGATATATCAAACCACACACAGGATGGTACTGATTTAACAACACTTACACAACCTCAAATGGAAAGTACCATACGTGGATGTTCAGAGTTTATAAGTGGTCTTGGTATGACTCGCAGAAACTGTCATCTTCATGTTGCTTATCCAGGAGGTAACTACAATTCCACTACAATAGATGCGATGATTGCAACAGGTATGATTACTGGTAGGACAGTAAGAGAAGGCATTGAGTCTGTGCCCCTCGATGACAACTTCACGGTTGGTATACGTCAGATTGTCAACACAACTTCTTTAGCGACTGCAAAAGGTTATGTAACTCAGGCAATCGGGAGTGGTGGAACTCTAGTCTTTCTATTTCACAAGATAGTGGCTGTCCCAGGTACGACATTAGAATGGTCAATATCTGACTTTCAGGCTCTGGTCGATTACATTAATGTATTGCGTGTTGGTAATGTACTAGATACGATGACAATAACTGAGTGGTATAGTGGGCTTTCTAATGGTCGTACACCATCTAATACTAGAGCTACAGCAACTAGTAGGCTTGTAGCTAGAGATATGGGAACATCTCTTAGATTTATCAAGGAATCTAGTAACAGTGTTATTGCACCACTAATAAGTGGACTTAACACAGCGCACAGTATGTCATGCTGGTTTTATCTTCATAGTTACCCAGCAACAGGAGCTTCGGTAATTACACAAAACACACAGACATCATCTAACTTAGAAGGTATGGCTGTTAATACAGCAGGGCTTCTTTGTGCAAGCTACTACAACGGTAGCTACGGAGCAAAAGCAAAGTCTGGGGCTGTACCAGTAAGACGTTGGGTACACGCAGTATATACTTGGAATGGGTCAACAGGAGCACTCTACATCAATAACGCCTTACAGGTGGGGAGTACATCACCTGGTCTTGGCACAGCAACCGGGCTAAGAATCGGGGCATCAACAACACCTTCAAATTACATGGACGGACTTATTGATGAGGTGCGCTACTACAACCGCGCTCTAACCGCCACCGAAATCCAAAACCTCTACCTATACGATGTAGTCCCCCAAGACGGTCTCGTAGCTGAATACCTCTTTAACGAAGCCACTGGTACTACTGCCACTGATAGTTCAGGCAATGGAAACCATGGAACTATCACAGGTGCAACTTATACAACTGATGTGCCGCTAAGATTAAGAACAGCAGTATAGTTATGGATATAACAGAAGTAAACGATTTTCTTCTGCAACAAGCCACTGGCAGGACTAAAGCAGAGGTACAGCAAGATATTGCGGATATTAAACAGTTAACACAAGAGTTAGCGGACTTAAAAAATGAAGTAAAATCTATTGAAGAACAACTGGAAAAGAATACCGAGCAGAATACTAATCTACGCACCGAGAATACAGAGCTACAAAATCATAATAAAATACTTAAAACAGACAATGAGAGACTAGACAAAGAGAACCGTCATTTATCTGTCACTTTACCATTACTAAAGACTGAAAGTGAAGCTTATAATGAACAACTTAAAGATTTTAGAATTAAGTATGAGTTACTAGAGATTAGAATAAAAGAAGCTGAACGTATTGAGAACTCTAACAAAGTTAAAGAAAATGAGATAACTATTGCTATTCAGAAAGAAGAAGAGTTAAAACGTTTTAATATCATTCAAACTAAAAAGATTACTGATTTAATGGAAACAAACGCCTACCAAGTAATGCAGATAAACCTACAACAGAAACCAATTCATGTTCATCTTCGTGAACTTCAAGCTAAATTAGATAAAAAGAATATTGATTTCAACATTATAAAAGAACTTGGCGTGTTATAATATAGCCTATGACAGAAAAATCTATTGCGGAAAAAGTAAGGGAAATAGAACAGAATTATATTGGTGGTACTGGGACTTTAATGTCTAAGTATGTAACGACTGATTTATATGATGATATTAATAAAATTTATGCGTATTTAGCCAGTAAGCACGTTAGTGGAGAGTTTGACTCACTTGGTCGTGAAAAGCCTTTTTTTAACATTGTAGTAGCCGCACGTAATATCTATTATCGTGCTACTGATATTGACCGTAAGAATATAGAAATTACACCATCTAAAAGTAAAGAAGTTGTACCAGCTTTACTGGCAAGTATTCTATTACATAACTGGATGAAGAAAGAGAACTTTGGTGCTTTTCTAAATGATTGGGGATTGGAGTTAGCGGCTTTTAACTCTAGTGTAGTAAAGTTTGTGGAGAAAGCTGGTGAATTACATTGTATGGTAGTCCCTTGGTCACGATTAATTGTTGACCCTATCAACTTTGATAAAAATCTAAAGATAGAGATAATTGAACTAACCGAAGCAGAACTATATCAGCGTGAGGGTTATGACAAAGAACAAGTAGAGAAACTTTGTGATGCCGTTAAAACAAGAGAGCTACTTGATGGAACACCTAGAGATGAACGAACTGGCTACATTAAACTTTATGAAGTACATGGAGTATTACCACTTTCTAATATAACTGGAAAAGATAAAGATGATGATACTTATGTGCAACAAATGCACGTTTTATCGTTTGTAGAATCTAAAGACAAAGGTAAATTTGATGAGTTTACTCTAGCATCTGGTCGTGAAGAAAGAGACCCATACATGCTCACATCTTTATTACCTGCAACTGATGGCAGTATTTCCCTTGATGGTTCAGTTAAGAACCTATTTGAAGCACAGTGGATGATGAACCACAGTGTTAAAAGTATCAAAGACCAACTCGATATTGCTAGTAAGCTTATATTTCAAACTTCTGATGGTAACTTTGTTGGTCGTAATATTCTCAATGCTATTGAACAAGGTGACATCTTAATTCATAAACAAAACGAAGAGTTAACACAGGTTAATAACGGCAGTCACGATATTACCGCGCAACAATCATTTGGTAACATGTGGAAGTCTTTATCTTCTGAAATTAATGGAGTATCTGAGTCTATGATGGGACAAGTAGCTCCATCTGGTACGGCATGGAAACAAGTGGAAGCTTTACTTAACGAGTCACACTCCTTGTTTGAGTTAATGACAGAAAATAAAGCGTTTTATGCAGAACTAATGATACGAACTTTCATCATTCCTTTCTTAAAGAAAGGAATGAACACCAGTGAAGAAATTGCTACCACCTTAGAGTCACATAATATTACTCAAATAGATGCTATGTATGTGCCAGCCGAAGCGATTAGACGTTACAACAGAGAAGCGGTTAAAAAAGTCATTGATGCGATAGAGAGTGATGATATGACTCAATTACCAGAAGAGTTTAATGCTGAAACTGCACAACTACCAATTAAACAAGAACTAGGACAATTAGGTTCAAAGCGTTTCTTTAAGCCTAGTGAAATAGACACTACTACATGGAAAGAAGTTCTAGATAATTTAGAGTGGAATGTGGAGATAAATATTACAGGAGAGTCACAAGATAAGAATGGTATACTAACGACATTGTCTACCGCCTTACAAGCCGTAGCCAATCCAGCCTATGCTAATAATCCTCAAGCACAACTTATAGTGTCTAAGATATTATCTGCGACTGGAGCTATTTCACCACTTGAAATAGCAAGTATGCCAGCACCACAACCAGTGCCGGCACAAGAGCAACCAATTACACAATAATAAATAAAACAAAATGCCAGGAAAAGACCAAATCTTTATGTTCAATGATTTAGAACTATCGTTAATCAAAAACACATTTAGTGATAACGATGTTTTACTTCATTCTATTCGTAAAGTCTTGCTTCAATTCCCACTATCAGACGTAGAGCGTGGGCTACTGAAGACAACAATGACTCCAGAACTAATTGCAGTTCTTAAAAAGAGAATTAACCCAGATATCGGACCAGAATATCCACTTGGACAATTACCAAGTCTTTTGACTACTCTGACTGACAATTTAAAGGTTATGTCACCAGAGGAAATGTTTGTTCATTTTGAGTCAAAACAACTGCAATTAGATTATTTCAATCAACAATTTGCTGTTTTAGCTGGTGCAACTGATGAACCAATTAAATTAGCTGAATTATCTGTCCTTAAAGGAAAAGATAATACTACTCGTGCAATTCATTTAAACACTTATCTATTCATTTTAGGTTATGTTGACCCGATGCTAATCATGATTAAAAACATGGCTGGCACAAAAGAAGAAACGCCAGAGGAACAAAAGAAGAGAATGACACGAAATAGTAGTAAATAACTTTTTGTGTATTTAGAGTGTGGTATAATATAAGTAAGTTCCGAGTTGGCGGAAATAAAACATGCCTTCACTAATTCAAGCGTATGAATACAAATTACGACGAGGTAAAAGATGATGTAGTAGAAGATATTGTAGAAGTAGAAGATGAACAAGCAGAGGAAGAAGTAGAAGATGAAGAGCAAGGTGAAGATACAACTGATTGGAAAAAAGTAGCAGAAGAAGAAAAAGTACGCCGAGAAAAAGCGGAAAAAGCTATTATAAAATCCAAGACTGCAAAAGAAACTAAGACCAGTTCAGGAATTAATCTTGCAGACTCAGTGGCTATCTTAAATGCAAAAGTTCATGAAGACGATATTGAACGAGTAGAACGTTATGCAAAAAGTGAAGGAGTGAGTATCAGGGAAGCTTTAAAAGACCCAGAACTCAAAGCTATCCTAGCTTTACGAGAAGAGAACCGAAATACTGCTGTAGCTACTAATACTAGCAACACTCGTCGAGGTTCAACTCAAGTAGCGGCTGACGTTCTAATCGCTAATGCTCAAAATGGTAAACTACCAGACTCAGATGCAGATATCGAACGATTGATTGCCGCCAAGCGAAAACAAACTTAACTCAGGTGGGTGAGTTTTGAAATGTACTTTGACAATTTAATAACTAGTACTCTTTCCACGAAGACATATGATATAATATATTCATATGAAAAAAGGAGAAAAAATGTCTGATGAAATGAAAGAAAAAATCAGACAATCAAATTTAGGAAAGAAACATACTATCTCTGAAACTGGTTTAACCAGAATGAAAGTTAAAAACTATGAACCTTGGAACAAGGGTAAGGTTGGTGTTATGCCAACACCTTGGAACAAGGGAACAAAAGGAAAGATGGGTAAACATTGGAATCAAGGAAATTCTAAATTAGTGGAGAAGAAGTGTAAAATCTGTGAAAATACATTTAAGCATAGAACTAAAGTTTATTGCTCTAGTGATTGCTATCATAAATCACAAAGAGGAGATGGTAATTGTAATTGGATAAATGATAGAAGATTGGTGAAGTTGGATAAAGAAAGAGGTGGACCGAGGCATAAGCAATGGAGTAAAGATGTTAAGAATAGAGACAGTTGGAAATGTCGTCTTTATGATAATACATGCTATGGTAAAGTAGTAGCTCATCATATTTACTCATGGAGAGATTACATTGCCAAGAGATATGAAGTATCTAACGGTATTACTTTGTGTATGAAACATCACCCGAGAACAAGAGAAGATGAGAATCAAGATAGAGGTCAAAGAAGTGGAGGTTCAATTCAATTAATATAAAAAACTCACTTTTGAATTCTTAGTGCGGTGAAGTGCGGTTTCAATTTATAACACAATAGAGTCATAAGAGATGAAATTGTAGTGATTTCC
>JAAOEI010000447.1_pt1 | contig 16044 bp, 26 predicted proteins | sample 7059261 | NCBI WGS metagenome assembly JAAOEI01 (sample SAMN14008812, study PRJNA610033) | viral metagenome | isolation source: viral particles filtered from seawater | place: China: Hangzhou Bay, Yangshan Deep Water Harbour | collected 2017-10-31
CAACGGGACGGGTACCGTCGCCATTCGTGCATCTTACAATGTGGCGGGGATCACAGACAATGCCCTAGGTGATTGGACCGTGAACTTCACGAATGCGCTGGCCGACGCCAATTTTTGCGCGGTGCCGGTTCCGAACTACACCGAGGCGACAGGCGTTGGCGCGTCCGCAAGAACCATCCAACCGAAAACCTACACCGCAACGTCTGTGCGATTGATTGTGGCTGATGGTGTCGCTGGTGTCGATTGCGAACGTGTGAACGTGACTATCCATAGATAACAAGGAGATCCTATGCGAATCATTTATCAAAACAACGAAGGTAGGTGCAGTGTAGTAATTCCTGCTCCAGAAGCATTAGCCTCCGGAATGGACATGGAGGCCATCGCGCAGAAGTGTGTTCCGGCAGGTACGCCCTACAAGATCGTGGATGACAGTGTTGTACCCTCGGATCAAACCTACCGCAATGCGTGGGTGGCCGATCTGGTGAATGACGCCGTGGACCACGACATGCCCAAGGCGCGAGAGATTCATAAAGACCACATGCGGCGTGTGCGGACACCGTTGCTGGCCGACCTGGACACACAATATATGCGAGCCGACGAGCTTGGTCCGGCAGGCAATGCAACGAAGGCGACGATTGCCGCGCAGAAACGGGCGCTTCGTGATGTGACGGCTGATCCTGGGATTGCGGCGGCGCAGACGGTGGCAGAATTGAAGCAGGTCTGGCCGGTGGCGCTTGGCCCTAACCCGTTGGTATAGGTGACGCATGGAGGCTGGGGCGTTGAGGAGCGACGTGATGGAGGACTCTGTGGCGGCCAAGGTGGGGCCGCTTGATCTGCGCGTGACGGGGCGTGAGTTGACGCAGTTTGTGGCGGTGCTGCTGGCGTTTTGCCTGCTGGTCTGGGGGCTCTATGAGCATAACCAATCCCAGGCGCAGGCCCACAAGGAGCTGCTCGAATCGGCCGATGCGCAGACCTACATTCTCTCGGTCTGCCTGAATCGGTCGGAGGTGATGCAGGCGAAGTGCAGCAAGATCGACATGGACATGCCGCTGGCGCTCAGGAGGAAATTGCGCGAGTGATCATCACGCTGGAGCAATTGCAGGCCATCATGCCGCAGGCCGGTCATCGTGCGGCCGTCTACCTGGATGCGCTGAATGAGGCGATGGTCGAATTTGATGTGAGCACGATCGCGCGGCAGTCAGCCTTCTTGGCACAGGTCGCACACGAGTCCGGGCAGCTGCGCTATGTGCGGGAATTGGCCGACGGGCTGGCTTACGATTTCCGCGCGGACCTGGGGAATACCCTGCCGGAAGCGATCGCCATTGCGGCCGAGCATCACAGCACGCCGGGGCCGTGGTGGAAAGGCCGAGGCCTGATCCAGCTCACTGGCTATACGAACTACCGGCGCTGCGGGGCGGCGCTCGGGGTGGATCTCCTGCACAACCCGATGGCGCTGGAGGCGCCACGGTATGCCGCGCGATCGGCGGCGTGGTTTTGGTCGGCGCAGAAGCTGAACGGGTATGCCGACGCCTGGGACTTCGATGGGGTGTGCGACGTGGTGAATCGCGGGCGCAAGACCGAGCGGGAGGGGGACGCCAACGGCTACGCCGACCGGCTGGCGGCCTATGCGCGCGCCACAGAGGTGCTGGCATGAGCCTGGCGGACGTGCTGCGGCACCTGATGACCGAGGCCGACAACACCACCCATGATCTGTATCGGTATTTGGCCGTGGTCTCAATCATCGTAGGCCTCGGCTTACAGGTGTTTGCGGTAGGTTGGCGCGGCCAGCCATTCGATATGCAATCCTTTGGCATCGGCGTAGGGGCCTTGTTCACGGGCGCAGGCCTTGCCTTGAAACTGAAACGGGAATCAGCGGATCAACCTCATGCTGCCGCCTAGCCTTCAACTCACCATACTCGTCGGCGTGCTCAGCTGGCTGGTGGGGACCGGCACCACCTGGTATGTGACGGCATCATACAAAGATGCCCATTGGCAAGCCATCGTCTTATCGCAGCAGAATGAGGCCAACCAGCGTGCCCTTGCGGCTGCTCGTATGGCGGAAACCGAGGCCCGAGGCCGGCAATTGTATGCCCGTGAATTGGAGCTTAAACATGCGGATGCGCTTGATGAAACGAAACGTGTACGGGCCGCCAATGTGGCTCTTGCTGAGCGGCTTGGCGGGCTGCGCGACCCAGGCCGAAAAGCTCCCTGTCGTTGCCCCGTGTCCCCCGCCACCGCTCCCGCCAACCTTCCTGAGCCGTCCGGCACCTCCAGCCAACTTTCAGATGAGGCTGCGGAGTTTCTTCTTGAATTCGCCGCCGCCGCCGATGACGCCGCCACCTATGCCGCCACGTGTCGAGAGTGGTCGGAATCCCTCATGACACCGATTGGGAATTCCGACCGTCCCTCCTCACAAAATCATGCCGTGTCGTTCCCATAGTCGCCCTGTGCGTTGCCATAATTCACCGGCGGCTGTATGCGGATATTCATCAAGATAGACAATTCGCTGACAACCTGTGTTTAAGAGTTGTTTCGTGCACGTCATGCATGGACTTGTTGTCACGTAGCATGTATGAATTGCATGCACATCGGCACACTGCAATAATGCATTCTGCTCTGCGTGGATCGCTTGGCATGCGTCGAGTTGTGTTCCACTTGGTGCCAACGCACCTGCGCACATATGCGGAAATCGCAATGCATGCGGAAGTGTGTCCTCCTTAGATATGGGAAAAATTTCCTCATTACAATGTGGAAGCGAAGCCGCCACGCCATTATACCCAGTGGCGAGGACATGTCCTCGTACATTCAGAAGGACGCATCCAACTGCTCGTCGAAAGCAGGTCGATCGCTGCGCTGTGATTAACGCCAACTTCAACGCCCAACTATCGCGGTTGAGTCGTGCCATGGTAGCCCTCCCACCATCGTTGTGGATCATGTGGTCGCGTATGACGCAATGTCGAAAGTGCCTCCATCAATGCGCCATAGTCATTCCATAACAACATCGGCGTCTCGGGTATGTCATGCGTACACGGCTGTTCAATACATTTGGCGGCATCAGACCATTGTGGCTCATAGAGATGACTGCTTGCTGCCGTGAGAAAAAGTGTACCAGGGCAGACTGGATCAGTTGGTGGGCGATGTTCATTCAAGAGTGCACAAACGGCATGACCAACCATACTGAAATTGAAGACATCATATGGCACACCAAGCCAAATGTCCGACGAACGCATAAACACATGTACATGCATGCGCGCATCACGGAGCATGAAGAACATTGCGATCGTGCATGGAACGTCTTTTGTCGGCGGTGGGTTTTCACGCCACAACGTCAACCCAGCTTGGCGCGAGGCTGGATCACGTCGAAGTGTCTGAATGACGTAGGGAAGTTGTGAGACAATCTTTGGTCCATAGGCGCCGAAAAATCGAACGCCATCATCAGAATACTGGGCAAGACGTGAATTATATGGCGTGATCGTTTCCACACGATCATCGCCAGAGAGAATCCAATATGCTTCCGCAGCCATGAATTGATAATTGAGTTTGCGAAGAGGATGGCAGAGGACAGGTTGACGCATAGGAACGTGGATTGTGCGATGATAACACTCACGTGTAACGTGGCCACGCGGCGCGCTGGTATGACCCGTCGCGAGTGTCTCGCGTAGTAATTGCGTCCAAACAACAGAGAAACTTGGCATCATACAAACCTCTCAAGAAACGATAAAAGTGGTTTCGCGTTTAGTGTCTGTGGATGTGGTAAGACAGTCGCTGGAATGCCTAATTTCTGAAGGCGCGCAGCTGCTGTATCGCCCAATGCTGCGACAGCCTCAATACTAGAATCCATGAAAACCGCTTGGACATTCTGATCTGTGTTCACCCAGAGAAGTGAGTGTTCACTCATACCAACGCGGATCAACTGTGTCGTCAACCACTCACTTTGGCTACCGCATGCGAATGACGCGTACGGCCATTGATAAAATGGATCAGATTCGCATAATGGCGGGGCGTGGTCGCCAACGAGTAAAACTGTGCCTTGGAGATTTCCAGCAGACTGAACATCGGTACGGTGGTATGCTGTTCGCAGCGCACTTAATTGTGTAGGACGTATAGCCTGGTGCTGCATATAATCCCATTGCAGTCCAGGCAGTGCTGTCTCCATCTGCGTATACAAATCATAGACAAGTCGCAGTTGATCCGTACTCGTCAACATTTCCTGCGCTTTCCGTGAGAGATAGCAGGCCTCGACGGCCGACCACTCCGGCAGACATTTGATGACGACTGCGCCACATCGAAGAGCGAGACGTTCAAGAAGTCTTCGCCCAACCGTTCCAAGACGATCCTGCTTATTGCGAAATGCGGTCCCATATGGGACCTCACTCAACCACGATCGGTCGAAGACGACCGGTTGATATCCAAGAATCGCTGGGAGCATGGCCTCAACATACATTCGCGCGAGATTCCATGTGATGTACGGCAATGGACCAAAGTGGACATACCGCGCACCGGTTTGCTCAGCGTACGCTCTTGCAGCCGTGGTCTTCCCACTTCCATCAGGTCCTTCAAAGATTGTGAGTGGACAACTTCGAATGGGAATCATGAGAGAATCTCCTTCAGTGTCTCCTCTGGACTGACCCATCCATCAGGTTTGTATAAATCTAATACATGGCCGCGTTTACTTTCTTCTGCGCATCGGACACGAACCTTTGCCATATTCGCGTGGTGGACAGCAGCCATCCCTGCATCCCACTGGTCCGCATTAACGCCGAGGAATAATGCAGTTCCGTACGTGACATACGCGAGGTCGAGCAACGCATCAAATGCTTTAACGCGATCGCCGACATGCAGTGCATGTTCAAGTTCTGTTACTTCCTCACGAAGAAAATTGAGTCGATACGCGATGAGCGCGCGATCATGACTGAGGTGGTCAGTCTCCCCATTTGGGAGATCGAATTTCAGGTTAAATTGAACTACATGAGTGAACATGGTTATCCTTTCTTTGCTGGTTTTTTGCAGACCCACACGTTGTTCCGCGCGTACTCTTCGTGCAGTGGCCCGAAGATATTGCTGATCGCATCATTATCGAAATACTGTTCCAATGCTGCGCGGACTTCGCCAACTGCAGCTTGGCTGCATCCAGTTGGCGGGACCTTTCCGATGTGCTTGATATCCATAAACGTCCCGAATCGCCGTGTGATCACATACCCGACCCGTGTTATCTGCTGTTGAAGTTCAGGGATAGTGTATTCATGGATATGATTGGCGGCATGGCGTGTCCCATCATACACAGGTGTCGACAGCAGCAATGTACCACCAGGTTTTGTACAGGCAAACATAGCTTTCAGGAGGGCTGCGCCATGTTCGACTTTCATGTGCTCAATCACTTCATAATTTACGACGACATCGAATCCTTCCGGACGCGCCTTTAACAATTCACGGTAGCGTGTCACAAAGTTGAATTCACCGATGAATGTCAATCGCTGACTATTCGATGGCTTGAGTTTATTCAGATCCACACCAGTATAATGATTGACATGCGCGGCAGCGCCGCCAGTCAAGATCTTACTCAGCGGCCTATCTTCGCCGCATCCAACTTCAAGGACATTATGCGTGGCACGAATAAACCGACGCGCGAAACTCCACCGAAAGAAATGCGCTGAATAATCTCGATGGAGTGTTCGACCATGTCCAGCTTCGTGAAGTTGTGTTGTATCATACTCACGTGTGTCGCGTTCAACGGGCTTTGACTTTGCCATGGGATCGACCCTCCTTCTTCTTTTGTGGTTGGATTGGGATTGTCGTAATTGTTGGAATCGTCGCACCTGTTTTCTTCAGATGATTACGATACCATTGGACATATCCTCGCTTTTTGCCACTCAGGCCAAACGCTTCTTGCACAGTCGCAAAAATTTGGTCGTCCGTTAGTTTACCCTCCATAATAAGTTGTTTGAAAAACTGCGCTGCAGATTGCGGAGAACCCGACAGCGTAGATGTGGATCGCTTCTGAACTGGCGATGTGGCAGGTGTGGCAGGTGTGGCAGGTGTGGCAGGTGTAGCAGGCCGGCGATTCAATAATGTCTGTCGTGCAGTCTGCATGTCCTGCGCTGAAATAGGATGGAATTGTGCAAGTCGAACTAACGCTTCTTCAGTGGCGCCGAGATACCGCATAAATTCGACGTACGATGCGCACGCACGTTCAATTGTCCCATTTGCAGACGGTGTATATGTTCGATCAAAAATCGGTTCTGGGATACGTGTTACGCATAACCCTTCATGTTGCGTCATTCGAAGGACTTCGACATACCCATCCTGACGTTGCAACGCGAGGCATGTTCGATATTCCTTGGTAACAAATACGCCGAGGCATGGGCATACTGTGGCAGCGACTTTTGTCGCACGTTTTTTCATGATTATTCCTTTGCTGCGACGTGGTTTGCTGCGCATAATTCGACCATTAAATTAAGACACGCTGCGCAGCAGCCTCGCGGGTACTTTGGGATTCACGACGGTCCAGCAGAGTTCGTAACCATACTGCCGCGTGTGCAACCTCTGCACAACTCTGTTCAACTGTCTGCAATGTCTGCGCGCGAAGCCATGCAGTAACAGCCGGACCAATTACTTCATCGGTCGCCAATTGCCGCAAATTCAGTCCACTACGATATGGTGGCGCGTCAAACCATAACCAGACACTATCATCTGAATACGAAATCGAGAGACCTTTAAGAAGTTGAACGGGTTCCATCTGTAGATTCCTCCGTACTATTGATCACGAGACGGAATTCATCCATTGCGTGATCCGCATCACATGAAACAACATATTCCCCGATACTAACATTGATCACACTAATCGTATGGTACTTGCGACAACGCACGCACCAAAGCGGCGTATATTGATCTTTGCCAATGCGATGTGTCATCGTATCTCCTATGCCCGCGCAGTTCGCTTCATCTCACTCCGATACCACGACGGATAATGCCGCTTTGAATCATCTAAATTGAATTGTGACTTAATAATCTCCCAAACTTCGGCGTTCGTTTTTCCCGCTCGAATCAATGCACGCGTCGTCGACGAAACTGTAGACCGCGTTGATGATTGCGAGCGCGTCTCAGATACGCGCACTAGTGACTGCTGAGCCGCCTTCAAATCACACGTAACGGCTGCACCAGGACCATTGGTGATAAACCGCGCATATTGATCACGCGCGATTCCAAGTTTCCGTAGGGCGGCCGTTGCTGAATCACGACGTGCGAATACTTTTACAGTTGACATGTCAACCTCCATTGGAACAGTAAGGTGGGGCGAACCACCGACGATTCACCCCACGGGTGAATGTTAGATTGTTGCGAGTTGTGCCCACGCCTGTCGCGGCAGTTCAAGAATCTCTGGCCCAAGTCGTTCCATCTCAGTACTCCGGTCGTATGATTCGACGTCTTGTGCCATTCGTGTCACAGCGTTCATCAATCCATATGCTGACAAATCACCACCTTGAATGAGGTGCATCAAGACACCTCCTCGCTCGCCGTCTGAAAGATTGTAGCGCTTGGCCGTTCGTTCGACGACTTCAATTGGATCGATGGTGATCTTCTGGTCAGCTGCCTCACGCCAGCGCGATACGATCTTCTGGAAGATGACTTCGTCGAGTAATGCTGAGACAACGTCTGAGACCTTCATCCAGAACGCGCGATCATCCGCCATACGTGTTTCATCGCGGTAATACTGCGCTGCATCCTCCATGTCGAAGAATTGCTGACTCGAACGGCGGCCCACATGGTTCTTACGCATCGCCATGTCATTGATCACCGCGCCATTTGAACAGACGAGACGATAGATCAGTGGTTCAATCTTAATGGCGCCGTGTCCGACCTCGCTGTTTGTGATCATCAATCCTGCCTGGACAACATCACCCTTTTTCACCTCAGCACTAAGGCGAGGCGTGACAGCTTTGATATACAAGCGGCTGTCAGTCAATTCACATGATTCGACGCGGCAACCGGCCTGCAGCAATTTTGGCAGGACTGTTTCCGCCAAGTCAAAATTATCGAATGCCCGGTATTTGTCACTCAACAAGGCGCGCGCGTTATTATCGAGCGTCCGCACCAGGTACCGCGTATCTGCGCGGCCCAACCATGTGTTGACATTTTCCGCCAACAACTGCGGATGTTCGAGTTTCATCCGATCATAATACGACCGCGGAATATCCAACCGCCCGGCAATTTGCTGGTGCGCGATCGGCGTGATACCCATGACATGGGCCGAACCATTTTGCATGATGAGTTGCGGTGCACCGTCGTTGATCGTCATATGCAGCCGTGACGATGGCGCGAGGTAATCCTTTTTGCTCGCTGCCTGGCGTGTGATTTCTGCAGCCAATTCGTTCAAGGTCTTTCCGTGCTTCATCGTAACCTCCATGGTGTGTCGCGTAACACTGCGCGACCATCAGTAGGACGACCAATTTCATCCCGACGCCTCGCGGCGTTTCGCTGGACTTTCACCAGCTCATCAGGGGGTTAGAATGTCAGTTCAGCTATCTCAACATGCGCGACCTCAGTGATCAATCCTTGTTCGATTGCGGCCGCAAGCACAAATCGATCCATGATGACCTCAATAGCCGCGTAAAATTCCGAATACCACTTAGTATATCCATGTTGCGACGTAAAACAATACCGTCGTGACTTTGCATCGATATTGAATAATCCATTAAATTCGCGCGCGCGGTTGCACAATCCATTATTATATAAATCGTAGTAGCAATTGCTCGCCCGGCGAAATCTATCCAACGCCTTGTTTTCGTTGTAGCTGACGAGCACGCACCTTCATCGGGAATCAAAGTCTGAAGTTTGGCTACCGCCTCAGCGTAGGTGCCACAATTATTCCAGTATGTCTTTTCCATGATCAACCTCCCTCAGCAAGTTCGTCCGACACTGTATGCACCGTACGTATAAGAAGATTATACTATGCGCGTCGGAACTTGTAAACACTTATTTTCAAAAAGTGGAAATTATTTTTATGTTGATTTCATTAGACTTTTGATCACTTCCTGGGTCTTATACTAGTCTTGCGAGCAGCGGCATGACATGCAAGCCGTGATCCATCCCCAATCCACCCAATGAAAATCCACATTACAATCTCAGCGAATTCAAGTCCTGTGATATTCATCACGCACCTCTTATGGATGGCGTTGCGCACGCAATTGCTGCAATGCATCAAACAACGCATTCTGCCCATGTCGTTTTGTCCTCATAGCGACCAACATGGCTTCATCAACAGTATAATTCGCAATGATGCGGTGGACAAATACCGTTTTGGATTTGTTTCCTTGCCGATGGACGCGCCGAATAAATTGATCGTATAATTCGAAATCCCACGTGAGAGAATGCCAACAAATATGGTGACCGACTTCTTGAAGATTGAGCCCATGCGCAATTGACTGTGGGTGACCGAATAAGATCGGTAACTCGCCAGCGTTCCATGCGCGTTCAAGTTCAAGCGAGCGCGCTGATGATACACCGCCACCGATGTACGGAATATCACGACCAAATCGTTCCCGTAGGCGATCAAGATCATGTTCAAAATCATATGCAACCAAGAGTGGGTTGCCCTGAAGTTCTTCGATGAGATCTGCCAATGCATCAATTTTCGCCGTGTGGAGGTTGACCCACTCACGTGATGTCTTCGGAAGTTTGACGAGCGCCTGTACTTCAGGATCCAAATAGAGACCGCCATTTGCGACCTGACGACACTTGATCGACGCGGCAGCCGCCGTGCTGGCAACTACAATACGCATATCAAGTTTCGCGATCAACTCTTGTTCGAGTTGGTCATAAATTGCTCGCGCAGCTGGAGGGAGATCGATACGAATATCATTCTCCACAAGTGTCGGCATTTCAAGGTAGTCATCGGCAGACATACGTAGAACAAGCGGAGACAACTGGCGATAAATTTCTTGTTCGGCGCCGGCGCGGATGTTCCAACTGAATCCATCATAACTCTGAATGAAGTACTTGAGTCGATAATTGGTGATGTATCGACCTAATGTACGACCTTGATCGATAACATAGCATTGTCCGAATAAATCCATCAGACCATTTGGAGCCGGTGAACCAGTCAATCCCCACCGACGGCGGAATGTATGAAGCACAAGTTTCAAGGCTTTGAACCGAGCCGTTCTAATGTGTTTGAATTTCGACAATTCATCAATCACAAGCGTATCGAATCCAAGTGCTTTCCACCGCGCTGAATCAATTGCCACCTTCACTTTCTGGCTCGCAGTCGTTGTCTTCTCAACCTGGAGCAGCCAGTCGAGTCCCTCTGGATTGATCACGTAAATGTCCGCATCTTCCTGCAGGCGAAGTTGCTTCTGCGGGCCGTGTAGTACGACGACGCGAAGACCATGGAAGTCTTCCCACTTCTCGACTTCCTTTGGCCAGACACTATGGCAGACGCGAAGTGGCGCGATCAAGAGGACCTTTGTAAGAAGGTTTCGCTGTTTGAGCATCTTGATGGCGGCCAGTGTGATGCTGGTTTTGCCGAGTCCTGGATCTAAGAAGAGCGCAGCAGCGGCGTGCTCGAGCAAGAATTTGACGGCTTTCTTTTGATACGCATGTGGTTTCCACGGCGTTGATGACGGCTTGGAAAGCTTCAATGGCATGTTCATGGACTTCAAGATGATACCCCAATTGACGAAGTTGTGCATGCACGTGGCGCTGGCGTGCAGTCAATGTTTCACCAGGTCGCTTAAATTCGATCAGGAGCGGGCGCCCACCAGGAATCCAGACCTGTCGGTCCGGGTACCCTGAGTCGCCTGGCGTTTGTAATTTCGATGCACGGATTCCTAGGTACTGCCAAATCAATCGGCAGGCCTGCGCTTCAATCTGTGCTTCGCGGTGTTGCACGAGTCACCACCCCAAGGTGCGGAATAACCTCATACTGAGCGGCATCGTGAAGCGCCCGCCGCGCTGCTTCAGCTGCAGACTCGGATGGATATGATTGACTTGTCGGAACTTGTGTCGCCGTATCGCGGTAAACGATAATCCACTTCATGCTTAGTCCTTTCTTCGTCGGATGTTTGTGCGTGGTATTAGACTCGGTTCAAAGAGTTTAATGCCGGCAAGTCGTTCAATGGCCCAAACAGTGATGATCGCCGACGTCGTGATAGCCAATAAGAGATTAGCGGCAATCGCAAAGAAAGATTGCCACATGGGCAATGACTGCTCAACAATCCAAAAGAGCGCGAGAATACACATACCCAGATGCGCAAACACAAACGCGATTGCAAGAACTGCGATGCCGCTTACTTTCCACATTGTCAATCCTCCTAATATGGGCATTGCCCGCCGCCATTGGCTTTATTGCCCTGGCGATAGAAACACCAATTGCAAAGATTATTTGGCCGCGGCGCAAACGTTGTATCACTAATCATCGGCAGCACGCGCTTTTCCCATCGCTTCTGAAGTGCCGGCACACATTCCCGCTCATATCCATGTAGACCAAGTGCCGTGTCTGCAGGCGGGTAAATCAACCCAGCATCAAGATAGACGAGCCGTGGAAGAACCCGTGCCACGCCAGGATACGCAAGAAAGACTGCCAACGCATAAAGTTCAAGCTGCTCAAGATATTCATCGTTCTTTTCCGGGCGGAATTTTCCTGTTTTCCAATCTGTCACAACTGCAGTTGATCGATCCTTTAACATAAAATGAAGGCAATCAATCTTGATCCGCGCCCAACATTGAGTCCAATTATCCCATTGCGTGATGGTCCACGTCTTTGTCACCGCGATTGTCTGCTCAAGTTCGACTGTCTCAGGATACTTCGCGCGCTGCTGGCGCAACGCTTTCAATTCACTTGCGAAGGCCTTCAGTTCACGTGGAAGGCGGCCTTCCCCCAAGATGTACCGTTCAGCAAGTGTATGAATGGCCGTACCGCGAGCCATGGCCTCATTTGGCGGTTCTGCAATTTTATCGAGGTACTTCAATTTAGCCTTGAGTGGGCACAGGAGATAATCACTCAGCCGGCTGAACGACCAACTCGTCAATGTTCGCACATACTGCGCGACGGTCTTACGCATCGGCATCGTCTTCTTGATTGGCATCATGAACCTCACGAATCTCAATAGATGGATAAGCGTCATGCTGCATCACAGCCATATTCCACGCGTGACTGAATAGCCGAAGTTCGGCTAGGTGTGCCGCAGAGACATCATAACAAAGTTGCGTGCATATCTCAGATGATTCAATGATGACCACAATCGTGATCATACCCGGCGTCCTTTCTTATCGTAGTCGACTAATGCGTCCCAATTCGTCGTTGAGATAGCCCCTTCACTGAGCATTGGGACATCAAATTGCACTGACTCCATGGCGACGCGGAGCACCTCCATTTCTGATGCTAGAAGTTTCTTCGGTGTGCTCGCTGTCAATTGATCATGTACGTTCAAAATCAACTGCGTCTCAGTATGCTTGGCCGTATGATGCTGGATAATCGCATCCTTCGTACAATCTGCCGCCGAGCCCTGAATGAGGACATTGACAAGTTTATAGTCAAATTCACGAATCCGTCCTTCGACAAGACGTGGAGGTTCGCAATAATACTCACGACCGCCCCATGTTCTGATAGGTTGCTGTTGTTTTGCACGGACCTTCATATCCTGGTACATGGCCTTTAGACCAGGGTAAAGTAGTAAGATCGCTTTCTTCAATTCACCAGCTTCTTGGACCGACATCGCATTCTTCATCGCAAGCTTGCCGACGCCCATACCATAGATCAACCCAAGATTGGTATTCTTCACAGGTTTGCGCTCGTAGAACTTCCCCATTTTCTCAAGTTCTGCGCGTGCGTAATCATGAAAGTCGATCCATGGATCGTCAATGTATTTACGCATCAATGATCCACCGTCAAAATGCGCGAGAATACGTGGTTCTTGTTGTGAATAATCGCGATCAATAAGAACATGCCCTGGAAATGGAATGATGTAACTCCGCATCTTTGGCAATGGTGGCAGGCCACGAAGTGGCGAACGTGGAAGAGATTTTGTTGGGTCGTCATGGTGGAAGATTGGTTGGAAGACCTTCGGAATGTTTTGAAAATTCGGCGTCGAGGATAATCGACCCGTTCGTGTCCCGACATTGGCATCGCCTGACGGGGCTTTGATCTGATTCCATGTTGTATAGATCAATCCATTCGATTGCTCGGCCATCTGCAACCACGGCAGCAAGAATGTCCCCATGCACGTACCAAGTTGGGTGCGATATTTCAGCATGGCGAGCAAGATTTTATCAGTCACACCTGCGAGCATCGCCTCTTTGTTTGTTTGGATATGACCTTTTGCGGTCAGTGGGAATAAGTCGCGTCGCGCTTTTCCAGCTGCGACCATGGCTTCAACCAATTGAGACCCAGAATCGAGATTGACCGACGTACCAACACGCAAAGTTTTTCGAATCCACGTATCGATCGACTGTTGGTATCGTTCGTAGTTTGCGGCATCAGTACGGAGACGTGCAAGATCAACAGGAACGCCGCGTTGTTCCATGCCGAGCAGAATCGGCATTAGTCGACGTTCACGATCATATGCGACGCCCATTTGACGCGTGTAGGTCTTCTCCCACAGAAGATCGAATAAGGCCTCAGTTCGTACGACATCCCCATTCGCATACGTCCCCACAAGATCACCTGGCGCATACGCAATATAGCGACCGAAATAATGTTCTGATGATCGCGCGCGGCTAATTTTCACATGCGGAATTGGCTGGTGTTCAACAAGCCAATCAGCCACAGCGTTTTGTTCATCTGGCGGAAGATGCAAGAGTCGTTCTGCCGATGGTTTCAATCCAAGTTCTGTCTGATGCGGGTCATCAAGAAAGAGCAAAAATTGCGTATCGTGGATGTGCGTCCATTCTGGCACAGGTAAATTAAAATGTGTGGCGGCGACGTCGATATCGAACTTTGCATTCTGGCAAAGGATCCCATCACGATGCTGATAGGCTTTGGCGACTGCCTCACGAGCTGCCGCACGTGTCGAATTATTTTTTGTCGGGTGTCCAAAGGCGTAATACTGCGGTCGCTTACGCGGATATTTGATCGACACGCCCACTGGTTTTGGTGGGTAGTAAGGTCGATCCTCGATCCCGAATGTTTCGAAGTCAATGGTGACTGGATGTGGCTGTATCATAAATCTCCAATACACAAGTCAGTTCGTTCACGATCTGCGCGTGCCTTATTCAACCGACTATGGATACGCCGAATAAATTGCTTCCGCTTTCGCCCACGTAATTCTTCTTGTAGTAACACTTGGCAATGAGCTTCTGACGCGCCGCGCAGTGCCGCGTTCAATGCAATCCACGATTGCAGCGCTGGATTGTCGATGATCACTTTCGCCATGGTCTCCACTCCTCTTCTACTTTTCTACGGTTCGTGGGGCCGTAATTTCCACGGCCCCACGAATACTACATCATGACGAGAAGGTCGCTAGTATTTCCGCTTTGCGCGAGATGGTTTTGCAGATTTCACCTGGCGTGGTCCACTGTCTTCTTCGCCGAGCTGATACGGAAATTCAATCAGGGTCTTCGCTTCTTCATGTCGCTGCATAATCGTACCCATCAATGTATCAGGCACATTATCGATCGGCTCGAAGATCACCTTAAACTGCGTTTTCGGATCCTGCAACACCTTGATCTTCGTGAAGATACCAAATGGCGGACGTCGCAATGCACCTGCAACTTGCTTCACGAAGTTTGCATATCCCTTGACTGATGTCACAGGTAATTTCATGAACCCCATTGCAGTCGACGCGAAATATGATGCGTCGTCAAACAACTCGAGTTTTCCCGCCTGGTTGAATGTCCCTGCTGGAATCATCGCTAACCGGCGTGTATTTCGGCACGCTTTTCCACGACCTTTCTCAGCTGAACCCCACTCATTCATCGGGCAGGCTGTACAGGGTTGTCCCGCTGGTGCTGGTGAGGTCTTAGCCTCTTGAACCAATGGATGCGGCATCATGAGTTTTTCGTCGCGACCGAACGCGAAACATGATGGCGATGCGGGATTGTCAGCGTCATACTCACCCTCGTAATACACATTTTCCAACACAGAATCGAGAATCACGACAGCCATCTGATTATTCGGTACCGGTGCATCCTGCCATGTCAGGATCCCACCGCGCAAACCGAAGAATTGCCCGCCGCCGACATTCGCTTCCATGCCCGCAGCAAGTTCTGCTTGCTTTGCGAGTTCTTCGTCCCACTTCACAAGTGCTGTCACTGGTTTTTTCGGTGCCATACAACCTCCTGCGCGAAGAAAAACATTTTGCACCACGCGCGTCATGCAAAATGTGCGAGTGCATCTCGCGTTAGGGTTCGTTATCCTCACACGTCGTAACAGTCACTGATGCGCCAAGAAAGGTCTGTCCAACATCGAATGTCACATCACCCTCGCGCTCGCTTAATCCAATATACTTGCGTAGTAATGTGGCAATATCATCATCTGAAAATGTCCACTGTCGTGTCGTCGTCGTCCGAATAATCATATGTTTCGGATCTTTTCGATACTTCGCCATAGTCATCTCCTAATGGACTGTCGTCCATCGACGCCAACATGAAATGCAAATGGTCGCAATTGCAACAGTTTGTCCAAATCCGATTTCGCGATATGCTGTCAACTGAGCCGGTCGTTTGCGACACCATGTACAAATCGTAGTAGGCGATACTGTGGGTTCAGAATGATTCGCCATGGTTCACCGAAGTTTCATGTTCGTACGGATCGCAAAGATTAAACTTTCACCGGCACGCTTGATCGCATCTGACACCCACGGTTCGTGCGTTTTCTTATGGATCAATGTAAGAATACGCGTGGCCGTCTGTTCACGTTCATCCTGAAGTGCCTGGCTAATCGCGCGATAAAAGGCATGCTCAGGTTGCCATGCCATACCATGGGCTTCAACTAATGCTCGGACACGGACGTCATCTGGTGTCATGTCAGACCTTCGTGACACTCACTGAGACAGTGGTAAAATGACTCACGCCGGGAATTTCTTTTCCATCTTCCCACCGTTCTTTGAT
>JAAOEI010000448.1_pt1 | contig 16038 bp, 28 predicted proteins | sample 7059261 | NCBI WGS metagenome assembly JAAOEI01 (sample SAMN14008812, study PRJNA610033) | viral metagenome | isolation source: viral particles filtered from seawater | place: China: Hangzhou Bay, Yangshan Deep Water Harbour | collected 2017-10-31
AATAAATCATTGTGCTTGCACCTGTTAATGTGATACCATAACCGCCCGTTTGTGGAGTTCCAACAATAAATCGTACTGGACTATCTTTATCTTGAATAGATCTAATAGCTTTTTGTCTTTCATCCGTAGTGGTATCTCCGTAATAAGTTACAACAGAATTGTCTCCATATTCTTTTTTAATTTCTTCTACAATAATTTCTATGTCATGACGGTAGTGGGCCCAAATAACTGCTTTACCTTCCATCTCTGACAATACATCCATCAGTTCATTTAATCTATGTGATTTAACTTTTTGTACTGTTCCATCATCTGATTTAAAATGACCACAAGTAATTTGATGTAATCTCATTAATTGTGTGATCACACTACTAGTAGTAATTAATTTACCATTTAATTCTGCAAGAGCCATTTTTTTCATTTGTTCATAAACTTTTTTCTGTTCATCTGTTAATTGTATGATTCGTTTCATGTAAGTTTTTTCTGGTAAATCTAAACAATCATCCTTTAAACATCTAAAGGAAAAAGGTTTTAATTGATTAGATAGTTCACCAAGATTACGATAACCGCTTACAATTTGTATCATACGGCCACTTACATTAATTTGTTTTGTTACAGCATATCTAGTTTTAAAACTGTAATACGATCGTTGTTCTAACAACCATGGATCTAAAAAATAACATTGAGTAAATAAATCTAATGGTGATTTAGTTACAGGTGATCCAGTTAAAATTCTTTTATATTTTACATCATGTCCTAAATCTAAAATAGTTTTAGTTCTAATTGCGCTAGGATTTTTAATCGTAGTAGATTCGTCAATAGCCATCATACATTCATGACAAGATAAAAACTTAGCTGCAAATATTTTTCCTTTTTTAGTTGATAGTGCTTCTACGTTCATAATTAAAATATGAAGGTCATCAGAAGATTTAAATAATTTGGTAAGTTCTTCTTCTTTCTTTTTGCCACCCATAGCGTCCCATAATACTATTTCTTTTTCTATGTGATCTGGTAAATGATCAGGTATTTGTTCATCCATCCATGTTTTATACACACCTTTAGGAGCAATGATTAAAGCTCCATTAATTTTACCTTTGTCATAAAGCATAGCAATATTATCTATAAGAACCTTTGATTTACCAGTTCCCATTTCCATAAAGTACGCAAATACTTTTTTGTCCCAGGACATTTCTAAGGCCTTTAATTGATGAGCAAAAGGCTTGCTTTTAAATTTATAATGCATATAATAGTTCTTTCTATTGAAAGGATATATACACTAAGTTATATAAAGTCAAGAATGAACAATGCTGTCTATGTGATACAAGATGTCCCAGGTACAAGGGAAGGAAGACCTAAAATTAATATTATAGGTGCCTCTCAATTTGGTACATTAAAAGTTTTATTACCTGAGAATGCACAAATTATTTTAAGTGCAGGGCCTTTGGTTTTTAAATTACGAAAACTGCTACAAAATTACACACCTGAAGATTACTTATTATTGACAGGAGATCCGGCCATTATTGGTGTTGCCTGTTCTATTGTTTCTGATATAACTAATGGTAAATATAAATTATTAAAATGGGATAAACAAGAAAGGAGATATTATCCAATTGAAATTGACTTGTATCAAAAAGTTAGTTCAGAGACTTGACAAACGTATTATAAGGGATTATATTAGAAAGCAAATTAGAAAGGTTAGAATATGAATATAAATTTTAGAGACGATAAAATAGATGCAATGAAAGCTGTGGTTGATCCAAAACAACTTACAAACAAAGTGCAACAATTAAAAAATTTAGAGGATGAAATTGCTAATGCTGAAGAAGGTGTTAAAAAATTAAAAGAGCAAGCAAGAATTATATCCGAGTTAGAAATTCCTTCTATGATGAAGGAAATGAATATTACAAAATTAAAGCTAAGTGATGGTGAGTCTGTAGAAGTAGGAAAATTTTACAGCGCATCTATTCCTGCAGAAAAACAGGATGCAGCTTTTCAATGGCTTCGTAACAACGGTCTAGGTGATGTTATTAAAAATGATATCACTGTTACCTTTGGTCGTGGCGAAGATAACAAGGCGGCAGAATATGCTGTCCTTGCACGAGGTCAGGGCTTTGAACCTATCCAGAAAATTGGTGTTCATGCTCAGACACTCAAGGCGTTGGTCAGGGAGCGCATCGAGGCTGGACTCGATGTGCCCTCTGATCTTTTTAAACCTTACGAGGGTAACCGTACAAAAATAACAAGGAGTTAAATATGAACCAAGTAGCAATGAAAAAACCGGCACAAATGCCTTCTACTATATTATTTAGAGAAGATGCCGAAAAAGGTTTTGAGAATGTAAGACAGGAATCTCTTGCTTTACCTATCTTAAAACTTTTACAAAACAGTTCAGGAGAAGCACAAAAGCGTAATCAAAATTACGTAGAAAATGCAGAACCTGGAATGTTATTAAATACAGTTACAAAAAAACTGTATAGTGGTGAAACAGGTATTAATGTCATACCATGTTACTACAAAATGGAATATCAAGAGTGGGCAGAATTTGGCACTGGCTCAGGAAGACCAGAACAAATTTATCCAGATACTTCTGATATTTTAACTAAAACCACTAAAGATGGAGGTAAAGATAGATTACAAAATGGTAATTATATTTTAACCGTACATCAAAACTATGTGCTTATAATAGGAGATGATGGATCTGCTGAGACTGCTTTAGTTTCTATGAGTTCTTCTCAAGGAAAAGTAAGTAGAAAATGGCAATCTTTACAGATGTCACAAACTATGACGGATGCAAATGGAACTTATACTCCAGCTTCATTTAGTCATATTTATAATTTATCCACGGTATTGAATTCTGGAAAAGGAAATCAATGGTATGGATATGCTGTAAGAACAGTTGGTCCTGTTACAGATGCAAATTTATATGGAAGAGCAAAAGATTTCCATCTAAGTTTGAGCAAATAATTGACACAATCGGGTGGTAGCAATACCACCCGAACAACTTATAGAGGGATACATGTTAGAAAGATTAAAAGAAATCTTTAAGGGATTAGAGACAGCTTATGGTCAAACTAAAAAAACATCAGAAGTTAGGCCTAATGGAAAACAAGAAGTAAAATCATTTACTATCAAACAACCAGTCACAGAAGAATTGTGGCAACAACATATTAATGGAGTAGAACCTGCATTAGGAATTGTACCTATTAATGAAAACAATGAATGTAAATGGGGTTGTATTGATATTGATCAATATAATTTTGATCATACTTCTTTTATTAAAAAAATTAGAAAACATAAATTACCATTAATATTATTCAGATCTAAATCAGGTGGAGCACATGTATTTTGTTTCACCGATCAATTTGTTCCAGCTTCTTTAATGAGAACTAAATTACAAGCCATGGCATCTATCTTAGGATATGCGAAGACAGAAATATTTCCTAAACAAAATAATGTAAAAGCAGAACGTGGTGATGTAGGTAATTTTTTAAACATGCCTTATCATGGTGGTAATCGTTCTGTTCGTTATGCATTTGATGATGATGGTAATGCATTAACTATGGAAAAATTTTGTGAATATTATGATTTACATGTCTTAACTAAAGATCAGTTAATAACTTTATATTTTGAAAAGAATCAAGAACAAGAAGCTTTATTACCAGATGGCCCACCTTGTTTACAAACCATATTATCGGCTGGACCTATTGTAGAAGGAGAGGCCGTAGATCATGCAGGTAGAAATAATGGTTTATTTAATATTGGTGTGTATTTACGAAAAGTAAATCCAGATACATGGAAAGATAAATTAGAAGAATACAATGTTCCTAAGTATATCAATCCACCATTAAAAGCGAATGATGTGCTTACAGTAATCAATTCATTAGATAAAAAACAATACGATTATAAATGTAATGACAAGCCTATCTGTGCTTTTTGTCAGGAAAAACTTTGTTATACCAGGAAATATGGCAAAGAAGGCGCAGCTATGCCAGAAATTACACAGATTAAAAAATTAAATTCAGATCCACCCTTATTCTTTGTCACAGTAGATGGAGAAACTTTAGAAGTAGAACCAGAAATATTACATGATCCTGAGAAATTTTCTATTGTGTGTCTTACACAATTAAACAAACCACTACTTCCTATTGCAAAACTTATATGGAGAAAAATGATTTCTAAATTATTAAATGAGATGGATGAACCATTAGAAGCTCCTGATGATATGAGAATTGATGTACAGTTAAAAGAAGTATTGACTGAATTTGTAAGTCGTGCGCCAGGTAAATCTATATCTGATATTAAAAAATCTAAAGCATTTGTAGAAGATGGTACTTGTTATTTTAGATGGAAAGATTTTTGGAGAGCATTAGTACGAACTAAATCATGGCCTGATAAAACATATCCAAAAAATAAGACAATGAGATTAGTACAAAATTTATTTGGTGGCAAGCAAGTATTTAAGAAAATAGATGAAAAGACAGAACGAATCTGGGCAGTTGATGAAATTGATTTAGATAAAGTATCCATTAGAAAGAATAAAGCTAAAGATGCTCCATTCAAATAGAACTATTATTCCTGGTCCTCCAGGAACAGGAAAGACTTATCGTTTGATTAATCATCATCTAGCGAATGAATTACAAACAACGAGTCCTGATAAAATAGTTTACATTTCTTTTAGTAATGCAGCAGCAAATGAAGCAAGAAAAAGAATTGAATTATTATATCCTAATAAAGAAGTAATAGTGAGTACTCTTCATTCTTTAGGTACTAGAGAATTACAATTAGATACCAATGCACAACTTCTCCAAGGAAGTAATTGGAATGGTTTTAAAAACTATTCACAAATATGTCAGGATTTAGAATTTGAAACAGTGACGAATGAAAGTGGTATTCCTGAATATAGAAATAATTATATGAAAGTGATTGACTATGCTAGATCTAAAAAAATTATGGATCTAGAAGATGCCGCCATACAATTAGATGTTATTGATTCTATGGATATGGGTTTATGTAATCAAATTAAACAAGACTTAGATGATTACAAAAGAGATTTTAACATGTTTGAATTTTCAGACATGATATCCGAGTTTATCAAGAGAGACAAATGTCCTTCCCTCGACGTAGTTTTTCTTGATGAAGCACAGGATCTGAGTCCTCTGCAATGGGACATGTTCTTTTACATTGAATCCAGATGTAAACGTTCTTACATTGCAGGGGATGATGATCAAACCATCTATGCTTTCCAAGGTGCTGATCCTACTATTTTTATTAACCTAGAAGGTATGTTAGATGCACAAGAGCAATCGAGACGAGTACCTAGAAGCGTGCATCGAGTGGCTATGAGAATATTAGAAAATGTAGAACATAGAAGGGATAAAGTTTGGATTCCCAGAGATGCTGAAGGTGAAGTGATTGAGGATATGTCATTGGAAAATATAGATTTTTCTACTGGCGAATGGATGATTTTAACCAGAACTAACAATCAAATGAAACCAATCGTAGAGTATATGTTATCGTTAGGACATAGGTTTGAATGTAAATACAATCCTCTCCTTCCTACGGACTTGATGCAAGCGATTGATATCTGGGATCGTTTAAACAAAGGGGCAAGTGTATCTGGAGAAGAAGCGCAACTTGTATACAGCTATTTAACTTTTAAGGATGAACAAATTAAATATAAATTTTCTGGAGGTAAATCTTTAGATAATGTGGACAGTGTGGACCTGGATGAATTGATGCTAAACCACGGGTTGCTAGTGACGGGCGGCTGGGAGCTATTTAATATTAATGAAGAGCAAAGATTATACATAAAAGATTTAATAGATAAAGGAGAAAATTTAACTAAACGTGCAAGAATTAAAATATCTACCATACATGGTGTTAAAGGAGAAGAACGAGATAACGTTATTCTTTTTACTGATTTAGAAAAAATTATTTATGATGCAGCTTTACGAGACAAAGATACAGAACACCGATTGTTTTTTGTGGGAGTCACGAGAGCCAAAGAAAAATTATACATCATGAGTAATGACTACGATTATCAATACAACATAGGAGAAGAAATCATATGACAACAAAAGCAGACTTAGATAGAATCTTTCCATCAAATAGACAAGAAGGTGGGGATCATTATTCTAAGCATACCATACAGCCATACACCTTTATCACGTCCAATAACTTGTCTTTCTTTCAAGGAAATGTTATTAAATACGTGGTTCGTTATAAAGATAAAAATGGTATTGAAGATCTTAAAAAAATAATTCATTACTGTGAATTAGAAATAGAAAGGTTACGAAAATGAAAACATACAAAAAATTTGATTCCAATTTATATTTGGAAAATGATAGAAAAGGTAAAGAATTTGCTATTAAAGTTTTAAATAAACTATATCCAAATAAAAAAATTGTAGAAGGTTCTAAATTTGGAGTCGATATTTTAATTAAAAATGAAAACGAAGAAGTAATTAAAACAGCAGAAGTTGAAATAAGAAATAATTGGAACACCGATAATAATTTTCCTTTTGATACAGTAAATATACCAGAAAGAAAAAAGAAATTTTTTAATGGATTATGTACTTATTTCAGTATTAATAAAAATTGTACTAGATGTTTAATGATAGAAGATAAAGATATCTTAACATCCCCATTAGTAGAAAATCCAAATAAATATGTTTCTTCTAATGAAATGTTTTTTCAAATTCCTGTAGAAAAATTTAAAGATTTTATATTGTAATGAGTTTTGCAATGTTAGTAACCATTATAATAGTAATGTATTATGTTGTTTGAAGCAGCCACAGAATGGAATTGTCCAGATCACTTTCCTGATTTAAGTGACGCAAAATATATTTCCATCGACTTAGAAACTAGAGACCCTAATTTAAAAACACAAGGATCCGGTGCAGTCGTTGGTAATGGAGAAATTATTGGTATTGCCGTAGCCGTAGAAGGTTGGTCTGGTTATTATCCTATTGGTCACAGAGAAGGAAACTTAGATAAACGAATTGTATTAGAATGGTTTAGAGAAGTTTGTGCTAGTGAATCGGTAAAAATATTTCACAATGCTATGTACGATGTGTGTTGGATACGATCTTATGGAATTAAAATTAACGGCCACATTGTTGATACTATGCTCATGGCATCTTTAATTGATGAGAATAGATTTAGTTATACATTAAATAGTATTGCCTATGAATATTTAAGAGAAGTAAAAGATGAAAAAGGATTAAAAGAAGCAGCAGAAGCTGCGGGGGTAGATGCAAAATCTGAAATGTATAAACTTCCAGCGATGTATGTAGGGGCTTATGCAGAAAAAGATGCAGAACTTACATTAGAATTATTTAAAGTATTGTCCAGGGAAATTACTAAACAAAATTTAACAGAAGTTTTTGATTTAGAAACTAGATTGTTTCCATGTTTGATTGATATGAAATTTAAAGGCGTTCGTGTCGATATCGAACGAGCTCACTTATTGAAGAAACAGCTATCCACACAAGAAGAGAACTTACTGCTAGAAATAAAAAAAGAAACAGGAATAGAGCCTCAAATATGGGCAGCAAGAAGTATTGCAGAAGTTTTTGATAAATTACGTTTACCTTATATAAGAACGGAGAAGTCAAAAGCACCGTCCTTTACTAAAAATTTTCTTTCCGAACATAGTCATCCTTTAGTGCAGAAGATAGCAAAAGCAAGAGAGATAAACAAGGCTCATACTACTTTTATTGATACGATTTTAAAACATTCCCACCGTGGTAGAATTCATGCGGATATTAATCCTATACGTTCTGACCAAGGGGGAACCGTTACTGGAAGATTTAGTTATTCCAATCCTAATCTACAACAAATTCCAGCACGTAATAAAGATTTAGGTCCTATGATTCGTGGATTATTTATTCCAGAAGAAAAACATGTTTGGGGATGTTTTGACTATTCCCAACAAGAACCAAGACTGGTGGTGCATTATGCAGCATCTACAGAACCTGTTTGTTTTGATCCATCAGTTACAGCGATTGTAAAAAAATTTAAAAGTAATTCCGTAGACTTCCATCAAACGGTTGCGGACATGGCAGGTATTTCTCGTTCTCAAGCGAAAACCATTAACCTTGGATTATTTTATGGAATGGGTAAAGCTAAACTACAAGCAGAGTTAGGTTTAAATACTAAAGCAGAAGCAGAAAATTTATTTAATCAATATCATCAAAACGTACCTTTTGTAAAAGAACTTATGAACCGAACTTCAGCCCATGCACAAAGTTCTGGAAGCATTGGAACTTTATTAGGTAGAAGATGTAGATTTGATAAATGGGAACCTATTACTTTTGGTATGCATACTCCCATGACGTTTGAAGAAGCAGATAGAACTTATGGTAGGGGAAAGATTAAAAGAGCTATGACCTACAAAGCATTAAATAAATTAATTCAAGGATCTGCTGCCGATATGACGAAAAAAGCTATGTTAGATCTATATGAAGAAGGAATTATACCACATATTCAAATACATGATGAATTAGATATATCGGTAGAATCCGATGAACAAGCAAAAAAAATTATTGAGATTATGGAAAATGCTGTTACATTAGCCGTCCCTAATAAAGTCGATTACGAATCTGGTAAGACTTGGGGAGATATCAACGGATAATGAGGGACTATGAAAATATATTGTAAAACATGTAATCATCTGTGTCATTGTGTAGGAAAAGGATATTACGTTAGTGAATCGTTTTGTGATTCTTGCGGATGTAATGAATGTACTTGTAATCAACAACCTTTATTATTAACAAAACCAAGATCAAACATATTTGAATACACCACTATTGTTATTTTAATAACCTTAATTTTATTAGTAAATTTATTATAATGAATCGTTGTATTTATTGGTTTTATATGGGCTTCTGTGCCTTGTTAAACGATTGTAAATGTACTAGATTATCTACCAATGAAATTGTCAGCAAACTTCCAGCTGAGTGAGTTAGTTAAATCTCAAACAGCGGAACGAAAAGGAATTCCTAATAATCCTTCCCCAGCGCACATTGATAACCTCAAGGCGTTGTGTGTGAATGTACTACAACCAATCCGGTCCCACTTTGATGCACCGGTTATAGTTTCTTCTGGGTATCGATCCGGTGAATTATGTATTGCTATTGGCTCTAAAATCACATCACAGCATACCGAAGGCAAGGCGGCCGATATCGAAGTTGTGGGTGTTGATAACAAGATACTGGCGCAATGGATTAAAGATAATTTAGAATACGATCAATTGATTCTCGAATTTTATCGAGATGGTGAGCCCGATAGCGGCTGGGTCCATGTCTCCTGGAACTCAGGCGATAACCGAAATACATCGCTGCGAGCGACGAGAGACGAGGAGCTAGGAAAGGTACATTATAAACCATGGTAAAAATAAAAGATTTATTAAATGAAATACACACCGTTCATGGAACTTGTCCAGAATGTGAGGAACAAGCTATTATGGTAGCTATTGTGACAGATTATTATCGTTGTACCAATTGCGGTTCTGATACTAGACAATATGTTAATGGTTCTATTAGATATTTAAAACTAGATGATAAAGAAATAAAATGGCTAAAAAATCAAAAATCGGAGTAACCGAACTTTTAAAAAGAAATAGAATTAAACGTCCGGGGCGTCATTCCAAACAACATAAAGGTAAAAAGAAATCAGAACGTGGTCAAGGATTTCCTAATTAAGTATTAGGTTTAGATTTATCTATAATACAATTTGCATACAAATTAGTAATTCTTATATTATTATAAATAGCTATTGTTTTCATTTCTTCCATCTTTTCTTCCATGGCAGACATACATTCTTTTTTAGAACTAAAGTAAATTTGAGGCTGAGGAGTCATAGGAATACACCCTTCTTGACCTTTGAAGTCAAAATGACACAGCATAACGATCATAATAAATGTTTCCATAGACTTGACTTTTATATCTTAAAATCCTATATTGTAAATTATTATAAATTAAAGAAAGGTTAAAGTATATGACAGACAAAAGCAAGTATAGTAATGTTACCGTTGATAACAAAACGTATGAAATCATTACTAAACTACAAACTAAGTTAAATCCGGATGTGACATTGAGTCGCAGCCAAGTTGTTAAACAATTAGTTAAAGAGAAAGTGAGGAAATTAAATGGCAAATTCAGCAAATAAAAATCCATGTCAATTAGAAATAAAAGACAATAAACTTTCTCCGGAACAAAAATTATGGAGAGCGGTTATGGCAACTGCTATCTATGATGCACTGCATACTCCCAATCGTACTAAAAAAGGTAAATATAAAATATTTACAGAATTGTATGATATCGAAGATGCACGTACATGGTTTAAAAGAAAAGAGGGTAATTTTGATCTAGTATGTGAAGCATTAGATTTAGATGCGGATAAAGTACATAAGGTCATGAACCAAAAAATTAGACAACGAAGATTTATAGAAAGGATGAATAAAATATGAACGGCATGATTATTTGCCCCGAATGCAAAGGCAACGGATATTTAGGGGATAGTAAAGATGAAAAAAAACAACAAGATTGTACCAACTGTAAGAATCAAGGTGAAGTTATGATTACAGATGATATGATATGGGAAACATTACAATTTACAACAAGGAGGAAACAATGATTATATTTGGTCAACCAGTAACAAAAGAAAACGCACGAAAAATTTGGGATACTTATAAGCGAGAAATTGTTGCTTTAAGTGTCGCATTTATTTTAGGTGCAATTATATTTTAATGAAACAAACATGGACAATCACAGGTTATTATTGGGATGGAAAGGATCACTATGTTATTTACGAAAATGGTAATGGGCATACGAAGATGGTTTTGGAATCAAGTAAGTAACCTGGGTTGTTATTTATCAAATCTTAGTTGGAGGAAGTTGTACCGTGACTACAAATCCAGTCGCAAAGCACTTAAATAAATTTAACAAACCTAAGCGCATTGCAGATAAACGATATAAAGAACGATTAAAAGAAATGGAAAGAGACATACGAGAAGTGAGAAAGATGCAGAAAGATATTTATGGAAAATAAAACATGTCAAAAATGTAAACAATCTTTACCTTTAACAGAGTTTCATAAAGACAAAACTAATAAAGATAATTTAAATCGTTGGTGCATCTCTTGTAAAAGAGTATCTCGTTTTAAAAATTGTCAAATACCAGAAGTATATTTAAAACGTAGATGGGATGGTTTTGGAAAAATAAATAAATGTAGAAAATCAAAACGTGCTAACAAAGATATTTCTTTTGAAGACTTATTAGAATTATTTAATAATTTTTGTAATGAAAATGTTAAACAAGGAAAGCATCGATATTCTTGTAAATATACAGGTGATGTAATGACTTTCATACAAGGGAAAGGTCAAGTAGGTAGTAATTTATCTATTGATAGGATAGATAATAATAAAACATATACTAAAGATAATATTACTTTTTGTACACAAAATTTTAATCACAAGAAAGGGCAACTCACGGTAGATACTATGATGAAAGTATGGAAAGTTTTTAAAGAGAAAGGAATTATATAAAATGGATTATAGAGTAAAAATAACTATACGAAACAATCGTATTTTAACTAGAATGGAAGAAAAAGGTTATCCCACGATTATTAGTTTTTCTAAGGCTATTGGTATAGGTTACACTCAAGTACAAAGTGTTATTAGTGGTAAAACTAAACCTATTTCAAAAAAAGGTAATATTATTTCTCCGGTAAAAATTATGTTAGATGCATTAGATTTATCTTTAGAAGATGCTTTTACGGAAAGACAATTAAAAGGATTTAATAAAAATTCCTTTGAAGTAACCATGGATGAAAACCAAATACACAGTATTACTTCTCCTGTTAAAAATACTGAATTACTTGCTATGGAACAAAATGTTCACAGTGTTTTAAAAAATTTAATGATTAAAATACTAGGTCCTAGAGAAAATATGGTAATTGAAAAATTTTATTTTCAAAATAAAAGTACGAAAGAATTGGCAGAAGAATTAAATCTTACTAGAACAAGAGTAGATCAAATTATTAAAAAAGCATTATTTAAATTATCCAAACACTATGGTGAATTTGATAAATCAGGGATAACTGATGTTTTTCCTAAAGTTGGTAATACTTCACCATTACTTGCTGAAAGAAGAAATTCAAGATCGCTTTGTTATTATAAAAAGGAGGAATTAAATTAATGAAATGGAATAAACTATACGAATATCCAAAGTCCATGAGGTCTTTGATTAACGACATTCTTAAAAGAATCACGTTTAACATTGGGTACGTGGAGAATATATAAAACCCAATATGAAATATAGAAAGGAGGTAAATATGAATAAACTTAATGAACAGGTTAAGATGAATGGAAAATTTTCAATGATGGGAGTTGCCTATCATCTTAACAAAACAAAGAAAAATGGTGTCATAGAGAAGAACATTTCTTATTCTAGTGATTATGATAAGTTTAAGTTTCTTGAACAAAATAGAGAAACCATGGATAGACATATCAATAATCTAATGGCTAGTATTAAAGAAAGTGGTCAAGTTCACCCAATAGTAATTAACGAACAATTTGAAATTATTGACGGTCAAAATCGTTTCAAAGCTTGTAAATTACTAGGCTTACCAGTCATGTATATTATCAGTAATGATGCATCTATTAAAGATGTAATATTAATGAATAATACACAAGTAAGTTGGAAAATGAAAGACTACATGAAATGTTTTTCTAATCCAAAACATGACAATCATAAAGAATATCTATCAGTTCAAAGCTTTATGGAAGAGTTTAAATTAAACTATTCCATCTCTTTGTATTTGTTATCTGACGGTAAAGGAGATGAATATGGAAGAGAAGCTTTTAAACGTGGTACATATAAAATAAAAAACATGAAGAACGCTAGACAAATGGCTGAGGTTTTAATTAAAATTAAAGCATTTGCTCCTGATTTAGTAAATATCATGAGGTTCTGCATGGCTTATTTTAAACTTTCTCAGTTAAATAATTTTGACATAGAAACATCTATTTCTCAATTGAAAAAATATAGAAGAAAATTAGATGGTGCTATATCGTACGAAGATTATTTACAGAGAATAAAAGACACGTATAACTATAGACTAATTAAACGTAATAAAATATCTTTCCGAAAAGAAGGATTTTAAATTAGGTGGGCCTTCGGGCCCACTTACTAATAAAGAAAGATTTAAAATATATGAAATGGAATAAACTATATGAATACCCAAAGTCCATGCGGTCTTTGATTAATGACGCCAGACACTATGACATTGGAGAGGAGAAACTACCATCGGTGACTACTATTCTGTCTGCCACACAAAGCGACGAGAAACGAGCGTCTTTAGAAAAGTGGAAAGAGAAAGTAGGCATGTTTGAGGCAGAACGTGTCAAAAATAAGGCAGCTAATAGAGGAACTGCAATGCACTCGATTTTAGAGTCTCATATCTTGGGAGAAGGGCTTCTAGATCTAACAAATTTAGGTCAGGAGGCTCATAAAATGGCAAATACGATCATAGACCAGGGGCTGAAGGATTTGGAAGAAATATGGGGGTCTGAGGTTACTTTGTACTATCCTGGTTTATATGCTGGTGCTACGGATTTATGCGGTGTTTATATGGGGAGAGAGAGTATAGTCGATTTTAAGCAAACCAACAAGCCAAAACGTGCAGAATGGATAGAAGATTACAAGTTACAGATGGCAGCGTATGCTACAGCGCATAATTATGTGTATGGGACGGATATCGATCAGGGGGTTATTTTGATGTGTACACCGGATTGTTTTTTTCAAAGGTTCATTGTTAATGGATCCGAGTTTAGGGAGTATAAATGGAAGTGGCTAGAAAAAGTAGATCAATATTACAATCTCAAGTTGCAAGATTAGACAGTCTAGCAGCGAGATACTGGAGGCTAGCGGCGAGCGGCAAGGAGCGAGGGTATATTGAGTGGCAAAATGAGGTAAAAAAAGTGGCTAAAAATATAGAAACTTATGAAAGTAGTAAACAAAAAGCTGAAAAATATAGGATAAAATAGGAGTCACAAAATGCATATTGCAATTAATAATTTAAATTCAATAACTTATTTAAGCACGTGTGTCTTTGTGACCAAAGTGTAACCGAATAAACTATTGATATATAAGACTTAATATATGTTTGACACAAAAACACACTTTTTAAAAATTTTTTCACGTATGTATATTTCAAATAGTTGTGGTAAGTACTATTAGGTGAAGTTGGAACTATGGCAAAAAACAAAAAATCTAAATATAAATCTTTGGTAATAAATAAAAAACGATATTATTTTTACAAAATTGTGTGGTTGGACATAGTGGGAGACTCAGGACATGCTGATGCAAATGAGTTTTTAAAGTTAAATCCTGTGGAGATGGTATCGTATGGATATATTTTTAGTAAGGATAATCAATGTGTTAGGACGTTTGCGTCGTATGATACTACTTCTGAATCATTTAGTGATAGGAATTGTTACCCAGTTGGGTGTATAAAGCAACTCCAAAAAATAAACATCTAACCAAGGAGAGAACATGCCTAAGAAAAAGAAGACAGAAACAATTGAAGATATCTTAGATAGGATACAAGAAGATATTGATCTTATTAGAGAGAAATGTGTATGTAATGGAGAGGATGACTATTCATCGGAGGATGACGACGATGATACTTTTGATGATGAAGATGAAGAATAAATATCGGGTTCTTGTTCGTTTAGATCATACTCGTATAGCTCTGGCTTTACTTGTTTTGGTAATGTTAATTTGGTTTGGGGCGTTGATTTTTTAACTTTCTCTTTCAATTCCTCAACCTCAACACCTTCCAGGATAGGAGAGTACTCGTTGATAATTTGTTTCATGCGTGATTCTAATTCTTCTGCTGACAAGTCTTCGAGCTTTCCTGTCCTGATAATTTTTTGTTCCACATAAAGACCGGCAGCTTTACCACGTGCTACTTCTGCATTGATGGCAGCTGACCATGCTCCTTTTCTTCTAGATTCATCACGAAGTTTTGCTAATTCTGAAATATGATTTTCAAATGTGACTTCATATTTTTTCTGATACTCTTCCCTTAACTCACCAATGTACTTAACCACTAAAGGAAATACTTTTGGATTAGTTAATTTACTTGCCATGACGTTAGCAGCATCTTTAGAATACCCTGCGTCAATACAGCACTCTGTTTTTGTTTTACGACCTTCATTAGTCACTAATTCATATGCAAATTTCATTTGCATTTCGGTCAGTCTCTTTTCTTGTGTCATTGACTTGACATTTAAGGTAAGTTTAATTATATGTCAATGCATATAAACACTTATGTGTTTGTGTGTTCACTGGGGTCGGCTTACGACGTGGATGAACTATGAACTTACCCACTGATACTGGGCCCCAGGCTAAAAAGAAATTATGATTAGTGGAAAATTACTAAGACAAACTTTAGAAAAATTTATGACCTCTCCTGTTGCACAGCAAGCAAGAGTTCAAGTTGCTTTACCTGACGGTAAATTTTATGACATCACCAACATAACTTTAATGGAAAATAAATTAATTGGAGCAAGAGAAACCCATCGATTAGTACTCACCATAAAACCAGAACAATGGCGTATGGGTAGTGTAATCAAAAAGCTCTAGTTAACTTGAAACCTGAGACTAAATTCTGGAAAGAATGGAAGAAATTTACTCCCAATATTTCCTGGACAAGATTAGAAAATTTAAGCTCTTTTGGTACGCCAGATTTATTGGGATACAATAAAAATAAAACTTTTTTCACTGTTGAGCTTAAAGTAGTAACTGGTAATTCTGTTCGTCTTTCACCCCATCAAATTGCCTTTCATGTCAGGCATCCTGAGAATACATTTATCTTAGTAAAGCACCTCGCCCCTAGTCACTCGAAACTTAGTAGCGTGAAACTTTATACAGGCTACCAGATACAAGAGCTTGCAGCTTGCGGCTTGAAGCTTGAGGCTTGTTGCTTGGGGCTTGAAGCTTGTCGCTTGCACCTTGAGCAGCTTGGCGCTTGA
>JAAOEI010000450.1_pt1 | contig 15991 bp, 22 predicted proteins | sample 7059261 | NCBI WGS metagenome assembly JAAOEI01 (sample SAMN14008812, study PRJNA610033) | viral metagenome | isolation source: viral particles filtered from seawater | place: China: Hangzhou Bay, Yangshan Deep Water Harbour | collected 2017-10-31
AAACACATGAAAAAACTAATGGTAATGATTGTTGGAATGTTTTTAATATCTTCAACAGCATTTGCAAAAATGTGTCCAAAATTATGGGCGCAATTTGATGCCGATGTAAAAACTACAAAAGCTGCAGCAGCAGATGTTACAAAAGCTAAAACTTTAAGAGCTGAAGGTGAAAAACTTCATAAAGACGGTGCTCATGATAAGTCTGAAAAAGCTTTAAAAGATGCTTTAAAACTTATCGGTTCTAAAGTTTAATTAAATAATTCTATTATATTCAAAGCGGGCATTATTTTTGCCCGCTTTGCAATTTTCTCAAATCACAATAAGCTAAAATAATGAGTTTCTTTTGTAATCAAAAAGAAAAGCTTTTTGTATTTATTATAATTTTTATAACTTCCCTATCCTTTACTGTTGAGGCAAAAAAGAATCCAACCGTTGAAAAGAAAAGAGCTACCGTCAGTGCAAAAAGTTGGGTTGTGGCTGATGAGAATGGCAAAATTATAAAAAGTTCTAATGCCAATGATCTGCGAAGTATTGCAAGTATTACAAAATTAATGACTGCAATGGTGGTGCTTGATGCTAATCAGGATTTAGATGAGAAGATAAATGATATTTCAAGACGACAGCATTTGCGTCTTGCTCTTATTCGCTCCAATAATCATTCCTCAGATTTATTATGTGAAAATTATCCAGGCGGATATGAAGCTTGTGTTGATGCAATGAATGCAAAGGCTCGAAAACTTGGCATGAAAGATACTTCCTTTGTGGATGCCTCAGGCTTAAACGATGATAATGTTTCAACTTCAAGTAGTTTAGTCAAATTAGTTCTTGCTGCACAAAATTATCCACTCATTGTCAAATCCTCACAAACACCCTCTATGAAAATAAAATTAGATGAGGGTTATTACTCATTTAAAAATACTAATCCGTTAGTAAAAAATGGAAAATTTATAGTAAGTAAAACCGGATACATTCGCGCTGCAGGAGGTTGTATTGCTTTATTAACTGAGACTAATAAAGGCAAAAGAGTTGTAATTGTATTAGGCAGTCAAAATACCCATACCCGAATTCCAGAGGTAAGATATTTAGTTAGAAATTACTAATTTACTAAAATTAGTGATCGTGTTTTTGTAAGTCTTTTTTAATATCATCATGATCACCGACCACAATGTGATGTTTGGATTTTACTACATATTTTTCAAGGACTGGAATTAGTAAAAGCGGCGTGAGTCCACCTAAGAATATTCCAAGGGTTGCTGGGCGAATATCTGGATCAACGAGGGATGCAATTAAATCTGCAATAACATGGGCAAATATTGCGCCAACTATTCCTGCGATATAACCATTAGAGACTATTTTTAATAAACGATTGATGCTCCAACCTGTGTAATACCCAATGACAATCAAACCCGCATGAACTACACCAAAAATATATCCGCGTAGTAAAATTTTATCATTAAAATACGGGATGTTTTCAAGTAAATGTTCCATTAATTGCAGGCCTTACAAGTTGAAGAAACTTCCATTTGAAAATTTTTAAATTGAAAATTTGCTTTTGTTTTAAGGCTAGATAGTAATTTACTAAAAGTATTCACTTCAACTTCCTCAGTTTTTCCACAATCTTTGCAAATCACTAATACGGGATTATGACTGTGGTCATGGTCTCCTTCTTTACATAGTAAAAAGCTTTTATTTTGATTGGATTTGTGAATTTTTCCTTGGGTTTGTAAATTTTTAAGTGACCTGTAAACAGACATGGGTTGAATTTTTTTAACCCTTTGAACTTTATTTAAAATCTCATAGGCAGTGAGTGATTTTGAATTATTCTTGATTATATCTAAGACTAAATCATCATTATGCTTCATATGTTATGTTATAACATAACAAATCTAAGATCGTCAAGTTCTGTTTTTAAATTTTAGTCATATATTTGTAATAATTTTTTTGTAATAATTGTTGCAATGATAAATATATTATTTCTGTGCACTCATAATTCAGCTCGATCCATTATTGCAGAGGTATTGTTGAACAGTTTAGGTAAGGGAAAGTTTGCAGGCTTTAGTGCAGGTTCTTCTCCTAAAACTGAAGTTAACCCAATCGCTAAAGAAATTGCAGGTGAGATGAAATATGATGTTAAAAAATTATATTCAAAGAGCTGGGATGAATTTGCAAAACCAAATTCACCTAAAATGCATATTATCATCACGGTTTGTGATAGTGCGGCAAAGGAAGTTTGTCCCATTTGGCCAGGTCACCCTTTGCAAGTACACTGGGGATTTAAAGATCCATCGGTGATTAGTGGAGATAAAATTGAAAAACGTAAAGCCTTTGATGAATTAGTTAAAATTTTAAGAGTAAAAATTGAAAAATTGGTAAGATTACCTGTTGCAACAATGGATACGGTTAATTTAAAATTCAAACTTAGAGAAATTTATCACAATGATTAATAATAAATATTTAGCTGAATTTATCGGTACCGCTTTATTAACTTTAGTAATCGCTGGATCTGGAATTATGGGTTACGACTTATCAAGGGGTAACTCTGGAATTGCTCTATTAATTAATTCCATTGCAACCGGAATTGCTCTTTTTATTCTTATTACTATTTTTATAAATATTTCAGGTGCTCATTTTAACCCGCTTGTAACGTTGATGTTTTGGGCCGATGGCGAGGTTAGTAATGAAGTATTAATTAAATATTTCCTCAGTCAACTGATGGGCGCCTTACTTGGAATTATCATTGCCCATATAATATTTTATTTACCTATCATACAATTTTCCACAAAAATCAGATCAGGTTACACCTTTTGGATCAGTGAATTTATCTCAACAATCATATTACTTTTTGTCATTAAACATTTCTCAAACACTAATAAAAATCTCATACCAATGATGGTCGCGCTTTTAGTTGCAACAGGTTATTTATTTACTTCATCCACTTTTTTTGTAAATCCAGTGTTAACAGTTGCAAGAAGTTTTACCGATACTTTTGTTGGAATTTATTCAACGGATGTAATTGGCTTTGTAATAGCACAGTTATTTGCTGCTTTAGTGTTTGTGTATTTTTTTAAGAAAAAATATTAAAATTACTTCTCAATTCCCCACTTTATATTTTGCCAAATTCGATCGTATGTATAATAGCCAATAGAGTAGAGAAAATTTAGAGTTAAGGTCGGAATAATTGAATCTGACCAAGATTTTCCAACTATACTTAAAAAAATATAAGAAGTAACAAGGATCCAGATACGATAGATTGCAGTTTTTACAAAAGTTCTTTTTTTAGAAACGCGCATAAATAATTTTACTTTTTCTTTTCATTAACTTTTAGTTCAAATTTTTCTTTATTAATTACAAAACGTTCGTGAGTTCCTTTAGAAATTATATCCTTAAGATCCCTTGCATCCACATTAAAAGTTAATTTTTTTCCCTCAATCTTTATCAATTCAACACTTGCTGTAACTTCATGACCAACTGGTGTTGCAGCTTCATGACTAACATTTATATGTGTCCCAACACTTTGTTCGTTTGGCCAATCTAGATGAGGTTTGATAGCTAGGATGCAGGCCCACTCTAAGAACCCAACTAAATATCCCGTTGCAAAAACCTCTGGCATAATTTTAAATTCTTCTGACTCTGGATAAAGATTTGGGACAGTTTTTGATTTTGGAACTGTAAATTTATGCTGATATTTTATTCCAACTTTTAAAGAGTCTTTCATTTGAGTATTAAACTAATACATCAATTCTAATGTATGCAACAAATGCATTTACATCAAATCAGCTTGAATATTTGCGCTTAAGACATGCCTATAGCTTAATCTAAAATAAAGGGAATTATAGGAGATGTTTGGCTATAGGATTTTCATTAACTTGGCTTTCGCCAAGTTAATAAAACTTTAAATTTCTGACTTTGGTCTTGTGATATGACCAACTACTTTACCGGCATTCACGCCGTTTTTAATTTTGTAACCTGTTGTACCGTTTCCGTAAGTATCAACGGACTTCATGTTACGATTTAAATTATCAATATTTTTTTCTTTTTGTTTATTTTCAAAATTCTTAGCTATCAAACCTTTTGATCCTTCTAGCATTTTAACTCCTTTGTTTTGTGTTTAACTTACTGACTTGCGAATCTTGCATATCAGTTATGCTTATAATGCAATATTTTTGTATCCTTGTCAATATCCTTTAAAAATAGGGCAAAAAGGGACCTTTGGTCCCTTTTATCAGGTTATAAAAACCGGAAAATTTATTTGATTGTTTGAACCTTTTTTTGATCAAGCAAAGGTTCTTAAGCTTACTCTATGAAATAACGTTACCGTCAATTCATGTAAAAGGTAGGTGTATATTCATTTGCCTCCTTGTAGATAAATATGATCCTTATATTTAAAAAAGCAAATTTACCTACCCACATTCAAGGATAAGAAATAAATATTTAAAATCATAAATTTAGCATCAATTGTGGCAAAGCTTATTTTGACTGATTTGATAAGCCGTTGATTTTAATAGCTTGAAATTGGGATAGTAACTTTAAAAGAAATATAAATGTAAAAACAGTATTTTATGAAGCTTTAATTATTTTTTTTTACGACTATTATACTGTGATCTTTTTAAAAAAAATCCCTTAACCTGCTAACTTAAACATCACTTCGTTTCTTTTTAAAAACCAAGGTGTCCAAGGTGCATTATAACCTGCATAAATTGCAGGCTCTTCAATTTTAATTCCTTTTTCTTTTATATAATTTCTAAGTTTTGTTTCATTTTCTTCAATATTACCATCGCTAAATAAACCTGAAAAAGTAATTGCAATAACTTTTAGATCGGAATTATTTTTAATTTGAATATTTGCATTATCAGGTTGGGGAACATTTTTAAGATCAAATTTTTTCGGCACTACAAAAGATACATTCCACTTATTATTTCCTGAGCTTTTTTGCATCACCGGTATTGTCATGGAAATACTTTCTTTATTTTTATTTTCACCACTGATGTATTTAAATAAAGATCTAAATCCTTTACCAATGGCTTCTTTTCTATCTCCTTCCATTTCGATAGAGGCAGTTAAGAAATTTTTATATTGTCTAATCTCAATTTCACTTTCTTTTTTAAGGACAATATAATCAGGTTCTTCGTTTGCCATAAGAGTTGTGGTTAAAATTAATAAAGAGAAAAATATTCTCCCTATCCATTTAAAAAAATAATTTAAAGTCATCTCTAATTAAATCAACAGCCACCCAAAGGATAGATAAAATTCCAAGCCAACCCACCCATTTATGTTCTTTTAAATAAGCTGAAATGGCATTAGCAAGGGTGACCATCATAATAACAGAAAGAGTAAGACCAAAAATGAGCAATGTATAATTAGATTTTGCAGCACCTGCTACCGCAATCACGTTATCAAAACTAATGGTTAAATCTGCAACAATAATAGTTAAAATTGCTCTCCAATAATTTTTTTTGTCCGTTTCTTTAATTAGCTGAGATTTTTTTATCTTTGCTTGCTCAATTGGATTATCTTTTAAAATGTCACCGTATAGTTTGTAGGCGATATAAAATAATAAAATTCCACCAAAAGTTCTCACCCCTTTGTATTGGAGAAAATAAGCAACAAATACTGCAAATAGTATCCTAAATAAAACCGCTAAACTGGTGCCAATCACTAAAACCTTTTGTCGAATTTTAGGATCAAATTGAGAGGCAACTAGACCAATGACGATGGCGTTATCCGCAGATAAAATCATATCAATTAATATGATCTTTATCGTCAGCCTTAAATCATCAGCGAAAAATTCCATGGAGTTATTGTTATAACAATAACTTAATATCGTCCCAAATTAAGTCTGCAGCAACCCAAAGGATAGAAAGCAATCCTAACCAGCCAATCCACTTATGTTTTTTAATGTAAACTGAAATGGCATTAGCAAGGGTAATCATTAGAATGATTGCAAGGGCTAGACCAAATATTAACAGGCCATAATTGGAGCCAGCAGCACCAGCAACTGCGATTACGTTATCAAAGCTTAAAGTGATATCTGCAATTACAACGGTGGTAATAGCTTTGCGGTAATTTTTTCTCTCTTCTTCTTTAACTTGATACTTATTTAATTCAGCGCTTTGGTCTTTTTTCTCTTTTAAAATATCCACATACAATTTGTACGCCACCCAAAATAATAAAATTCCTCCAATTGTTCGAATACCTTGGAACTGCATGAGGTAGGCAGTGATTGCTGAAAAAAGAATTCTAAAGACAACCGCAAGTCCTGTTCCAATAATTAAAACTTTTTTTCTAATTTCTGGATCAAATTGAGACGCAGCCATCCCAATAATCACTGCGTTATCTGCTGATAACACGAGATCAATTAAAATAATTTGGATGGTAATCCTAATTTCCTCTGAAAAAAATTCCATGAATTGAAGCGCTTATATAAAGTAATTGTGGCTATTTTTCAAACGCACATCGAAAACCAACATAAATCGCATAAAAATCTGCTGGTTTAAATTGGGCTCCATTTTTAGTTGTATTACTTGAACTGTACCACCATGAAGAACCTGCGGTTAGTGCAGAGTTATCTTTTCTATCTTTGGTCCACTCCCAAACATTTCCGCCCATGGCAACTAAACCATTAATTCCCTCTGGCAATTTTAAAACGTCATAATGTTTTTTATAAGAGAGAAGATCGGTGGAGTTCATTTTTTCAGCTTTATCTCCACTTGGATAAGAATACGTTTTATTTTTCTCAAATATTTTTGAATCTAAAACTTGTGTGTAGGCTGCAGTTGACCATTCTGCAAAGGTTGGCAATCTGCCATTAATAAATTTACAATATTGTTCAGCTTCAAAATAACTAACGTGTACCGCAGGTTCAGTTAAGCTATCAGGATTTTTGCCGTAAGGAGTTTTGTAATTCCAATTCTTTCTTTTCTCCCAACCAACGCCATATTCATAGCCAAATCCTTGTTTTTCAGCCTCTGTTTTAAAATTAGTTTTATTTGCAAAATTTGAAAATTCAGCAATTGTTACTTCATATTTTTGGATGAAAAAATTATTTATTTTTACTTTAGGATTTTCAAATGCAAAGGTTTTGATTGGAAATAAAAATAAAGTAAAAATTATTTTTAGTAAAACTTTCATTATGTTTCTAAATTAATTTTTCCTCCATCCACATGAATAGTTTGACCGGTGATCCAGCTACTATTAGATGATAATAAAAACTTTGCAGTTTCAGCTAAATCCTCAGGTTTTCCAACTCTTTTCATTGCATGTTTAAGAGGGATTTGTTCTGCAATTCTTGCATTATCTAAAATAGGTTTTGCCATTTTGGATTGGGTAATACTTGGCGCAATACAGTTTACTCTAATTTTTGGTGCAAATTCTGCAGCTAAAGAAGTGGTTAATCCTTGAATGGCCCCTTTTGCAGTTGAGATTACTGAGTGCATATTAAAGCCTCGATCCACTGCAACCGTTGAAAATAAAACAATTGATCCATTACTTTCAGCAAGTTGCTTTTGTAATTTTCTTATAAAATGAATGGCACCACTTACATTTAAGTTAAAAGTGTTAATAAAATCCTCTTCTTTTGTAGTTTGGAAAGATTTTAAGACAATAGAGCCCACACAATAAGCAAGTCCTGAAATTTTATCATTTTCAATCTCTTTTAAACTTTCTTCCACACTTTGAGAATTTGTCACATCTGAACATATTGAATATTTTTGACCAGTTTCTTCTGATAATTTATTTAACTCATCTTCATTTCTTGCAATTAAATGACATTCGACATTGTCTTTAGAATAAGATCTTGCAAGTGCTGATCCGGTATAACCTGTGGCGCCGACGATAATTACTTTTCCATTCATAAAATCAGTGTATAGATAAACTTAATATGTTTAAAGATTTTACTAAATGGATGAGTGAGACTGCGACGGTTTTGTTTGATGATACAAAAAATGATTTAAGAGCTTTACCTAAAACCGTAAGACTGCAAATTTTAATTGTTTTAAGTGCCCTTTGGTCCACTGCTTTTAGTGTGTGGGTTTTCACCGTTCCCATGTTTGTTTATGGTTGGCTTGGTATGTTTTTGGGGCATTTACTTATCATTTTCGTTGCTTATTATACCTTTAAACAATTTCAAGATATTAGAAAATTTAGAACAGATCCTAATTATCACACCCCTACTCGATCAAGACAAAATCTTTGGATTAATGGCAAACAAACGAAATTACCAAAGGATGATCCAGGCGGAGAACACGAGTAATTATTAATTAGTATTTCTTTTAATAAAATCTTCAGCTGCAGAATAAATTCTTTTCTTCTTTTCTTTATCCATTTTTTCTAAAATTTTAACCATCATGGATAATCTGTAATTTTTTCCAAAAAATACCTTATGCCTTTCAATAAATTTCCAGTACAATCCATCTAAGGTATCGCACCATTCACCTCGTTTAAAATCACTCATCTTAAGTAGATAACTTGAGGCACAAATGTAGGGTTTAGTTGCAAAAATTCCCCCATCACTAAATAAACCCATACCATAAACATTAGGCGCCATGACCCAATCTGAAGAGTCCACGTACATTTCCATAAACCATCGATAAACGGATTTAGGATCGATTCCTGAAAGATTCATAATGTTTGCAACCACCATCAATCGCTCAATGTGATGTGACCAGCCATATTTGATGCAGTTTTTAATGGTGTGATCTAAGGGATCAATTCCAGTGGTTCCATCATACCAACTTTTAGTTAATTTCTTATTGGATTTAAAAAAATTAGTATTTTCCAATTTGCTTTCATAATTTTGATAAATGCCCCGCATAAATTCACGCCAGCCAATAATCTGCCTCAAGTACCCCTCAAGACAATTTAGTTTTACTTTATTCGTTTTTGCATAAGCTAAGGTTTCACTCACGATTTGTTGTGGCGTTAAGAGTCCTAAATTAATTAACGGACTTAACATGCTATGAAATAGAATATGGGATTTGTGTGAAATGGCATCTTCAAAATCTCCAAATAAATTTAATTTATTTTTTAAAAAGTCAAAATATAAAGTTAAGGTATCTTTGCGGGTAGTTGGAAAATTAAAACTTTCAATTTCACCTGGATGATCTAGAAAATTTTTCTCTAAAAACTTTTTTACATTCTCAGTATGATTTGTTTGTTTAAAGGTGATGTGTTTTGGAATATTTACTTTAGGATCTAATTTATTTCTATTATCTTCATCAAAACTCCATTTGCCTCCTAGCGGCTCGTTTTTACTCTTCATTAAAATATTAAATTTAATTCTTTGAATTTTATAAAAATTAGCCATGAATGGCTTTTTATTCGTTTGTAAATATTCTTTAAAATCACCACGGCTAGATAAAAACATGGGTGATTTTATAAAATTAAATTGAATTTTATTTTTATTAAAAAAATTAATTAGTTGCTTTTCAAAAAACTTATCTTCGACTTCAAATAAATCTACATGTTTAGTTTTAATTTTATTTATAAAGAATAAAATTTTATCTTCATAACTTTTTTTAAATAATTCGTGTTTGCAATCATAATAGGTAAGTGAAAAATCTGCTTTTTTTAATTCATCTGCATATGAACGCATGGCTGATAAAAAAAGTAATATCTTTTGACGATGATGTTTAACGTAAGTACATAACTGATAATCTTCTGCCATCATGAAATGATGATCTTTAAAACTTTTTAAATGGATGGGTGAGAAAAGTTGATTGCCTAAAATGACAAAAGCTTTTGCTTTATGGATCATAGGAACAATAATTAATGCGCTCTAACCGTTGGAGCAAGTTTTATAAAGGAGGTATCGATTTTAGATGAATAACGTCTATTCATTTTTGAGTTATTGTTTAATCGTGCGGCTGCAACGGTAACCGCACCTCTGCCAAACTTACTATTCGTTTGATCAATAACTTTCATTAGGTGATCTAAATTTAAATTTTGGTCGGAAAATAGATTTTTTTCATAGTGATCTTTGGGCTTTAAATCTGCAAAAATAACGCCGGCTTTGCTGTAAAAATAACCTTTAATATAAATATTTTCCAAAGCCTTTGCGCACACATTGGTCAGTTCTAAAGTGTTATTCGTTGCAATGGGTAAATCTATTTTTTGAACGCGCGATACATAATCTTTTTTAAATCGGCTGGTTTTAATAAACACATAAACGGACTTTACAATTAAACCTTCCGATCTAATTCGCTCAGCCGCTGTCATGCAATGCATCACCACTGCTTCTTTTAAATCATTTAGTTCAGTAATGGTTTTACCGAAAGATCTAGATACGCAACAATTTTTCCTTGCTACATATTGAAAATTTAATGGAAAACAACATGTGCCATTCAGTTCATGAATGGTTTTTAATACCACCACACTACTATTTTTTCTCACCCAATAATTATCTGCATATTTTAACTGATGGGCATTATGGAAATTATTATTATTAAAAAATTTAGAAAGTTGTCTACCAATCCCCCACACTTCTTGTACGGGAAATGTTTTTAAAATTTCATCGACTTCATTTTTGTCTTTACTAATAAATTCCTCAACGCCTAATTTATTTTTCTTTGCTACATGATTTGCAATTTTTGCAAGGGTTTTGGTATTTGCAGCTCCAATTGAAACTGGAATTCCAGTCCACTGCAAAACTACTTTTCTAATATTTAAAATATATTCTTTAACATTATCCATTTTAATATTAGTTAAATCTAAGAATGCTTCATCAATGGAGTAAAATTCAATATCAGGTGAAAAATTTTTTAATATTTTCATCACCCGTCGTGACATATCTCCATACAATTCATAGTTTGATGAAAAAACTGAAACTTTATATTTATCAATGAGTGGCTTTGCTTTAAAATAAGGTTCACCCATTTTAATTCCCACCTGTTTTGCCTCCGTCGATCTTGAAATAATACAGCCATCATTATTAGATAACACCACCACAGGCTTTCTTCTCAAATCTGGTCGAAACAATCGCTCACAAGAAACATAAAAAGAATTGCAATCGACTAGAGCGATAATTCTATTATTAATGGGCTGCATGAATAATATACGTTACAATTCCCCAAACATTCACATCTGAATTCTCACTAATTAAAATCTTCTCTGCTTTGTTTTTGATGTAAAAATTATTATTCTCTTTGATAATATTTTTAACTACTAATTCGTTATTAAAATTTATAATTGCAATACAATCGTTTTTTAAATTTAAACTTCGATCCACTACCAATAAATCTCCACTGGTAATTTTATGATCATTCATGGAATTACCCTGCACGCGAATTAAAAAAGTTGCTGGTGGATTTTTAATCAGCTCGCTATTTAAATCGATTTCATCTTGAACATAATCAGTTGCAGGTGAAGGAAAACCTGCTGAAACTTTTTGCAATATAACTGGTATTTTCATGGATAATTTGTTCTTGTTTCGTTCTAACTAATCAGTATACTGAAGTCAACGTAGGATTAAAAATGAAAGTGAATGTTGGAACCATCGATCGAGTCTTAAGAATTACTTCTGGAGTAATTATTATAACGCTCACAGCATTAGGCATGATCAGTCCTTGGGGCTGGCTTGCTATTGGTTTAATTATTAGTGGAGTGATTAGAAATTGTACTCTTTATTCCTTACTTGGAATTAATACTTGTAAGCGATAAGAGCCCGACGATTAAATCGGGCCCTTAGTTAATTAACTAAAATTAAAATTGTTCAGATTCCGTTGAACCACTCATTGCAGTGGTTGAAGTTTTTCCAGAACTTATAATTTGTGCGATGGTATCAAAGTAAGTTGTACCAACTTCTCGCTGATGTTTAACGGCAGTATAACCTTCTTTTTCAGCTTCAAATTCTTGTTGCTGAATTTTGGAATAAGCCGCCATTCCATCTTTTTTGTAACTTTGTGCAAATTTAAATACTGAATAATTTTGCACGTGAAAACCTGCAAGGGTAATAAATTGGAATTTATAACCCATCTCTCCTAATTTTTGTTGGAAAGTTTGCATTTCATTTTCTGTTAAATATTTTTTCCAGTTAAATGAAGGCGAGCAATTGTAGGCAAGTAATTTACCTGGATATTTTTTATGAATTGCATCTGCAAATATTTTTGCTTCATTTAAATCTGGTTTTGCAGTTTCACACCAAATTAAATCGCAATAAGGTGCATAAGCAAGACCCCTTGAAATAGCCTGCTCAATTCCATCCTTAACATAATAAAAACCCTCACTGGATCTTTCGCCTGTTAAAAAAGGTTTATCATTCTCATCGCAATCACTGGTAATTAGTTTTGCAGCATTAGCGTCAGTTCTTGCAAGAATTACTAATGGAACATTCATTACTCTAGATGCAAGTCGTGCAGCTTTTAAATTTCTTATTGCATTTTGAGTTGGGATTAAAACTTTTCCTCCCATATGTCCGCATTTTTTTTCTGCAGCCAATTGATCTTCAAAATGAACTCCAGCAGCTCCTGCTTTTATAAATCTTTTAGTAAGTTCATAAACATTTAATGGACCACCAAAGCCTGCTTCTCCATCTGCAATAATTGGCATATGATAATCAACACTGTTTTTTGGATCCATCTTCCCTTCCAATACTTCCATGTATTGAATTTGATCTGCACGCATTAAAGCGTTGATCATACTTTCAACTAATTTTGGTGCGCTATCATAAGGATACAGACTTTGATCAGGATACATCTCGCCTGCTGAATTTGCATCCGCTGCAACTTGCCAGCCTGATAAATAAATGGCTTTTAAACCAGCCTTTGCATGTTGAACGGCATGGTTACCTGATAATCCTCCTAGAGTATTAATATACTTTTCTGTATTTAATAATTTCCAAAGTTTTTTAGATAAATTTTTTGAAACTGTGTATTCAACATTAAAAGTTCCACGAAGCTTTTCAACATCCTCCTCAGAGTAATTTGAAATTAAACTTTCTAATCTATTTTTAACTAGAGTATCGGTTGTATTAGGCATTATTAGATCCACCGTTATTATTTTGTTTAACCATGGATAATTTTGCCTCTAAATAATTAATAAAAGACTGGCCTGTTTTATAGACAGAGGATACGGCGTCTGTAAAAATTTTTTTCTCAAGATTATTCATAGCTTTTACATTGTCTGCGTAGCTATTAGTTTCATTGTAGCAATCATCGTTATATGAAACGCAGTTGCTTTCGATATTGTGTTTTTCTCTATGTGTCATAATTATCCTCTCTGGTTAATAAATTTACAATATTTACATTCGATTTAATTTCAAACATTAATGTTGAAAATGCTTGTAAATTTGTCACAAAAATTTTAGAATTATATTTACAATTTGAAAATTTTGTAAATTTTTATGAGCAAGCAACTCGGTTTTAAGATCAAAACAGCAAGAAGAAAGCTAAATATTAGCCAAGGAGACCTTTCTAAAAAACTTGAAATTTCACCAAGTTATTTAAATCTTATCGAATCTGGAAAGAGAAAAGTAAGCGCGGATTTACTTATTAAAGCATCTGAAATTCTAAATCTTGATCTTAAAAAATTATCAACGGACGATAATTTAAATTTGGTCCATGATTTACAAGAATTATTAAGTGATAATTTATTTGAAGATTTAGATATTACTAATTTAGAAGTTAAAGATTTAATAGAAACTAACCCATTAATCTCAAAAGCTCTTATTCGTTTAGGCGATGTTTATCGTAAAAAAAATTCTGAAATTTATGATAAACTTGAAGTTATTTCTGGTGAAAATGTAGCCAATCCTAAAGCCACATTTCCAGGTGAAGTCGTTTCAGACTTTTTGCAAGAGTATCAAAATTATTTTCCAAAATTAGAGGAATATGCAAATAAAATTTTTAATCAGGTAAATAGAAATTTAAGAACACGTCATGTTTTGTTAGTAGAATATTTAAAAAAACATCATAAAATTGAAGTCGTAGATGTTGTTCCAAAAAATGATGAATTTTTCTTAAAACGATACGTTCCTGAAAAAAAAACATTATATCTTTCTGATTACTTAACTTTAGACACTAAAAAAATTTACTGCGCTGCTCAAATTGTTCAGACTGAGGCTTTAGAATTAATTGAGGGTTATCTTAAAGATTATAACTTTCCATCTGATACAGCAAAAAAACTTACAACTATTTCTTTAATCAATTATACCGCCGCTGCAATTTTAATGCCTTATAAATTATTTTATGAAGAATGCAGAAAACATCGCTACGATTTAGAATTGTTGCAGCATACTTTCTCAGTTTCCTTTGAGCAAGTTGCCCATCGCGTAACTTGTTTGCAAGATCCTAAAATGAAAGGAATACCTTTTCATATGTTAAGAACTGATATTGCCGGAAATATTTCAAAACGATTATCGTTATCTGGTATTCAAATTCCTCGTTACGGCGGAGCTTGTCCACGATGGAATATTCATTCTGCATTTATGTTGCCAGGAAAAATTCACTGTGCGCTTTCTAAAATGCCGGATGGTGAAAAATACGTGTGCATTGCCCGAACTATTGAAAAAGGTATAGGTCGCCATGGAGTATATAGAAGTATTTTAAGTATTGGCCTAGGTTGTCAGGCAAAATATGCAAAAGATTTTATTTATGCGGATACTCTAAATATAAAAGATGAAAGCGCTGCAATTGCAATTGGAGTAAATTGTAGGACTTGTCCTCGAATGGACTGCCAGCAAAGAGCCTTTCCACCAATTAATAAAAATTTAGATATTAATTTAAATAACAGAGGCGCATCTGCCTACGTTAGTAATTAAAATTTGAATATTTTGATAAAAATTTAACAAGCTCTTGTAAGGTCTGTTTTGGTGCTTCTTCTGCAATAAAATGCTTACAATTAAAGCCTTTTCCTTCAACTTTTTTAGTTGTGTATTTTTGCCAAACTTTTAAGGGCTTAAATTTTTTACCTACTCGGCCATTTTTGCCCCATAATACTTGTACGGGTATATTTAATTTTTTATTTAAATCCTTTTTATCGTGAACTAAATCGATAGTTGCTCCTGCTCGATAATCCTCACAACTTGAATGTATTCTTTTATAATCTTTAAAATATTTTAAATAATATTTATCAACTCCTTTAAAATTAAATCCACCTGACCATTTTTTAAGACAATAATTAAGCCAAGTCTTTGGGTCTTTGCTGATAAAATTTTCTGGAATAAATTTTGGCTGAATTAAAAAGAACCAATGAAAATAGTTTGTAGCAAAGTCTTGATCCGTTGCATTATACATATCTAAGGTTGGACAAATATCCATCACACTTAAAGCTATAACTTTGTTTCGGAAATCTCTTGCAAGTCTATGAGCAACACGTCCGCCTCGGTCATGGCCTCCAAGTAAAAATTTTGAATAACCAATTTTATCCATTAACTGCACCATGTCTTTTGCCATTTCTCTTTTTGAATAATTTATATGTTTATCATCTCCTTTGATCACAAAACTTTGTCCATAACCTCTAAGATCTGGAAGTATGACTGTAAAATCTTTTGCAAGTGTGTCTGCAATTTTATTCCACATATAATGATTTTGTGGATAGCCGTGTAATAATAATAATGGCGGACCAAAACCACCAATACGATAAAAAATTTTTCCCTTATTTACTTTTTGGAATCTTTTTTCAAAACTTTTAAACAAGAAACTATTTCCACTCAGGTTTTATTTTTTCAAAGAAACTTTTTATTCCTATTTTTTTATTTTCACTATCAAGTAATTTATAAAAAGTTTGTCTTTCATCTTTTAATGAAGCATCTTTATTTATTAATCTTTTAATCTCAACTAAACTTGAGAGGGGTTTTTCTGAAATTGATTTTAATATTTTATGAGAACCTGCTTTAAATTCATCTGCTTTTAAAACAACACTAACAAAGCCTATATTTTGTGCTTGTTGAGCAGTGATCATTTCTGCGGTCATACATAGGTAATTGGCATTATATTTGCCTGCAGATCGTTTTAATCTTTGTGTGCCACCAATGCCTGGAATTAAACCTAAATTAATTTCA
>JAAOEI010000451.1_pt1 | contig 15959 bp, 18 predicted proteins | sample 7059261 | NCBI WGS metagenome assembly JAAOEI01 (sample SAMN14008812, study PRJNA610033) | viral metagenome | isolation source: viral particles filtered from seawater | place: China: Hangzhou Bay, Yangshan Deep Water Harbour | collected 2017-10-31
CAGCAAAGAAGGTTGAGAAGAATTAGTCTTATTCTTCGATTACCACACCATCAGGACAAAAAAGATATCCACCAAAACTCACTGATTATATCAAAGCTCTTCCTGAAGATTCTTTCCATAATATTCGGCAACTATACGATAAAGTTAATGAATACACCAATTCCCAAACTACTTATGATAAGTTTAGAAAGCTTATTAAGAAGTTAGACTCATCAATTGCTATTACCATAACTTCTTCTATTCTTTATCGTTGTTTACCAAATCCGCCTCATAAATCCTCGGTCATTCAAGACAATTCATACGCTGGTGTCGTTTTTAGGGCTTTGAATCTTCATAAGGCTATATTAGGTCAGAATATTACTTTTTCAGATGTTTATGCTGTTATTGGCCTCTACTTCCCTTCTTATATACTTTCTGCTCAATCTCACAATTCCACATCCCAAATGTTCGACAAACTCCTCAAAGGTGATAAATACCAAGATTGGCAAGATATTGTGAGCTACAATAACACTGGCGGATTCCTGCTCGATAAAGATATGCTGGAAAAACGTGTAAATCAAAATGGCTATAGAAAGCCATAAATGAACTGTTTGTTTTAACGTGTTAATACATGAATACACCTAATCTCTATATATATGACTATGGCTTTAATTAATAAATTGGGATATATACAAACATTCGAGGAGATGATTTCGGTCATTCAAAGGTTCGTTGAGGATTCAATGGAACGCCAAAGAGCGCTGACGATCTCATCGTTCTGCCTGTATGTAGGATGTGGAAGCCGCAAGAAACTCATGGAATTATACTATGATCAAGAGGATATCAATGGCGTATTATACAATGAAGCCTTGGACCTCCTTGATTCTCTATTGTTAGACCAAGCCGAACAAAAGCTATTCGGTCAATCACAATGTGCTGGAGCAATCTTCTACCTCAAGAATAAACATAAAGAAGAATATGGCAATGCAGAAGAAGATACAGGAGAGAGCATTGAAGATGTAATAAGCAAGATCCAAGACACTAATAAGAACGCCTTGAAGTAGACTAGGATTTTATACCTATTATATATAGAAATACATTACCATGTATTTATACCTATTATATATAAGGATTTTTTATACCTATAAATGTATAAATCATCTACCAATAATTTATACCTATTAAATAGGGGAGGTTTTTTACCAGACAGCCCCCTATTTTTCTCATTCAATACCATTTATTCCGATTATCCAATTGAGCTTATAGGGGGTATGCCAGAATGGCTCCTGTTAGTTCAGGTACCTTTAGTACCTGTAAGTTTATCTCCTACAATTTCCTAAGTTGTTATTATATCACTATCTATTAATTTGTAAAGACTAAGGTAATTAATAGTAATATCCCCTACAAATCTCCGGCTTACTACTACACCTCATTTCAATCTCCTGTCTAGTACAGGATAATTAAACAGTAGTACTTAGAATCCAAAAAACCAACAAGGAATGAGAGGTAGGGCGCAGACGACCAAGGGTTGTTTTCTCTACTGCACTTTCCCCTGCCCTCTGTTCCCACTTACCTGAACTGTTCCCCGTACTTTAAATAGTCTATAAGTATGTTGGTGTCCTAACCAGCACTGTACTCTGACTTCACCACTGCCCGAAAAGGAAACTATAAAAGTCCCTAGTCAGAAACTACAACGGGTACCAACCAGCTGCCTGTACCCTTCAACGCCGCCCTAATATCATACCTTAAACACCTAAGAATTTAGGTATAATTGTCCTTAAGCTTGGTATCAACAATGTAGATGTAGTGGTTCTACGGCATTGGATTCATTTGAACCACCGAAGAAGGAGACACGTGTAAACTACCTCAACGCGTTGGCGACTACTCCGCGGCACTTCCTTCTCTTCGGCACTACGAATCGTCTATAGACACGTTCCAACGCCTGACCGCACCACTGCCCCGACGGGCCACGCCCTCTAGGCGTGTGCCCTTGTCCCCGCCCCGTTTCCGAAGGAAACTACCAACCAGCTCTGTCAAGAGCACGTGGGTTAAAGTTCGGTGGCGCTACACGACGGCTAGAGGCCTCTGTTGCGCGCCAAGCCAATGTAGGATTAAAGGATATCATGATTAGATTAGTAGTATTTACTACGTAAATATACTAGCAAGCCATTTGCGAGCTGTCAAGTTTCTTTGCCTCCTAGTAAAGATATGTAGTTAGTACCTATTCGATTATTTAAATAACATTTCTTATTTTTGTATACTTAAAAAACGTCGTTATTATATCATTTTATAATTCTTTGGCAAATATTAGGGTATATGGTAGATTATTTGTAATGTTTAACAAATATTGTATGATCAGTATTAATTTATCTAAGAGGGATGAGAAGTTATTGAAGAAAGTGTGTAAAGAGTTAGGGCATGATGACAAGAAGATAGATGATATGTGTTTAGCAGTAATAGATATGTTTATTAATATGGTAAGAAAGAATGAGAAGAGAATGGAAAAGTCTTAATAAGTTCTTATGGATGTATATAAGTTATTAGGAGACAAGTATTGGAGGATGAATAATTTATATAAGATAGTAGATGCTGTTGGGGATATTGTTTTGTTTAAGTTTAATGATGTTCAAGAGCTTATATGGAGAGATATGTCGAATGGAGATAATAAGAGAGATATAATCTTGAAGGCCAGGCAGTTTGGGGTTACTACATTTTGGTTGATCTATGCATTAGATGAAGTACTTTTTAATAAAGGGTTTACTGCTGAGTTTATTTCTATTGGGAAAGATGAGATGGAAAAGTCTTTTAAGAAGATTAAACTTGCTTGGGATCATTTGGATCCTGCTATTAAGAAACTCTTTGCTCTTGGTAGAGAGTCTTTGTCTATGATGGAGTTTGGGCATAACTCTTCTATCTCTGTTGGACTTAGTAGTCGTGGTGGTACTGTATCCTTCTTACATATATCAGAACTTGGTAAGATTGCTTCTAAGTTCCCGTTAAAGGCTGAAGAAATTAAAACTGGTTCGTTACCTGCTGCTATTAAAGGACGTATCGTTATTGAATCTACTGCTGAAGGAGCTTCTGGGATGTTCTATCAGTTCTGGAATAAATCTAACTCTTCCCGTACTTTCTTCAAACCTCATTTCTATCCTTGGTTCTTTGATAAGTCCTACTCATTACCTAATGCTGAGATTGTTATTACTGATAAAGAAAGAGAACTTACTACTAAAATACAAAAAAGATTTAACATTTCTATATCTAATGAACAACTTGCTTGGTATCGACAACAAAGAGAAACGTATAACGATAAAGTTGTTCAAGAATATCCTTCGTTTCCTGAAGAAGCGTTCCTTACTTCTGGTCGTCCTGTGTTTGAATCACAGTACCTTGTTGTGAGCGGAGAAGAAAAAGAACCAATAGATGACCATGAATATATGGTTTCTATTGATCCTGCTGATTCTGGTGCTGACTTCTCTGTTATTAAATGTATCGACCGTCATACTATGGAAGTGGTCTTTAATTATGAAAGAGATGTTCCGTTAGAACAACTTGCTTTAGATGCTACTCGTGTTGGTCTTGAATACAATACCGCTATGATAATCTTTGAACGTAACGGTGTTGGAATTGCTCTTCGGCCTCTCTTAATGAACTACCCTAACGTTTATACTACTACGAAAAAACTAAAAGCATTCGATGAACTTACCCAAATAGTCGGATTCTATACCACTAAAGCTACTAAACAACTAATAATATCTAACCTTGCTATGCTTCTTCGTGAAGGAAAACTAACTCTTTCTGACCCAATGGACGTTGAACAACTTAAAGTGTTCCAACATAAAGATGGCGGTAAGATGGAAGCTCCCGAAGGGTACCATGATGATAGAGTAATGGCTCTTGCACTTGGTGTTACTGCTTGCTTAGAGTATCCTGTTATGCCGCTACCTGACTACGAAAAACAAAAACAGTCAATCATTGTTCATAAGCAGACCGAGTGGTTACAAAAAGCAAGATCTTCTTCCCAAAAAAAAGAAAATAATGTACATTGGTAGTACGTAATGTATATGTTATGGCTATATATATTCTTCTCGGGGTTTCTTTAATTGCAAATGTTCTTGTGATTTATTTTGCGTTTCAGACTATAAAGAACCTTTCTCTTCTTTGTAAAAGTGATTCTCCTGATGAAGTACTTATGTATAAGTCTGCATTAACTCCTGGTACTGATGAAAATGTACAAGAAAAAGATAATTCTCCTGAGGCTCAAGGGTACACTGACATACTTTCTATGCCAGGTGAAGAGTTTTTGGAAACTATTCGGTCTGTTTCAAAGTAATTAACTTAACTATTATGCCTGAAGAAATGCACAATTTTGATACTACTGATACTAAAGTAAAAGAATCTCGTGCTACTAGACTGATTCTAGAGAAAGATTGGTTCATTAATGACCTGTTTTCTGAAGGAATTCATTCTTTATATTACAATCCTAATGAATCTTCTCTACGAAAATTCGAAACAGCAGAAGGAAGAGTAAGAGAAATCGATATGTTTAACCTTATTCTTAATGGACTTGTGAATTCTACTACTAAGAATGCTCCTCGGCCAGAAGGTAGGTTTCGGTACGGTGAAGATATTTCTATTGAAAAGAAACAATCCCTAAAAGCTACTAATGTATTCCTTTCTTCTTTCTATGAGAATAAGAACGTTAAGGTTCTATGGAGAGATATTGCTAAAGATGGGTTCTTGAAGAACGCTGGTTGGGCTCAGGTTATCTGGGACGACCAAGATGCTGATGGGCTTGGTGAAATCAATATTGAGAAGATAGATTCTTGGGGTGTACATACTGATCCTTCTGGATACATTGATTATAAGACAGGACTCTTTGAAGGAGAATGGATTATTAAAGAGTGTGTAGTACCTATTGATAAAGTAAAAACAAATGTTAATTATAATAAGAAAAACAGAGAACGAGTAAAAGAGTTTGGAGCTGTACATCCTAATGAACTAAAGAAACAAGTACTGGCACAAACTTCTAATAACCAAAAGTTAGATAACGTTACTTTGTTGTATGAACTATATTACCGACGTTGGGAAGTAGTAAGTAAAGAAGTTAAAGAAGGAAAAGAAATGGTAAAGAAAAATTTTCAAGTACAGAAATACTTTAGAAAAGTGTTTGGAACAGATAATCTTGTTCTTCAAGATGAGACTCCTCTTGATTTAGATGCGTTTCCTCTCTTTGTGTACCAGGCAATAAGAAAGAATGGGTCTCTTAATGTACGGCCTTGGGCTAATCGTATCGTAGAACTTAATAAAATACTTGATATGCTTCTTACAAAGATGACTAATCAAGTAAAAACAGGAAACGTAGAGCGTATACTGAAACATAAAACTACTAAAACCTCTGTTATTACTGAAGAAGATGGACAAGTAATCTCTTGGGAAGGAGCAAGGCCTCCTGAACTGATGCAGAAAGCTGGTCTTTCTGGTGACCTTTTTGGGTTCCAGAACATGATTTCTTCTATGATCCAAGATGTTGGTATGTTCCATGTTGAGTCTGCTGGGGGTGGAGGCAACCTATCTGGTATCGCTCTTGCTCAGAAACAAGCAGGTGACATCTTTAATATAACTGAACCAGTAGAAAACCTCAGTGTATTCTGTGGTGCTATCTTTAAATATATAGTAGCTCTAGCAAATGAGAAATATGTAGTAACAAGAACTGTGTATGATGATGACGAAGTTCCTTATAAGATTATAGGAGACTCTAGTGGTAAGAATACCCCTAAGAATACGGTTAAGCTTGCAAGGGTAGAAAGCGTAGCAGTCAAGGTAGTTCCTGCTGGTGTATATTCTGACATCCAAAAGAAACAAGATATGCTGGAACTATTCCAACTTGGTGTTGTTACTCCTACTGATTTACTTGAAGCATATAACACTGGCGCAATTGGAAGAACAATGGAAAGACTTGAAGAAGAAAGAATGAAAGCACAAGGACTGACTCCTGAAGTAGAGAAAGCAATTAAACTAGCAGAAAAGAATTACGCTTCTCTTATTAAAGGAGAGTCAGTTAAACCAGTAGACTTTAATGAAAAGAAATCTCAGCTTGGGTACTTCTCGATTTTCTCTAAAGAAGCAAGTGACGTTAAGTTCGAACCTGAAATTGCTGAAGCTCTAAGTAATCATCTAGAGAAATCATTTGATCTATGGGGGTGGGCTAAAAACATTATGCCTATACCTTCTTTTGGACCAGAAGGACAAGTACAACCACAAGGAGGATTTCCGCAAGATACCACAACATCTAGTGGTCAACCTGTAAATGCACCACAAAATAATTTGCAAGCCTCAAATGATGGTGGTATTATTCAGCCAGAAGAGGCTAATCTTCAGACCCAACAAATCGTTGGAGAAAGAGATCAAGCTCTTGGACAATTAGTATAGTCTTCTTGAGTAGACTTTAAATCTCATGTTTTATTCGTGACAAAACACGCAACAATGACTGAAGAAAATAATGGCGTAGAAACTCCTGAAACGCCACAGGGAGAAAATATGGTTCCTCAATCAAGACTCAGTAAGGTAGTCCAGCAGCGTAACGATGCTCAAGCCGAATCTGAAAGATTGCAAGAGGAAATAGAAGCGTTGAAAGCCGCACAAAACACTCCAGCACCTTCTGAACCAGTTGTTCCTGGTGACGTAGATGTGGAGGCAGCTCTCAGCAAAGTAGCTGATAACCTTAAAACATCTGTTGTTTCGGATATTGAAAGGAAATCGGCAGAAAAGACTTTCTTTTCAAGTCTTGAAGAGGGAATGCCTAAGCCTGATGAACATGATTTAGCTAAGTTTCAGAAGGAAAAAGGTATTAAGAGTAAGATTGATGCTTACAACTTAATGTATCAGGCCGATATATTAGACCATAAGCTCAAAGTTAAACTCCAAAACTCTAAAGGACTCGTACCAGAAAGGTCTATGGATGCAAATCCTGCTTCTGGATCGTCTGAATATTCAGGGAAAACTCCCAATGAGATTTATCAGGCGTTAAAAGAAAAGGGTTTGCGAATATAACCTTATTTCTTTTAACATAATAATATGGCTGTTACTACTACGAGTATATTGTCGAATGAGGTACAAGATGCCTATTCCGCGATGTTTGAATACCAGTTTCATAAAAAGCTTACCTTTGCTCAATTCGGTAAAGGAAAAGTTTGGTCAGCTTCTGACAATGATCCTTTCCGTTCAAACGTTGTACAGTTCCCAATTGGAACTAACCTAAATCTAGATAACGGTGCGTTGTCTGAAACTGCTGACCCTACTGCTAAGAGTCTTAATAGTTCTCTCGTGTCTATTACTGCTCAAGAGTATGGAGAAATTGTTTCTACAACTTCTAAACTAGAACTTACTGCTTACACTGATGTACATGATGAAGCAGTAACTCAAGTATCTCGTGCTGCTGCCTTCAAAGAAGACATCGTTGCTCGTGATGCTTTCGATAACCAAACAGGAGCTGCTTACGTAACTTACGTTGGACAAACTGCTCTTGCTTCAATTACTTCTACTGATCTTATTACTCCTACTATTGTTTCTCAAACGGCTGCTCGTTTGAAGGGAGCTGGAGTAACTGGTGTTGGTAAGAGCGTTGAACCTAATATGAAACTCAACGAAGACAATCACTATGTGATGCTTGTTCATCCACATGTTGCTTTGGATTTCCGAACTAACCCTGCTTCTAATGTATGGGAGGATACATCTTCTTACCAAGATAAGATGGCTCTCTTCAACTGGGAATCAGGTATGTGGTCAGGTATTCGAATGATTGAAACTGATATGTGTACTGTTGATTACGATGCTGGTGCAGGAAATACTACTGATATTGATGGAGCTCAGGTTGCTGGTGCTACTGCAATTGACGTAACTTCTGCTACTGGTATTGCTGCTGGAAACACAATGTCTATTACAACAGCAGGTGTTAAATACACTTATGATGTAGTAAGTGTTTCTGTTAATGAGGTTACTATTGGAAACTGTATTGCAGTAGACAATGTTCCTTACTTCACTCAAACAGCAGGACTTGTTGTTGATTGTGTTGATACTGATGCAGTAGCAAGTGGTGTAGATGTTTACACTTCTTACGTACTTGGATACCAAGCAATTGGTAATGCAATCGTTAAACCTACCGCTCCTACAATTACTAAACCATCTGGTGGTCTTGAACGACAAACAGACTTTGGTTTCTATGGATTGTTTGGATACGGAGAGGTTCGTGCTGAATCACTTCACAAAATCTTCTCTGCTTCTTCTATTGGAAAGAACTAGTATTGAATTTTTACTTAGCCTCCTTGCTTACAAGGAGGTTAGGATGATAATTTAATCATTAACTCTTATCTTATGAGATTATTCGTAAAAAGAAATTCTTCTATTGGATCTCACCATTTCGTTAAAGGTGAGCATGATGTTCCTAATAATATAGCTATACAGCTTATCAACGCTGGTAGAGCTACTGCTCCTGATGGATTGATTGATGTAGCTCCAGTAAAGAAAAAGAAAAAAGCTAAAAAGAAAGAAGAGGTTGTTGAGGCAGTAGTTGAAGAAACTCCTGAAGTAGAAGAAGAAGTTAAAGAAGAAAAATAATTTCATATCTCATTAAATAATAATTATGGCTAATCCTGTTATACATGGAAACTCCCTAGTACATACGGTACTAGATACACAGACTGCTTTGACTGGTAGTTATGTGGCGGGCACTGATCTTACTTCTGTAGATGGCGCTTCTCAGCTAATGCTTTTGGTGGACTATACAAGAGGAGATGAAACAAATATGGATATTAAGGTTGAGTTCTATTGGGAGGGATTAGCTGAGGGAGCTGATCTTCACCAGCTTACTTACGGAGATATTGGTACAAGTGCTACTGCGATTAATTTAAATATACTTGAATACTCCGTTACTGCTAAGACGGCATTCCCATTGGATAATATGGGTGGTCGAGTAAAGATTTCATGGAAAGCTACTGGAGGAACTCCTACTGGTACTATTAACGGTATCAAGTTGGTGTATGGTAAAGATTAATATTTAAATAACTTTTCTATCATGGTTGAGGCTGTTATAAAAGGCGGTGTTAATGATCCTTCTGACGAAGGTGGTGCTATAAAGCAGATACCTTTTACGAATGATGTTGCTGATGGGTTTGATTATTCTAACAACTTAGAATTCAAAGACGGAAAATTGGCAGTAGGTAAAGCAGGAGCTGATCCTGATTTTGAAGCTGACTTTAATGGTTCGTTTGGTAGAGGAACTACTGAATATAATTCTTCTGTTGGTGCTACTTATACATTACTTGCTACTGATCATAGATTGATTATTAATTGTACGACAGCAGCTGTAACTGTAGATCTTCCATCTAGTCCTAGTAATAATCGGGAGCTAATAATTATAAAGAATGATTCTAGTGCCAACACTGTTACGGTAGATGCGCAGGCTGGAAAAACAATTAATGGATCTCAGACATTTGTTCTTACAGACCAGTATGATTCAGTATCTTTATCTTACGTTGCCAATGATTCTGCTTGGTACATTAACTAATTTATATGACATATAATGCAAATTCCGAAAAAGCAACTTTTGATTCTAATGGATATGTTGATACTAAAGTTTTAGTATCTGGGTCTGATTGGTTGGGTAATTTTTCTACAAACAACCTTGGTGGACTTGGTATAAAATACACTTCTCATACTTGGGGAAATCAAGCTAATGGAGGTAAGGTTGCTAATGCTTATGCTGGTGATTTCTCATCTGTAGCTGGTCCTGACTTTAGGGCTGGTATTGAGGTAGCTGATGTTACTGCGAGTTTAGAGTATTACTTTAGAGCAGATGATACTCAGTTAGAATGGAGAGCTGATGATGGTACGGATGTTATAAGTGGATCTTTGACTACGGCTAATGGTTGGATTCTAACAGGTAAAGATACTTTAGACGCTACTGTTGGTTGGTCAATAAAAGATTCTGCTGCAAGTTCACTATTACAAGTAAACAATTCAGGTCGAGTAGAAGCAAGAGATAGATGGAACGGTAAGGCAGCACAAATAGCTAGCGCAACGAGTACTGACCTCGGTAAGGTAGGAAACACAATTCTCCTTACAGGTACAACAACAATAGATTACTTTTCTAATGATGGATATGACGATGGAACAATAGTTAAGTTTACAATTAGCAATAGTTCTAATGACATTACTATAAGGAATCAAGTAGGAGCACCTGGAGCAGGATATGAAAACATATTGTGTCCTGATGGGTACAACATGTATTTACATGATGGAGATTCTTTTGATGCTTTCCTTACTCCAGTGGGGTGGAAGGTAGTAAACCTAGAGAGTGCTCGTAAGAACCAAAGGTATGGAGATAATACAGCAAGTGCCTCTGCACTTACTTTAAATAACACAGGATACAGGTATCCTATTACAGGATCTACAACTATAGATACTCTTAACGTTGGTAACTTCAATGATGGAGACAGAGTGGTTCTTCAGGCAGTAACAGGATTGACGGTGACTCACCAAGCAACTACAGCTGGTGATGACGTACAGATTCTCACTAAGAGTGGTCTTGATCTTATTCTTCCTGCTGCTGGATGGGTTGAGCTTTTCTACAACAATACGAGTTGGATAGAGGAAGGAAGTTCTGTTGATATGGATAAGGTAGAAACCAGTGCAACAATAAGTGGAGGTATCGTTCCTTACACTTCAGGAATAATGGTGATTGATACGGAAGCTTCTGCTTCTACTGATGATCTTGATTCTATCTCTGGAGGTGTTGAGGGGCGGATGCTGATTATCAGGGCGGCTAATTCAGCTAGAACTGTTGTTGTAAAAGACGTAACAGGAAACATTAGTTTGGTTGCAGATGTAACTCTTGATCACACTAGAGATAATCTACACCTTATTTACATGGACAGCATATGGTGTGAACTAGGTGCTTCAAATAATGCTGCATAATATTTATTCTATAACCCCTTATATTATGGCTACTGAAATGACTCCTGAGCAAATGGAAGCTCAAATGAAAGAGATGCAAAAACAAATGGCTGAGCAATACTTAATGAAGACTACTGAATTCTTTTCTTTCATCGAAGGATTCGTACAAGGATACGAACAGAATACTCCTATGATAGCTCAATCAGCTCCTGAGGATGTTGTTGCTAAGATTGAAGAAGTGTCTGCTAGGGTTGCTGAATTCAAAGACAACCAAGTTGCTCTTGATGCTATTGCTCAATTGAAGCTCATGTATGAGCAAGAATTTGGTGCGTAATATTTAATCCTTATTAAATGTCGGAAACAATAATCTCTAAAATGGCTATACTTGAGACTCAACATAAAGCTCTAGATAAAAAGATAGACAAGAGCGTTGATTCTATCAACAAATCTTTTGTATCGATTATCAAGGAACACGAGAAACATCAAAACGAAGTAAGAGATTTAAAAGACGACAGAATAAATGAGAAGCTTGATAGCGTTATATGTTCTTTAAAAGATGTTGTGAAGGTTGCGAAGAGTAATGAGGCAGATATAAGTAATATAAAGAATAATGCGATCCCTAGGCTTAATGCTATTGAGGACGAGACTAAGGTTGTAAGGTTCTTTGAAAAGAATCCAAAACTTGGAATGCTTGTATTGGTAGCTATCGGAATAACAATACTAACAAACACAATGGATATTTTCTAATACAATCTCATGGAATCACAAATCAAGTTCGAGTTCGATAGAATTTCCACAGGAAAGATACTAAAAGGATTAGGGCACGCAATGTTCCCTTCTATTGCTACAGGAACTCTAGCCTTTCTACTTACTGTAGACTGGGGGGTAGGAGTATCAGGGATAGTAATTACTTACATACTTCAAACGCTAGCTAACATTGTAAAAGAATATGTTGCTGGTAAATAACTTAATTAGATGGCAGCTATTACTTATACATTCAAGGAATTACAAGAAAGAACTTCGTTGTTGTTGAAAGACAAGTCTAATACTAGGTTTCTTTTAGATACTGTTAAGAAAGCAATCAACATAGAAAATGCACGAATAGTACAATCTGATTTCTTTGAGTTTAGAGAAACTTCTTCTAACATATCTGTAACTGCTGATGTTAATACGTTTACTCTTCCTACTGATTTTGACTTAACTTCTCCTGATAAGACGATGGTATACTGGGAGTCTATTAAGAAGAACAATCAGATTGATTATCTTAACGGCCGAAGGAACCCTGACAGTACATTAACAGGTAAACCAAGGTACTGGTATAAGTTTGCTGGTACTGGTTATTTATGGAGAACACCACATGAGAATAATACAATCATCTTCCAGTACTTTAAGACAGTTGATGAGATGACAGCAGACACTGATGTGTCTTTGATACCAGGAGCTTACGCTGACGTTATTGCATTTGGTGCTGCTCAGAATCTTATGTCATCTACTGATCCTGATTTTATAATGGTTCAGTCAGAGTACATGAATAGATATAATCAGCTCATAGATCATTTCTTAGTAAAGAACCACGACAATCATCAAGAAAGGGTAGCTCCTTCTCAACGTAGTTATTGGTAATATAATTTATATCATGGTATGCCTAGATCATTTAATTATTCTCAGAGAAGAATTACTCCATCTCCACAAACAAGGGAAGCTGGAGTTAGTTTAATGGCTCCAATTGGAGGTATGAATTTGGCATTACCGCCTCAGAACATAGAAGACTCACAAGTAGCTGATGCGAGAGATTGTTGGATTAATAATGAGGGTAGATTATCTGGGTTCTTTAAGAATGCTGCTTTTTCTGAAGTACTCGATACTGATGCTAAGGTAGTTGAACAGTTTGAATATGAAAGAACGAGTGCCTCTAAGTTTCATATGGTTGCATGGGATGATGCTACTAATCTAAAGGTTGGTTATGTTGATACGTCAGGTAATAAGACAGAACTAGATGGTTCACTTACTACTGGTGAGGTTCCGAACTTTGAAGCGTACCTTGGTCGTGATGGAACTCTAGTAGACAGTGGTACTGCTACTTCTGGTGGAGCTTCTACATTAACGGATTCAGGAGCTTCGTTTACTGTTGATGATTTAAAAGGAAAGGTTCTTCTACTTACTGGAGGAACTGGAGCGGATCAAGCTAAGTTAATCAAAGGAAACACAGCTACTGAAATTACTATTGATGGATCATGGAGAACTAATCCTGATGCTACTACTACGTATGAGATACGAGAAGTTGCTTTTGCTCTTTATTACATTACTGCTACTGGAGGACTTAAAACATGGAACGGTACTGATACTTCTACTGCTCTTGGTGATTCTACTACTCAGTTTGATATAACGAATACTTCTGGAGATACTTATAGATATACGTATGATGCTACTGGTACTGATCCAAGTATTGGTAGTAACTTAGAAGTAGGACGTAACGTAGACATACAAGCAGAGAACTTTGATCCTGCTAATAACGGGTTCTTTGTAGTAACCGCTGTTGATACTAATTACTTTGAAGTAACGAATGCTTCTGGGGTTGTTGAATCTAATAAGACCATTGGTACTGGATCGCTTACTAAAATGCCTGTAAAGTCATATGCAGGTGCTCCAAAGGGTACTGTACTCAGGCTGTATAAAGATATAATGTTTATTGCTGGTAATCCTGATAATGAATCTTTGTTATATGCTTCAACTGAGTTTAATCCTGTTGATTATGGATACAATGATTATGGAACTATTGGAAGTGTAAATCCTGATGGTATTAAGGCAATTGGAATATTCAGAGGAACTCTTATTGTTGGTAAGAGTAATTCAATAATTCCTGTTGGTATTGAGGAAGTAGATGGGCAGATGATATTTACTCAAGGAGAGATAGATGAAACAAGAGGGTGTCTTAATCCTAGGTGTATGGTTGAAGCTGATGGAGAACTTATAGTATGGGATTCTCAAGGTTTATATATGTATGGGTATGCTCCTAGTATTGATAAGTTAGGAGTACAAGAAAGGTTGTCAGATAACATTAAGCCATCATTGGATACTATGGGGTTAGATGATGCGTATATGTTTTATGATAATGTTAATGATGTTGTGTATATGTCATGTACTGATTCTGGGTCAACTGATAATGACGTAACATGGATATATGATTGGAGAAGAAGAAACCTTGTAACTGCTTTTTGGAGGACTACGATGGCTGCTACGTCATTCCTAGTATTCTCAGGAAGTGTTTATATAGGTAGTCCTACTGGAGGGACAGTAAATCTCTTATCTACTACTGCTTACATTGCTGATAACTATGTACTAGGAAAGGCAATGAACTTAGGAAGTTCAGAGTATAAGATATTTGATTTCATTAAAATGAATTTCCGTAACGTAACTGGTAAAGTAGGAGTAAAGATATTCTTTGGTTTAGATTCTCAGAAGATTACTGTTTATGATGAAGAGTTACAGATAGGAACAGAGAGTGGTTTTGGGGGAGGTGTAGGAGATGATCCTGTTGGGTTTGTAGGTGTTGGTGGAGTTCTTCCTGCTTCTGGAAGTGTCCTTGCATTTGTACCTAAGAAGATACGTTTACCGTATCATCACTCTTTATATGCACAAGTAAGATGGTACAATAGCACTGAACAGAACTTTGAACTAGAGAAGTATTCCCTTGAAGCTGATTTCCTTTCTGAAATCGCCGACTCTCCTTCTATTTATTAATTACTTATTATGCCTCGACCTATAACTTTTACCGAACTAACTCCTATTGAGGATAGCTATGATGGGACTCTTAGTTTAGCTATCACAGGAACTGGAGCAATTACTCCTACTGTATCGCCTGCTCCTATTGCTTCTACTGGTTTCTTGAAACTCAAAGATCCTGATGATGCAACTAAGAATGAAATTATGAAATGGACTGCTAATGCTGCTGGTGTTCTTACTATTACTGCTGGTAATCGTGGACTAGGAGGTACAACAGCTCAAACACATGTAGCAGATAAACAAGTTCTACTTGTGTACACAGAAGAACTTCATTCAGAAATAGATGTGGCTTTGGCTGCTAAGATAGAAGCTGATTCTTCAGATACTCTTACTAATAAGACTATCGATGCAAATGGAACAGGAAACAATATATCCAATCTTGAGACAGATGATTTTGCTGCTAATGTAGTAGATACTGATGATACTCTAGCTGCTAATTCAGATACGAGAATACCAACACAGCAAGCAGTAAAAGACTTTGTTAATAATACCATTACTGGGTTTACTGGAAGTGCAGATGAAACTTCTGCTGGTACTGTAGAACTTGCTACTGGAACTGAAGTTGATGCTGGTACAGATGCTACAAGAGCTATAAGTCCTGATAGATTAGCTGGGTCTTATGCTGGAACTAAGACAGTGCAAGTAGAAGTATTTGGACCGAATAACTCAGTGTTTACTGGAGACGGAAAGAAATACTTTCATATACCAGCTAACATGACAGGAATGGATTTAGTATCTGTTCATGCTCAAGTAGTAACTGCTGGTACTACTGGTACTACAGATATACAAATACATAATGTTACTGATACAGCGGACATGTTATCTACTGTTATCACTATAGACTCAACAGAAACAGGATCAGATACAGCAGCAACTCCTGCTGTAATTGATACTGCCAATGATGATGTTGCAACCAATGATCTACTTCGAATAGACGTAGATGCTGTTTCAACCACTGCTCCTAAGGGGCTTATTATTACTTTAGAATTTAGACTCCCATAATATGGCTACTCCAATACATGTACAAAACGTAACAGTTGATTCTAGTGCTCGAATAAGAGATTCTGCTATAGATTCTTCGGGAAACCTATTTGTTCTCATACATGATGATTTAGTAGGTCCTGATGTGCTGAGAATAAAAAAGTATAATAGTGCGGGAACTTTACAAACCACTAAGACTGTTTATACTTCAACTATAGCTGAGGTTTTAGGAAGGATCGAAATAGATTCCAATGATAAGATAGTAG
>JAAOEI010000452.1_pt1 | contig 15954 bp, 16 predicted proteins | sample 7059261 | NCBI WGS metagenome assembly JAAOEI01 (sample SAMN14008812, study PRJNA610033) | viral metagenome | isolation source: viral particles filtered from seawater | place: China: Hangzhou Bay, Yangshan Deep Water Harbour | collected 2017-10-31
TGGAATTACATCAATACCTTTCACTCCATCATAGAGTTCTCCAGAGACAGAATTGTAAATCATTCCTGGCTCTGCACCTTCGACATACTTACCATCACGTTTGTTAACTTCTGGTGAAAGTTGTCCAAGGATTTTTAGAAAAGGAAGGGCTAGATCTTCTTGACCTATTTTACCCAAACCTTTTGCTGCATCATCTTCAAACATATTTGCTGGAAGACCTGCAGACTTTTTCTCTGCTACTTGGTTCATGTTTATTTACTCCTTGTTACTTTTGTCCTGTTTCCTGCGAACACATTAAATAGATCAGAGGGCATCTCTTGTCCAGATTCTAGACGCTCTCTGACCAATGCTTTAAGAGTCATTGGTTCGACCTTTAGTTTCTGGACAGGTTCAAACCCTTGACCCTTTGCAAGGACAGCGTATTGCTGTGCCTTGTTATCTTCGTTACGACCAAAGGAAACTGTAATCTCATTTTTAATAAGATCACCCAGGCCGTTTTCTCGAAGCCATGTATAAGCTGCTTCCTTATTAGCTACTGTAATGGAAGCACCATAAACTGGTTTTACTTCAACTGAAGAACCATCCGCTAGTTTTAATGTAGAGATATTCATCTCTTGCATCATGGTAGGTATAACTTCACCGGAAACTAATTCAATGTTTCGTTTCAGTTCTTTTAATTCTTTTTCTTTTTCTTCAAGTTGGTCCTCTAATTTTTTTAGTTTCACAACTTGGTCTGATAAAGATTGTGCATCTTTTATATTGTGCAGATCTTCTCTTTGGTCTGCTTCAAAGTTTATATTACTCATCTACTTCTCCTTTCTCGTATAAGTTAACTTTAATAGGATAATACTTTCTTTCTTGTCTATCCCATTTGAGTAAATTGTATTTGCCGTTTGTAATATCAGATACAATAGAACATGCAACACCTATGATTGCAGGGTCTCCTGTTAGTAACAAATAATCTTTGTTGTTGAAATTTTTTAATCCTTTTCTTAATTTAAAAATTAATGGTCCAGGAGAAAAAATCATTTGTGAAAGCTCTGGTAACAAAAACTTAAATTGTCCATATTCCGATGCACCCATGATATTTATTTTAGGATTACCAGAACGTGTTCCAGGTATTTCTTGAATCACATACACCGTAGGTGAATATGTATTTCTTAAATTTTCATATTTATTACTTTCTGACATTGACAAATCATATAACGTCCTATATATAAATGTCAATACAGAAAGAAGAAAAATATTATGAATTATAAATTTAAGACAAAGCCATACGCGCACCAGCTAAAAGCTTTAGAAATGTCATGGGAAAGACCCTACTTTGCATATTTTATGGAGATGGGTACTGGTAAATCTAAAGTATTAATAGACAATATATCTATGCTTTATGACAATGGTAAGATCAATGGTGTCCTAATTGTGGCACCAAAAGGTGTAGTAAAAAACTGGTATGAAGGTGAAATACCCACACACCTAGTAAACCATATTGAGCACAAATGTGTTTTATGGCAGTCACTAATTACAAAATCACAAAAGAAAAAATTAGATATTTTGTTTGAAACAGGTGAAGACTTACATATTCTTGTTATGAACGTAGAAGCTTTATCTACAAAGAAAGGTGTAGAGTTTGCAGAAAAATTTTTAAATTCACACAGAACTTTAATGGCTATTGATGAGTCTACTACAATAAAAAATCCCGGAGCTAAACGTACAAAAAATATTGTGGGCCTTGGTAAGCTTGCAACATACAGAAGAATACTTACAGGTTCGCCGGTAACTAAATCACCATTAGATCTATACAAACAATGTGAGTTTTTAGAAAACGAACTATTGGGTTTCAATTCTTATTATGCGTTTAGAACTAGATATGCTGTAATGAGAACAGCAAACTTTAGTGGTCGGTCTGTACAGATTGTAGTTGGATATAGAAATCTAGATGAGCTTTCTGAAAAACTAAAAGCTTTTTCTTACAGAGTATTAAAAGATGAATGTTTAGATTTACCAAAGAAAACATTTATGAAGAGGGAAGTTATGTTAACTCCAGAACAAAGCAAAGCATATTTAGAAATGCAGAAACTAGCTCACGCTCAAATGAATGGTAAATTAATGTCAACAGCAACTGTATTAACTCAACTAATGAGACTACAACAAATAACTTGTGGTCATTTTACAGCTGATGATGGCACTATACAAGAAATGCCAAACAATAGAGTTGGTGAGTTGTTAGATTTACTAGATGAAGTAGAGGGCAAAGTTGTTATTTGGGCCCAGTTTCAAAGAGATGTACACAATATCATTAATGCATTATCTAAAGAATATGGTGAGGGTACTTTTGTAGATTACTATGGCCTAACACCTCAAGAAGATAGACAGGAGAACATAAAAAAATTTCAGGACCCTGATTCCGGAGTCCGGTTTTTTGTAGGAACAACACAGACTGGTGGTTATGGTATTACACTTACCGCTGCTAGTACAATGATATATTATTCTAACGGCTATGACTTGGAAAAAAGACAACAGTCAGAAGCTAGGATAGATCGTATTGGTCAAGAAAAACCAATGACTTACATTGACATTATTTGCGAGAATACTGTAGATACGCGTATTGTAAAAGCTCTACGTAAGAAAGTGGACATCGCTACACAAATAATGGGAGAGGAGTTAAAAGAATGGATTTAAGACCCGGTGTTGTTATAAGATTTGGATTATGGATTAGTCTTGTCCTATGTTTAATTTGGTTTTTTTAAACTAGGTCTCTAGCTCTACCAAGAATAGGTTTGTATTTTGTTTTGCCTTCAATGTCTCTGTAACACCACAAGAATTGTTTTCTAGGATTTTTATCTGTGTAACTACAGTGGATCCAGCCCGAGTTGGGTTCGCCAGGTTTGTAGTACTCAACGATCAATTGATCGTACGGAAGGTTATCATGAATCCAATCAGCGAGTTCTGCATTGTCAACACCCATACATTCAAAATCCGCCGCTTCTGCATGGGCATGTTGGCTGTTCGCTGAGCTGCCGATGGCAAGACACAATTGCACGCTACGGAATCCGCTAGTCACCTTGACCCTACCATAATGGTCTCGAACGGGTTGCAAAATATTTTCACACAGTGCTTTTAGTTTTTCTATTTGATCTGCATTAGGATTATTATCAATCCCTTTACGGATCGCAGTGTCCGATTTAATTAATTCTTGAAGGGTAAAATTCCGTGAAAGATTCATAGTTTTCCTTTTAGTTCGTTTAAATATTTTTCGTTTTCTTCTTTTTCAATTTGTTCTGGAGTTTTGTTTAATTTATTTATTATATAATATGTAATCATAGCACTTATGACTATGCATGTCATGCCATAAAAAAACATTCCGATACCAAAACTTATAGTCATTATTTCATATAATTCATGAGTAAAGCCAAAATTATTGATCCCATTCCAGCTACAATCATGTATTCAATTCTTTTAATACGTTCTCTCATTTCTTTTATTTGTTCGAACGTTTGCTTTTGCATAATTCTGCAAAGCTTCTCGTGATCTTCTATTTTTTGTAACGCCGATTTTTTAGCCATAATTATCCTTGTGGAAACAATAATCGCAGTTTCTGTTCTGTTGTCAAGTTAGAAAATGACCCCGCTGCACCTGGATTATTAACAATATTTGAGTCAATACTTGGTAAATTTAATGTTGTTGGTGTTGCAGGTGTATCTTGTGTAATAGGTATAAGTGGGTTTTCTATAAATGGAAACTCAGGTTCTAATAAAGATATTCTACTTAATTGTAGTTGTATGTTACCAAGCGCAGTCAGTGCACCAATCAAGGGATTAGGTTCACCGATCTTTGCAGCATTTTCTGCAAACGCTTGTTGAATTTCGTTTGATATATTTATTGGTCTAAATATATTTTGTCGTACAGATCCAACTTCTATGTTAGATAATCTATCTGTAGAAGATCTTAATCCTGACTCAGAAATACCTAATATATTTGCTGCATCTAAATCTAATTTAAAATTTTTTCTTACACCAAACAATGCTCTGTTTGCATTTAAATATGCATCTACAATTTCACTTGGTTCTATTGGTCCACCACGTAAAGCTTCTCTAGTAAACAGTTGTCTAGATTCTCTGACACCTCTTTGATAATTTGCAACTTTATATTTTAAAGTTCTATCTGGATTTACAGCTACAGATCTAAAACCAAATAAACCTGCAAACTCATCGCCAAATTCATATGTCTGTCCAAATTTATCTATTTTACCTTTTTGTAAAACATCAACAGACTCAATAGATTGATCTAATCTTTTTAATTGGTTAAGTGAGAATGGCATTTGTGCTTCTACTAGGTGAGCCATAATCTTATATGCCTTGTCACCAGATGTATCTTGTGGGTTAAATACTTGGAAACCATCTCTAGTTCTACCACCTCTAGCTATAATATCTGCTACTGCTTCTGTCCAAATAGATTCTGATATAAATGGTTGTGCAAACTCAGACATAGATCCAAACATACCAGCAATGAAATCATCCATCATACCGTCTTCATCTGTTCTACCATCAGCTACTTGATTTAAAATAGTTTGAATAGGTCTAACTAGTGTGTCGTATGCATTAGCGTGACTAAAATCTATGTATTTAAAGTTACCTTCTTCGTCTTTTATTGGCAGTAGTGTTGAGTTTTTTGACCAGTCAGCTACATATCTTCTAAGGGCTTCTCGCTCTTCATCTGTTACATCATAGATAGCAGCAAATGCTTCTGCTGTTGCAGCTGGTACAGCTATTGTAGTTGCACCCATACCGAATAGTCTAGTGTATCCAATAGATTGAAAAGGTTTTATTTTTGTACCATCTGGTAAAATTATTTCTTCGTTTATTTCTCTAAGACCACGTCTTACAATGTTAGTTCCAGTTCTGGCTATTTCTGCAGGAAACGATACAAAGTTACCAATAGGTAGTTTTCTTAATGCTTTTACAAAATCAGACACATAATCATAGTTTGGTATATTGTTTTTAACTATATCTGCTGCTTCTCTTTTTAAAAAATTATCATCAAATACAGTCTCAATGCCGTTCCTAATAAATGTTTGTCCTTTTGTTAGACCTGCATTTGTAAGATTTTTTTCTAATCTAGATTTTTCCATAGCCCATGATGCTATCTTCCAGAAGTCATCCTCAGCTGTGTATAAATCTTGTGATACAGATTTTAATTTTGATAATGGTTTTAACAGCATTCTGAATCCTTTATCTGCTGTCATTGTTTCACCAAAGTTTACATCTTCAAGCAATCTAGTTAGATCCCCTAATCTTACGTTAGAATTTACTACACCTAATTCTAATAACTCTTCATATAAATCATTCTGCATTCTTGTACCTCTAAGAGGTGTTTGTAATGCTTGGTATGCTTGTTTGATAGCTTCACCATCAGGTATAATACCATTTGCTGTTGCAAAGAAACTAGCACTAACAAAGTTTCTCATGTGTGTAACTGGTGATAAAATTGTTTTAGCTACTTGTGATAGACCCTTTGGATATAATACTAAACTTTGATACAGCTGACCTAACATCCCTGGGTCCTGTTGCTTCATTCCTGTATCATATAATGCTTTGGCAACACCAGGTCTTGCAAAGAACTGTGACTCTCCAAAAGGATTAGTTGCACCCATGGCAATATTGTTTTTATCTATTACTTCTTTTTTAACACCTTTACCTGCATCAATAGTTAATCGTTTAGCAGGATCAATAACTTCTACTAATTGATAATCCGTACCAAATAGTTCTCTAGCTTCATCCTCACCTCTAGCTAAGAAAGGTTTTACATTACTTTTTCCTGATCTATATAATTCTGCAACTTCATCGTTCTTTTTTAACAAGTCTCTATAAAACATATTACGTCTTGTAAGCATGGATAATTTTGCGGTAGCACCTATAATTGTTTGCATAGGATTTCTTTGTTTACCAAATAATTCTTCAAACACTTCCCTGTCTGCTTTAGATTTTATTTCACCAATAGATACAAGAGGTTGTGCTGTTCTTCTTTGTAGTGTTTCATCTAACACAGTTCTATTAACAAAAAAGTCTGGCACTTTAAATATAACATCAGAAGGTTTATCTAATCTAAAACCTTTAGGAAGATTAGGGTCCTTCAATGCATTAGCTACTATTTGTTCTGCTTCTAAATCTGTAAGATTTTTACCAGCTTCTCTAGCACTATCTTTAAATACAGTTTTTGCTTTTTCGATCGCTTCTCTTGTAGGTGTGTATGCAAAAAAAGGTATTATGCTTTTGTTTTGAAACACGTCATACGTTGCACCAATGTAGTTTTTAAATTTATTACCAAATAATTTTTTAAATTCTTGTATTTCATTTTTACCTAGCGTTCTTCCTAAATTAGAAAACAGATCAGCCCATTTATCTCTTATATCCATTAGTCCACCAAAGATAGATCCTATGGTTTCATCATCAGCTTTTAATGCTTTTAATTTTCTAGCTAACGCTTCTTTTTTTGTTTGATCTAGTCCACCAAATGTTGCTTCACCAAAATCATCTATTTTAGCTTCTCCAGATAATAACAAGTCGTTTATTTCTTTTAATAATTTATCTCGTTCTTTTTGATTGGCTCTGTTTGCTATATTTCTAAATGGTGGAAATATTTTATCGATAGCTATGTCTATTTCTCTAGATACATTTTTTGCTTTTACGGCATCCGAAGATCTTTGGCCTATATTAACTCTTTCTACGCCAAAATATTCTGCAGTCTTACCACTTCTTGCCCTGAACCCCGATGCAATTTTATCAATCCATCTATCTATTTTATCATTTGAGTCTGTAATGTTCTTGTTTCTGTTGGTTAGTTTTTTTATAACTTTACCAGTGCCTGCAATCACTCCTGTGAACAATGCACCTTCTGTACCAAACTTAACTCTGTTTAATAAATCTGTTAACGGGTCATCTGTTTCTCTATCTATTTCTGTAGGCCCACCAATTAAATCACCAAACGTACCAATCTGTTCTACATCACCGACAAATGTTGCTTCACCAACACCGCCTCCGATAGCACCACCAATAAATCTGTTTGTTTTACCTTTAGTATTTAATTTTAAAACATCGTCAGCTAATTTTTTTACGTCTTTAGTGGGTTTAAAATACTTACCAGTTTTAGAAGCTTTCATTGCATCGACTGCAATTTTAGATCCTATTCTAAAACCAGCAGTGGCAGGTATACCAATGTTAACTAAAGCTTCTGTTATTTGACCAGCTACAGTTGCTTCTGCTTTCTCATCTAGTGTTGTGAGATCATCAAAGAATGCTTCTACTCTAGCTGCTCTGTTTTGATCTACACCTAGATCCAATAGTGTTGCACCTAATGAAAAGAAACCTTTTGGTATTGCAAGAAGACCAGAACCTACGCCTGCTAGTATAGATTCAATCGTACCTACTTTATTGTTCTCGTTTGATTGAGCTATTAATTCTCTTGCAGAAGCCATACACTACCCCTGATCTGTAATTTTATCTAAATTTACCGGGAATACAGTTCCATTTTTAATTTCAAAAGCTTTTTTGTTTACAACATATAGTCCATCATCAAGGGTGCTATAGTTTTCTTGTAAATAATTTATCTCATCTTTATCTTTGTTATTTTTTTGCCATTTTTCATATTCAGAATCTGAAAAAGTATAATCAACGTCTTTTCCAAAACCACTTAATACTTGTGTTAACGTATTACTTGTCACTAAATTTTTACCATCTATTGTAGCTTTTGACATAACATCAGCAGCAGATGGCCCTTCTATTTGTTTATTTGCAAGAGCTATTTGAGCCTCTCTATATTGTCTATTTAATGCAGTTTCTGGATCACTTCTTTTAATATCTTTTTCAATTTCACCTTTAAGAACTGCAGCATCAATTTGTTTTTTAAGATCAGCAGATTTATCTAAGTTAGCTGATATTGCTTGTATAACTCTGTTTTGTAAATTACCTGATCTGATAGAACCTTTAAGATCTGCACCTTCTTCAGATACAATCTTACTAGCATCAATCAATGAATCATAGACAGCATCTTTATTCATCTTATCTATACCCATTAATTTGTAATATTTTTCTTTTGTTTCTTGAATTCTGTCTTCGTTTATTTGTTGTTTTTCAGCATCAGATTTTACGGTCGTACCTCCAGCTTCGCCTGGTTTAGTTGTACCAGTTATATCACCAACGTTTTTATCTTTTGTATCACCACGTTGTAATCCAGTGCCGTCACTTGTAGGTGGTTTTTCTTTTTCAGGACCAAATGGATCAAATCTTTGACCTGGTACTAAGAAATTTGCAAAACCTTTAGCTCCCGCAAGTGCAAGTGGTCCTCCTATAGTAGCCGCACTAGTTGCTAAACTTGGTATTGATGCAGTTAAAATTGGGTACTCTCCAATGGCTGCACCTAATCTTCGTGGATCTTTAAGAGATTCAAGTAACCCAAGTTTTGTTGTTTCTGGTTTAACAGGTATATATTGTGGGCCACCCGGTCTTCTAGGTACAACTTTATCAGCGTCTTTTACAAATTTTGTTGTGTCTCTAAATCTACCACTTCCTAAAACTAAATCCTTAAGTCTACCTTTGAAACCTAAATTACCAGGAGCAAAAAATCTAGATGCCTTAAAACCTCTGTAAACTAAAGGAGCTGCTCTTAAAGCTCCAAGACCGGCAGCATATAGAGCAGGTAAAAAGTGATGTTCTCTACCTTCTGCATCTTTTAAAGGGTGCGCTCCGGCTAGTAATGGTGATTGTTTACCGCCAACAATTTTACCGTCTTTCTTTGGCTCTCTCATACCGTCCATAATACCCTGTTTAATTGGGCCGCCGTATCTAAACATTGGTCTATTTAATGGTCTCATGTGGCCTACCTAAATTTTCCAAATAGTCCGCCGATACCAAGAGCTGTACTTAAAGCTGTAGAGAATGGACTAGGAGCTGCAGGTGCTTGGAATTGTGGTCCCCCAACACCTCCGGCAAGACTTGTAATACCTGTTCCGTATTGACTTAATCTACCAAATGGCTCGTAAGCTGCAGTTTGTGCTGCTTGTTGATCGGCTGCTAATTGTGATTGTGTCAACCCTTGTCTAAATGCACCAAGTTGACCTAAGTTTGCTACGTCTCCAGCTAAATTTTGTCTTTGAAAATTAGATAGTGCAAATTGATTTTGTAAATCTTGTGCTCTTCTTATTGAAGCATCTTGAAAACCTGATTGTAATAATTGTGCTGTAAGACCTGTTCTGTTTGCTAATGAGTCAGCATCATATTGTCCTAATAATGCTCCTTCTCTACCACCACCAAAAGCTCCCATAGCCACTGCTTGATCTTGAATGTCTTGTCTACCAGCAACTCTTGATTGATCATATTGTCTTAATGTTTCATCTATAACACCTTGTTGATATGGTGACATAAATGATGCAATGGACCCAACCCCGGTCCCTGCTCCAGTTCCCGTTAGTTGTTGTGCTTGTGTAAGATAAGGTTGATAAGAACCAATACCTGCTGTTGCAAGATTGATTGCTTGTGATTGTAAAGGATCTTCACCCGCAACAAATTGACGACCTGTAAACTGACCTGTATCTATAGGTACTGCTGTTTGTGCCGTTAACTGTTTGGCAAAATCTTTTCCTGCTTCTTGTAAATAATCTGGTAATGCCATTATGCTATTCTACTCTCCAATTGTTGTGCTTGATCAAACATTGTTTGTGCAGGATTTTCTTTGCCCTGGGACTCTTCTGATATATTACCACCAGCTTCTAGATTGTCCATCATATTCTGCATAACCTCTGCACCCTTATCAATGTCTCCTCCGCCTGCATTTCTTACAGCATCTGCTGTAAATACAAATTCATTCTTGCTAAGTCTAGCTGGCACATCGTCCGCTCTTTCCTCAGCTCCTAGTGGTACAAAACCACCTTCTCTGTAATCTTTTTCCATACCACCTAAATCCATAAGACCACCTTCTGCTTTTCTCTGTCTTAATGCTTCATAAATCATGTCTTCGTCAGAACCTGTGCTTCTAAGACCACCTTGATAGTCTTCATAACTTTTCATAAAATCTTCTATATCATCCCCACCTAATCTTAATCTTTTAGCAATTATATCTAAAGCTCCTTCGTCAATAGAACTAACAGAATAAGATCCATCTACTTCTTTAGCAATGTTGTATCCTTCATCAATTAAGTCTTCCATAACTTTAGTTGCTTTTTTAGATTTAGGTGTAACAAAAACATCTAGACCAGTTGCTTGTGCTTGCAGTCCCGCATCTGTCATAACATCTTCGTCTCTAATACTTAAATTTATATCTGCATCATCAAATAAAGATTTAACTTTACCTACACCAGCTTTCATCATCTGACCTGCTTTTTGTACAATGTTACCAAATCTATATCCGTCTCTTGGTATACTAGCTAATCCACCACCTGCAGCAAGAAAAGATCTTTGTACGGCTGATTCAGGAGGCATAAAATATAGAGCAGATTTTGTAGGGTCTTGATAATATGCTCTAGCTTGATCTCTAATATCTTGTACCATTGGTTGTATACCTGAAACATCTACGCCTTCATCTATCTCTTCTTCATCACCACCCATTAAAAATGGTGCAGCGATTGAAGCACCAATACCAAGTCCACCTAATATTCTAGGCACACTAAAACCTGCGCCTGCTTCACCACCAACTCTAAAAATATCTCCAAGTGTACTTAGTTTACCAGTAGAAGCAAAAGGTGAAAGTAAATTACTAAAACGAGCTAGTCCTTGGCCCCCAGTAAACATGCCTTTACCACCTAAAAATTTAGCACCACCCAATCCATAAAGACCTGCACCTAATATTGCAGCCTTACCTAAAGGTGATTTAACAACTTTCTTTACAGCTTTTTTAGCTTTTCTTACAATCTTACCTAGAAAATAACCTTGTCTTGGTTCGTCTAGTGTCATGATACCGCCACCAGCTCGTAATTGTCTTTCCATCATACTTCTTGAAATTGCCATAGTTTGTCCTTTTTATCGCCTTTTTCTCCTATAATCAATAGCTTATGGCATTGGACCAAAGCCTTGGTTCTCCTGCATATCTATCACTTCTGCATCGCCAAATGGTGATTGATTAAATTGATTTGTTGATGTTATACCTTTGTTAGCATTTATTTGATTTAAATATGATTGTGCAAAAGGGAGATCAGGACTTACTTGACTTAATAAAGTTTCGTCATCCTCTTCATCTATTATATTTGGGTTTCTCATATTGTTAACAAAATCAGCTAACGTTGGTGAATTTTTAAAAGTTCTAAGAGCTCCAGGTATTCCTGTAATTGCTCTACTTGCTAAACCTATAAATGGATTTACAAACCCAAGAGCGGTTGAGAACAAACTACCTAAACCAAACGGCCCTCTTCTAGATCTAAAATTAGCTATGTTTTTTCTCTCTCTTTCACCTAATGCTTCGGCTTGTCTTTGTTCCGCTTTTTGCATAATCTCTTGTTGATTTCTTACTCTTGCATCAAACGCTGATTTAGTTTCACTTGGTCCTCTACCAGAAAAACCTGCGCCTTCATTAGCTCCACCACTAGCCGCAGTATCTACGCCTGCTGCTCCAGCGCCACCTATATCACCAAAACTGTCTAGTGACATAATTCCAGATGGACCCATGTTAGGACCTTTAGATAATGATCCGTGTATATCCTTTTTAAGTATTAAATCTTTTTCTGCTTTTGTAATGTATGCAAGTTCTGTTGGGGGTGCATCAGGACTAGATTGCCATTTTCTAGGTGCAACAACTTGTGGTTGTTTACCTAAATAATTTTCTACTCCGCCCTGTACTACTGGTTTTTTACTCATTTATTTGTATCTCCAAATAAGTCAAGACTAGGCATTATGACCTTAATGTCTCTTCTAATATCTTCTTGAGGAATTCCTTTTGCTTTCCATTCCTCATCGTTCTTGTATACCTCACCTGTCTTAAGATTACTAATAGTTTCTATAATTTTTTCTGGATAAAGCACTTTCATTATGTTGTTACCTCTCTTGGCTGTATTTCTAATATAGAAGCTATGACGTGCAGCTCATTTGCATCGGCTGCTTGGACTTTTAAAACCTCACTCTCTTCCATCACAAGAGGTTGAGTCAAAAGTTCTGTTGTTGCTTTAGATGCGATAGATTTGTCTTTAAATAAATTAAATATAGCCCCACTAGAATTGACTAAGGTTATAGTTATAGTAGATCCCGATCCGGCGTCTTCGGTTACTAAAAGAGATTTTACAACAGTAGTTGTTGCTGATGGCACCGTATACAGAGTTGTAAGATCTGTTGTTGTTAAATCTACTTTTTTATTTTTAAAACTATTAGCCATTATAAGGTGCCTCCCATTCTAACATATAAAATACTCATAGACGCCGATACATCAAAGTTTACAGAAGCTGAACTTGACTCTGCTCTAAATTCAATATCTGTTTTTTCTGTTAGTGTAATAGGAAAACTGTAATTTTGTAGATGATTGCCATCTGTTAATACAATTATTTCTTTTGTATTAAATACTCCACCATGTGGTCTTGCCACTAACAAAGTTTTTAAAACAGCAGGAGTATTTGAACTATTTCCTGTTGAGATATTTGTTTGATGAATATAAGCGTTATAGTTTGCGGGTACTGTCCAAAATGCTTGAAGACTTTGATTTGTACCATCTCCATTAATTGTTGTATAAATATTTGCAGGAACTCCTGATGTTACTGTTCCTGTTCCTACATAAATAATTCCTGCATTTGCTCCACCACTTCCTGCGGTTAAAACTAATGCTCTGTTAACTCTTAGATAACTATTAGTAGTGGTAACAGCTGTTTGACCATTTAATGTTATAGTTTCAGATATTTCATTATAATCTCCATCTAATCCAGAAATTTGCACTGTCCTTGCGCCTGTACCTGCTGATGTATCATTTGTATCAGAACTAGATACTGTCATGGTAGTCGCACTTGGTGGATAAGAATATAAACCACCTTGTTGCCAAATAGTTTCTAAACTATTTCCAACAACAGCATTTTGTCCAAACTTGTAAATATGTTCATGATAAGCGATTTGTCCCTGAGCCACTTGTAAATGAAATGGTTCTGTTTGTCCTAATTTTGATATTGATGTTACTTTTCTAGTCATTAATTTATAAAGAAGTTAAATGCTTCTACCTCGTCTTTTAATTCTTGCTGGTATGTCGTGTTTAGTTTTTGTACAACAGCATCAAGATCTCTAACTTGTGCGTCCGCTGTTTGTTTAGAATATTCTTCACTAGGTCTTGTTAATATTTGTACTATCTTTGCCATTATCTTCTACCGTCTGGTTGTATATCTAATCTAAATGTTCCAAGTTTCCAACTTTGAGATACAGCTGTGTTTGCTATTTTTAAAGAAATAGCTCTTGCTCTTGCACGTGTGTCTACTTTAGTTGTAGATGACGAAATTGTAAATGGTCCAAGTGACGAACTTGCATAAGCATCATTTGGATAATTACGTAATTGTAGAGTAACTTGTGTGTTACCTGTTTGTGATAAAAAGTCTGGAACAAATCTTCTTATCTTCATTATAAATTCACCATCTCCTCTAAGGTCTGGCATACCTGTCGACTGACCTGTCAGACTTCTTCTTTGAGTAATATCAAAATCTCCAGACTCAATGCTAGAAGTAATTGCATTAACTCCAGTTGCTAATGCTTCATCAGTTCCTTTTTCATGTTCAAAATAAGTTGTGCATCCGTCTGTGTTGCCCACAACATCATAAGAATCATTACTACTTGCATCATATTCAGTTGCGTGTGGTAAACCAAACACAGATGAATCTTGCCATGTTCCCCGTGCCAGTGTTCCTGTTGTCCACACAGGTCTATCTGCTCTTGAGTCTTGATAATTATATGTTACACATCTATTAATTACAGTTGAACCTTCTGTACAATAGAACCAAGTTATTTCACCAAATAAATTATTTAACCCAACATTTATTAATTGTGATGCTGTTGTATTTAAATCATTAAATACAAAGTCCTCTACTAAACAAACCATTGTTTCTAGATTACCAGAATATTTAAAGAAACCGTTTTCTGAAAACCAATACGCAGCGCCATCAACTTCCAACGCAGCATTCTGTCCAATCAATCCGCAGTTAGTTCCAACTTGCGCAAATGCAAAAGTAAATGGAGCACCAACAAAACGCATTGTAAACAACGATGTGTCTGACCAAATGTACATCGCATCTCTACCTCTAACAGCTCCTACAATTCTAGAACCATCTGATAGTCTTTGAGTACCGGCTGTATTAGTTGCTGTAGGTGTATATGTATTTATATCTTCTTGATCAGAGAATCTTATAAACATTTCATCTTGTGTTGTTGAATCTCCAATTGTTGTTTCTGTACCAAAAAATACTAAGTGACGATCCGGTGTAGATACCAACATATCTCTTGATGCCGTAGGTGCACCAGATATTATTGTTGCTCTAATTGTTACTGCATTTGTTGCATTTGAATCCCATTCAAAAACTTGTGCGTTGTGTATGAGTGCAATAACTTTATCACCAAAATTATCAATACTCCATAAACCTGGATCAATAACTAAATCCCCTGATGCAGCTTCACCCCATCCAATATAATCAGAACTATTTGTAACTGCAACACCTGCATTATGAGATGCAGCTGTAGTATTTCTAACACCTCTTGTTACGCCGGTTAAAACACTAGAAGATATACCTGTGTATGATATTTCTTCTGTTCCTATTTGCACAAAGTTTGTACCTGATGTTGGAAACTGTGTTGCATCGTTTAATTGTATACCTGTAGTTTGAGAAGAGTTAATAGAGTTTGTTAAACTAGTAACAGCTTCACCTGATACTGTACCACTCCATTGACCAAGGCCCCAACCTAATCCTGGTAATTGTTCTGCAGGACCAACTGGGTAATAATGTTGAACTCTAATACCACCAGAATTTGTTGCTCCACTACCCGTTTCATTTGAAGGCATAGTAATTGTAATGCTAGTAGTATTAGGTACACTTGTAACCATAAATTTTTTATCATTAAAATCAGCCGCAACAAAATCAGAGTTTGTGATTGTAGAAAAATTATCTAAAAGAACTATATCTTTTGCTGATATATTGTGAGCTCCACTAAAAGCTATTGTAACAACTGCAGAACCATTGGTAGTTGTAAAACAACTAGTTAATGTGGTTGTAGTTTTAATAGGATGAATATCATAGAATACACCACCATTGTACGCATATAAAATTCTGTTTGTACCAATGATTGAAAATTTTTGTCCAGATTTATTGACGATGTGGTGCATTTTTCTTGCAGCACCTGTCATTTTATTTTCACCTAATTGTGCCCAGCCACCTATTTTTTCTGGTGTGCCATAACGAAACCTTACATTGTCACCATCAACCCATTGTAATTCAGCTGTGGTTTCTGTAACTTGTTTATTAAATCCTGGTAGAAAACCTATTTTTTGTAACATATAACCTCATATTATGACTTCTTCATCATAGAAGGAAGCCCTAACATCGGCCTTTTGTCGAACCTATTTTTTTCAGCAAAAGGACCATTTACATGGTTATAATGAAGGAAGACTTGTCCACAGATATCTCCTTCAAGTGGTTCTCTCCAATGTTCTAGTTCACAACCACTATATACTAGCATATCCCCTACTTCAAGCAAGACTTTCGTGCCTTTTGGTGCATTGGGTTTATGTATCTGTTTATACTCGTCTATAACGCTGTCAGCCCCTGTGCCGTCTATAAATATAGGCCATGGAGCGCCTCCAAGATTTAGGGTGGTAGATATTTCGCATGCAGGTCTATCCTTATGTCTTCTTAAAATATCCCCTTTTTTATATACTCTTGCATAAGAATACGTAGGGATTAATTCTAATCCTGTTTCTTTAGCCATTATTGGTAACATTTTAACTAACAACGTTTCCATA
>JAAOEI010000455.1_pt1 | contig 15924 bp, 19 predicted proteins | sample 7059261 | NCBI WGS metagenome assembly JAAOEI01 (sample SAMN14008812, study PRJNA610033) | viral metagenome | isolation source: viral particles filtered from seawater | place: China: Hangzhou Bay, Yangshan Deep Water Harbour | collected 2017-10-31
AGTTGCACACGTGGTGCCTGGAATCGTGGCATCTGTACTTGTGGTATCTGTGGTAATTGAATACGTGGCGGTTGTGGAATCTGTCTTACAACCTGCTGTGCTACTCTTGCAGCTTGCTGTTCAGCCCGACCTACGCCACGTGCAACATTACCCGAAATCTGCCCAATAGTTCGTTGGGCACCACCGAATAGGTTGCCTACAAATTGTCTGGCACGGTTTAGCCAGTCCATTGTTAAGCCCCCTGACTCTGGCTACCTTGTAATAGTTTTTGGAAGTAATCAGTGTAATAAGATTGCTGTTCTGGTGTTAAACCAGCTTGTTTGATTTGACCTTCGCCAATGGTTTGTTTAGCAAACGATGGGATAGATTGACCGGTAAGCTCTTTAAGTTTGGTTTCTAGCTGGCCGGTAGATATGGTGGGTGTTGGAGCGATGTTTTGTAATGCACCCATATAGCTTGCTTGTGTACCAAGTCCTGCACGCTGTTGTGCTAGTGATCCAATTTGTTGTTGAAGTGCACTAACATCAGCCTGTGTACCATATTGCGGTAATCCACCTAATGCTGATTGGCCAGCTTGAAATGCTGCTTTTTGAGTTTCATAAGCTCGGCCTAACTCACCAAGTTTTGATTCTTTTTGAGTTTGGATATCTTTTATTGCTTGATTGTATAAGTCTGACGCTGTACCAGCGGCTTTAGCGTAGTAAGAAGAATCACCTACACCCATAGCACCATACTGTAATGGTAATTGACGTGCGGTTTGTTCGTATTGTGTCTGTTGGGTTTGAGCTTGTTGGCCATAACCCTCTTCAATCTTTTTGCGTTGCTCCTGGGTCATTGTACCCAAATCTTGATAAATAAGATTATATAAATCATTTAGGGCACTAATTTTATCAGTAAGGCTGAATTGTGGTGCAGCATACCCACCAGCACCTGTTGAATCACTAGGTGCTACTCCATAATATCGAGCAGCAGGAGCACCCAAAACATCACGGTATATGCCATAAAGAGTATCGCCAATTTCTTGTGGTGAAATTGCACCACCATATTTAGAAACTAAATTGGCAACTGCTGTTTCATACGGTAAACCACCTTCTGTTTGTATCTGGCTTAATATTGCTTTTAATTCATTATTATATAAAGGTCTTATTGACGCTTCTTGTGGGTTCATTACTTTTTACCTTTCATAATCATATTATGCCACTTTTATATTATTGTACCTTCAAACTACTTGGCCATGATTGTCTATTGTATGGAACATACGATATAGCAAATCCTAAGACTACGAAGTTTTGATTGTCTGAGCTATTACTTATTTTTATTTTAATTGTTCGTGATTTAGAGTTTATCTTAAACCTATATGGAACATTATTTGTTGTGCTTGTCGATGATGCTGTGCCAGTACCACCGAATATAGGTGAACCCATTAAGGTTGTACCAATAGATCCTGTGTAATCGGTATCAGCACTAATGCTAGTGGATTTAACCACTTGATCGTTATCGGCATAAAAAGTTACTGTAACTGATCCAGATATCTGCCTGAAAAGAATAGTTACATCTAACCAACGTTTATATTCATCAAAATTATTAGCATCGAATGATTTAGATATCCAATACGAATCAATGGCCGTACCGTTTTTGGAATAGTTACCTTCTACGATTTCATAAACTTTAGCGGAGTTATCATCAGCGAAATATAGGTGAGTATTACCACTGCTGTCGATGTATTCTGTCCAAGCGTTTGCGGTGTAATAATCTACCTTAGACCAAGCAAGGTATCTGCGGTCATAAATTACACATTGGTTATTATAAGTATTACCACCAGTAGCAAATGAGCTGTAAAACTTAAAGTTTGAAAAGATTGAAGCGACTTTAGTAATTTTACTTGTATTAATGGTCTGAATTATAGGGTTGATTCGGCTTGAGAGCTCGTTAGAACGAATAGCATTGTAATAATTTGGTTCGTTGCCAAGTACGTAATATCCCTTACGTGAAAGGTAAAATACATCATTCTCTACATTGTCTATAGACTTATGTGATACCGCTCCGGTTGCTTGGGTAATCTGAGTAACAGTAGGTACACCACTTGAAGATAGACTTAGCTGATAAACCGAGCGTTCCTTAAATATAATTACTACACCTTGAAACTTGGCAAGGCCTGTAATCTTATCACCGTCACCCTTGTTTACGTCTATATAGTTAGCACCAGTACCCCCAAATGTACTAGCACCTGGGTGAGTTGTTCCGTCATAAACTGAATAATTGCCTGTACCTGTGGGGTTATTATTAGTAAAATCACCAGGGTCAGTAGTGTTATCTGAGATATATATTCTGTTAGGTTGAGTTGATACTCCAGAAGCTATTTGAAACCCTTGATACCAGATAGAAAATGAGCCAGATATTGTGGTGGTTGGCCTAGTGAGAGTAAGGCTGGAATCAAGCGCTGCAGCCGCTTCCTGTCCGTTCCAGATATACAGGGTATCTGCACATTGTGTGAAATTAACTTCTTTGCCTGAAGTAAAAGACGCACCAGATATTGCTGTCCAGGTTGAACCATTTAAGTATTTAAGTGAAGTTCCGTCAACGGTCAGTACGTATTTATTACCTGATGTCGTGTAGAATACACCAAGTCCTTTAGGGTTATTAGATAACCCGGTACCAACCGACTGAATACCGTAGGATTTGTTTATACAGCCAGACTCAACGAACATTATATTATTTAGATCAGAGGCTTCTGCGTCATTGATAAGCGTATCTGAAACTAAATTATTAAGCCCTTTACCTGGGTTCTTAACAGTTATCTCAGGAAGTCTTGCTGGCGATTTTCTTGCAGGTATTTTAACCGCCATTTTACCAAACCTCTACTTGACCTATAAATCCGTCATTAACTTCTTGAATACTTACAGCTCGACCAACAGAACGGTTACGTTGCTGACGTGCTATAACTTCTTCTAGCTCACGCTGGAATAGTGCTTCGTCTTGTGAAATGTCTGCTAGTGGGTTTTCTGCTTGTCGGTAGTACACCAAAGCAGCACGAGCAATCACCATACTTGAAGGGAAAGTCGTAGATACTGAAGCGTTGATAGTCGGAGCTGTTTGTAAGTAACGAACAACTAACGGTGTGTTGGAATCACGTGTATTCAAAGTATAGTCACCGGCAGAACCTGTGAGCCAATACTTGTAATCACCGACTTGGTATTTGTCCTGGTCTTCGTAAGGTATTTTATCGTATATGTAATCGTTGTCAGTGCCTGATTGAATAACCCTGACATCTAAATCTGGTGACTCTGCCGCATCCGATGGTAAAGAGCCTGTGTAAAAGTTACCAGATAAAGTCATTGAAACCGTTGCTAACGCATACATTTCATCGAAGTCATATAGGCGTGCTATACGCTCTAAGCCACGTTGTATGAATCGTTTACGGTCATCAATACCAGAAGTAGGTACAGAAGCCTCACCAAGTAAATATGACATATCTTGTAATACATCTGTTTGATTTATGCTACTCATATCTTAATTATAGACTTTTTACTAATACTTACCGATTGCAAATTCTGGGAATGCTTTAGCCAGTTTATGAGTGATTACTTCACCATGTTTATTATTTTTAACAGGGAAATTATCTGGGTCTACAACAGATAGAATATCTTCTACTACTACTGGCATACGAAGTCCAAGACGCATACTGCCAGATTGGTTTGCACCATATTCATTTATTAGTTCACTTCTAGTAACTTTATTATCTCTAATAACGGCCAATACTTCTTGAGCAATCTTTGGGTTAGATTTAACAGCTAGTTTTATAGATTCTTGCCACAGTTGTGGGCCACTGTATTTATCTATTAGTTTACCAATATCGTCTTTTAATGTTTGTTCCATAAAGTCCTCCCCTAGAGGCTCGTGTGAGCCTCGTAGGCAGACCTCTACAGGTGAGCGGTTCCTTTGAAAGAACTGTTTTCTGCAAGATACTCTAGGGTTAATTCACCCTCGATCATACCTTTAGTGGCAGAACCAGTCTTAGCAAGAGAAATGTGCTCTGGTTGTCGTAGGTAGGCGACCCTGAATTTACTTGGGTCAATACCAACGATGTCGTAGTTGGTGTCACCACTTTGAGTGATGAATCTGTGTAGTCTAATACGGAATACACCGAAGTCACTGTAGTAGGTGTCAACAACGTTGTGTAGAGTTTCATTTTCGCTGGTGCTGAATCGAGTAGTGTTAGCAGTGAAACTACTAATCCTTCTCTTTAGACGTGAACCAACAAGAATGTCAGTAGGCTCACCACCTTGTGCCCAAGCGTTCTGCATGTAGTCGTTAAGGATGCTTTCTGAAAGAGAAACACCTGACTGTGCAGTTGCGTTGGTAGTGATGGCAGCTTTAAGACCAACCATTGTTCGAGCAGCAGAACCAGTACCTGTAGCTACAGTTGAGCGTAGTAGGTTGAACTCAGCATCGTTAGCCCATTCTTTCATAGCCTTCTGCATTTCGTATGCGTAGCGGTCTTTGAAACCTGGGTAGTTACGAGCACGTTCAGTGTCAGTGACTGCAAAGTCAACACGAACGATCTGAGTTTGGTTTTGTACACGAGCTGGGTTAGTACGGCTTGCAAAAGAAGCATCGCTTCCTTCAACTACTGATTGAGCGGCTGGGGTTTTAAGAGTGTCAGTTACCCACTCGTGAAGAGTGTTGCTGGCGCTAGATCGACCTAGAAGTCCAATCAAACCGTTTTCTACTGGGCTGATGTTCGTAATGATGTCTAGAAGACTTTCTTTACGAGCATTTGAATCGTATGTATATACTGAAGCCATTATTTACCTCGTTGTTATTTAATATACTGGCCCTAGCTCGACCTGCTAGAGCGACTTACCATCGGATAAGTCCAATTTCACTCTGCGATGCTTATATCACCGCTATCTATGAGTGTTCTTAGAAGCTCGTTTGTTGCAGATTCTTTCTGCTCACGAGTATTAGCTGTTGCTACCCTGGTACGCAAGTCGGCTTGCGGAGTAGCACCGGCTGTGTTAGAAGCTGTTTCTAGCACTGCTGATTCTTGTATTCGCACATTGTTTTGTGCTTGTTCAACGCCTTGTTTCTTGGCTTGACCAATCTTATTGAATAGCTTGTCAGCGATTTGCTTAGGTGTAGGGTTCTTTTGTCCGTTAGACGATACCCAGTCACCCCAACGAGCTTTTCTAACAAATTCACGAAGCTCTCGGTCTTGTTTAAGTTCTGGGTAAGCGTTTTCAGCTTGTTCCCATAGCTTTTGCTCCTTAATTTGTTCTTGAGCTTCGGCACGAGCTGCCTGTCGGGCTTGTTCGGTTGCCTGTGTAATCTGCTGGTTAATTGCAGCAGCAAAGGCGTTCGGATCAATGTTGCCATCGGTATCTTGTGGCAGTTGTGTCCAATCGAACTGTGGTAGTTCAGTATTCTGCTGATAAGTTGGAAATGTATCCAATTCAACTTCTTCTGAGCTATCTTGCTCGTTAACAGGTGCACTAGGTTCTACTGGTGCTTCTACCTGTTCGTTAGTTTGTGTAGGTTCTACTGGCTCTGGGCCAGCTACAGGTGCTTCTTGCAAAACTTCCTGTGGTGCAGGTTCAACTGGTTCCTGCGGTGCAACGGGCTGTTCGACCGGTGCTGCCTGTGATTCTGGAGCTACAGGCTGTTGTAATGATTGCTCATCCATTTTCTTTCCTCCATTTAATTTGTCATTTACATAATAAATGTAACTTATTTACAAACGGACTACTTCTCACGCAATATTAGCTTACCTACAGGGCAATTCTTGCACTTTATACCGAATACAAAGTCATTGTCTTCACTGTGGTCTGGTTCCCACTCGTGTTCACAGTTGGGATCGTTCAACTGTTTCATATCTTCTTTTTTTATAACCTGTGAGTCACCTACCGCAGGTTTACCCTCATCATCAAAGCCGGTTACTTCGCTGATATATATCTCATTCTCCATTTATCGCTTTCAATCCCTCTTCAGCTTGTTTACCATTTCGTTCAATGGTTTCAAAGGCTGTTATTACCATACGTAGTCCTTCAATCTTGTAACGTATTTCTTTGTATGTTTCGTGGTCTACTGGGTCATCGTTTAATAGTTGCGATGCTAAATTAGCAATCAAATCATTTATAGTATCGATTATTATTGGCCATTCGTCTTGGTTTTTAAGTACGTCAAGTCTGACCTTTTTATCTATTGCGTCTATGAATGGTTTAGCTTGGTTGTCCATATTCTCCTCCTAATGCCACTTGTGGGCTTACTGGTCCTTGCATTGGGCTTTGTGGAGCCATCTCAGGGCCTTGTGGTGGCATTTGTTGCTCTGGTGGCATTGGTGGCTGTCCAGGCATCATAGGGCCTTGTGGAGCCTGTGAAGCGTTCTCTTGATCTACTACGATAGACTGTTCAGACTTAATACCGAATTTCTCTGACATCTGCTCAAATAATTCCTTAAAGTCTATAACTAGTGGTTGGGTTTGGCCTTGGGTAACTTGGGCTTGGGCAGCAGAAGCCTGTTGTAGGGCTAGTGTTTGCTGAATGTATTGCATATAGGCGGCACGCTGGTCTTCTTTGCTTACAGGTTCCATTGAGGCATCGTCAATACGTAGTTCCATTTCACCTTGAATCATAGCTGGGTGGACTTCTTCGGTGGTACCTTTTTCACTTGGTACGGTAATTGGTCGGTCTAAGAACTGTTGGTTATTAGAAAGCCACATTGAGCCTATCTGGTTAATGGTCTGTTGAAAGTTAGAGCGCATAAACGAGATTAAATCACCGGCAGCCTGTTGTAATCTTATGATTCCAGTAGCAGTACCTTGGGTTTTATCGGTTGATGAACTGGTTGCACCTGTGGCGTATGCAGATATAGTAGCGTCTTCTACGCTCTTTTCTAGTACAGCAAGCACATTTTGTACACTGGCAGGGTTTGGTTCTGGTAGTTTGAACTGTGATGGTGGTGTGCCTTGATAAGTAACCTGGCCACCTGGTTGAACTACGAAGTTAGATACACGTGAGTTTTCAGGAATCATATACATTCCGTCAACTGATAGGTTCCAGTTATCCATATAGTGGTTAAATACATCATTTACGGCACTCTGTAAGCGTTCTGTGAGCTCAAATACACCTTCGCCCCAAACATCGTATGGGCGTTGCTTAACTACAAATCGAACTAGTGGGTATTTACCGTGCCAGTATGGGTTTTCTTGTTCACGTAATTCTATCCAACCTTCGGACTTACCATTTTTGGTACCAGCATCTGCATAAGTGCAAATCTTGTTACCTTCGTAACACTCATATACGGCAATATAATCGACTGTTTTATCAGTTACGATTGGGTCTTGGTCATTAGTAAGACGGTTGCGTGATTTCTTATACTGGGCGAATTGATCTGCATCAACCCTAGCGTTTTCTAGTTTATCAATGTTGTTGTAAATCTTTTCAGTAGCATTCATAGCCTTTAATTGGTCTATGGTCTTATATTCCTTGATGATAATCCAAGGGGCTTTGTATAAGTTGGTTGAACCTGGTGCTATGAAGACGTTAAAGATATTTACAGGAACTAAATCATTACAGCCAGATGTAGAAGATATAACCTTTTGTTTGGTTAAATCAACTGTGCCGTCATTAGCTATAACTCGTTCGTAGCGTTTTTTAGTCTTAACGTGCCAGGGAACCTTAGCAAATCCTGTACCCGTAACTACTGCGTCAACTAAACAGTTAATCATCTTATCTCGGATTGGCTCATCTAGGCTTGGGTTGTCGTAGTCGTATTCAAGTTTAAGTTGCATAATACGTGCCATTTCTTTTTGCACGTCAGAGCTTGCGTCTGGGTTTCTAAGGGCTACTTCAAAGCCAGGTTTAAGTCCGACAAACTTAGAAATTAAGTTCCAGGCTTTACCAGCAAGTATTGGAATGAAAACCTTGGATCGCCAAACAGCGATATTACTATCATCGACTGTGGCGTACATAAGTTTGTACCAATCGCTGAATTTCTTAAACATTGACTCTTGGTTATTAACGGCAATATCATATCGTTCCTTCCAAGTATCTGCCGATGTACTGGTAGTCTTAGACTTCTTGACTTCTTTCTTTTTCATATTCTTATCTTACCCTTTTTATTAAGCTATGCCTGTCCAAGTACCTGGAGTACCTGCAGTGGTACACATATAAATTCTTTGATTAGCGGTAGATGGAGTATCGGTACGCATATACATATCGCCTACTCTGCCTGTATTAACTGTTGTACCACTTGGCACACCACTACCCATATAGATTTTTATTCCATTAGTAGAAGTTCCATCTGGCAGTTGTAAACACGGAATGCTTAATTGCCCGTTCAGCCATACACCAGAGTTAAACACTCCGTAAGCTGCACCCATACGCATTCCATAACACGCTACGTGACCTCCGTTCATTACTTCCCATAATGTTGCTGCATCACTATCTATTACACGAATAGGTACTTGGGTTGCTGGTGCACCAGAACCTTGTTTGATTAAAAGACCTGTAGTAGTAGAAGTGTCGGTTAAAAGCGTTGATGGTGCTGTAGCGGCACCTGGGGTTGTTTGGTTGCTTCCGATGATATTTATCTTGCTCATATTATTTGGCTCCAAGTTCCTGGACTTCCACCTGCTGTACAAACATACCAACAAGCTGTTGAAGTTATAGAGGCATTTAGGCATAGTCCATACCTTATAGTAGCTGCAGTAGGCGTACCTGACGGAACGCTACTTACATTGATATTGTCATCTGTTGCGATTGAAACTGAGCCAGTCCAGTTTTTAGTTAATCCACTGTTATTAAAAGTTACTGTAGCAGCACTATCAGCACCATTGATTCTGAACGTACAAGTTCTGGTTTTAGCAGCACCTGTATCAGCAGATACCCTAGCATATAATGCTTTTAGAGTAGTAGCGTAACCTAGAGCTTGAACATTAGCTTCAGTGGCGTTCCAGTTCGCATTGCCATACCAAGAGTTGTAGTTAGTCGCAGAGTTAGATGCGTTTGCAGCACCAGTACCCCCTAAAAGAACATAATTACCAGCAGTTGAAGATATATATTCCATTGATACATTAACTACTGCTGCAGTTGGTGTATTATTGGGAGTTATTTTCCAATAAAGACTATCGTCAGGAGCAACATCTACAGATGTTTCATAGGGTGTGTAAGGAACAATACTTGTGCCTGTTAGCGTAAATGAAACACCTGTTGCAGCTTCTGAACCATAAGTTCCTTTATACAACTCTACAGTATAAGAACCAGCTCCAGTAGAACCAGATAAAGTAGCGGTAAAGTTAATAAGTTTACCTGTATCTGGGAAGATTTGAGCTGCTTGAGCAGCTGATGTACCAACACCAGTATCTTGTATGCCCATATACCTTGCGGCAGAGTTAGACGCTGTAGCACCGCTTGTTGCGTGCAAATGCTGGGCACTTGATTGCTGAAGTATCCGCCACTTAGCTAATGACCCTGCTGGCGTACCACTTGCCATAAATGCTATTGATATTCCTTTCTGAGCTAATAAATCAGGTGTTGTTACAACAGTATCGGTTGTATCGCTACCGCTAGTAGAAGGGTGTGCTATGGTAAAACTTAACGCTGTGCTGGCACCATTGTAACGAAAAGTTTGAGTTCTAGTTATACCTGTACCTGGAGCTGTTGCAAGTACTACCTTAAAATTACTGTAAAGTGCTTTATTTGGTAAATAAGATATGGCATTATTTTCACTTGTTGCAGCTGCATAATCGTGTGTTGGAGCTACACATTGCCACCTGTTAGCAGAAACTGCTCCCACGGATACTGACTTAGCTGCCATTATAGGATAGTCATAGGTAGCTTTACGCATATAATAATCACCTGCTGCTGCTGTTCCTACTGTATCGCTTGATGGGGCTCCTGTACCTGACCATAATTTATAAGAGTTAGTACCATCATAATATTCATAATATTGTGGACTACTTTGACCATTAAAAGCTACATATTTAGTTCCTGCGGCATTGTAAGCCCTAGCATCTGTGCCATTGGTTTTAGGACCACCAGCTACTGGTACAGTCCATTTAACTGTTCCTGCTGAGTTTTGTACTTGGAATGGGTTTTGACCCAATGGGGCATATTGATTGGAAGTAATTGTCATACCAGAGTTTGTAGTATTTGTTTCAGTAGTTAAAGTTACTGGATAAATTAACGTAGTTGAAACTAAGTCTGGTTTAGATGCAAAATTTCTGTTCTTTTTTAGACTCATAATCTTCCAGCCCAAGTTCCTGGGCTACCTCCTGCAGTACATTGATAAACTCTTTGATTGGATGTGGATGGTGTATCTATTCTAATATACAAATCACCAGGACTAGCTGGACCATTTACTGTGGTTGCAGATGGTGCTCCTGTGCCACTCCATATACGCATACCCATCCAAGTACCATCGGTCATCCACAAAGCTGCTGGATTGCGTTTAGCATCACATTTAATACCTATATCAGTAAGATAGTTATTATATGCACCAAAATAATCACCATATACAGCGATCTGACCATTAGATGCTTTTGGTACAGCAAAGATAGGAGCATTATTGTAGTCAACTACTTGGAATCCTTGTACTCCAACGCCTGCAGTTGGACCATAAGTAATGGTAAATCCGGGGGCAGTATCGCCTACCGCTGTACCTGTGGTAAGGATTGAGCCAGTCTTAAATACTGACATTAAACACCTCTAATTGCAGCACCCCAAGTTGGAGTACCAGCAGATATTAATTTCACTGTCGTAGTACCATTACAAGGGATTATAACTGAACAAGGGGTTGCAGGTAATATACCTGAAAAAGTAGTAGATGATGGCGTTGTACTACCATCTAGTGTGTAGTAAATGGTTGAAGCACCACTTATATTAGTAATCTCTAACTCTGCAGCTGTAAAACCAGATACGGTTAAGGCTTGAGTAGTTACTGTGTTAGCTACTAATGTTCCTGACGCTGATACTTGTTTTGTGTATGTAGCATCACGGTTGGTTACATTATTGGTTGTACCATTTGTGGTTTGGTCAATCTTAGTAGAGATTAAACCTGCTGTAGAGTTGGCGGCAGAACCAGATATATCTACTTTTAGGTTTGCTGCAGTACTTTGAGCAACCGTGAAAGAACCTGTACCAGCGTTAGCAGTTACTGTTCCGCTAACTGGCTGAGTTACTGCACTACCATCGGTTTTTATTGCTGTCATTGAAGCAATACCCTGCACGGTAATAACATCACTTGACGCTGTACCAGCTGTTCCTAAAGCAGGTTGTTTAGCTGCTGTAGAAGCACCTGTGGGTAGTGGCAATGAAGAAGCACTAACAGGTTGGGTTACGCCTGAGCCATCTACTGTAAAAGTACCTGTTCCTGCATTAGCTGTGACTGTACCGCTAACAGGTTGGGTGACTGCTGAATTATCTACTTTAATTGCTACAGCATTAGCTGTAGTTTCAGTTAAATCTACTTTTATTTTAGATTGGTCACTAGCAACTACTACAGGGCTAGAATTAGCCATTGTTGCTTGACCGTTAGGGTTTTTAGGTGTGTATGCCATTAAATTATTCTCCAGTTTGTATTATTACTTATTATATCAACACTTTCATCTGGGGCAATGGATATGCTAGTTGTACCATCTATTGTTTGAGAAGAAGTTGTATCTATGGTTATATTGGCAGAATGACCATTCTTAATAGTATAGCGGTTTGTATTTGATACTGCTGTTGGAAGAGTTATTGTATGAGCCCCAGCTACAAGATATACATAATCCGTACCTGCAGTTGAACCTGCTGTTGTATTGCCAGAAGTCGTTACAACGGTGCGTGTTGTACCGCCACCGCCTGTAGATACTTTGTTTTTCCATAATCCTGATGAAGTTTCATAAGTTAATACATCATTATTAGCAGGGCTAGTTATTAAAACATCGTGGATTTCATCTAGTTCGTAACCGTTTTGTACTCGGTAAACTATTTTACCATCTGTAGGCGATGTTTCTACTACAAAACCAACATAAACAATGTGGTCTGGTGCAACAGGTTTAACATTGGTGACATATCCCGCATCATCAGGTGAAAGATAAAGTATATCACCAGCAGCTAGTGTATCTACTGTAAATGGGTTAGTAGCAGCCGAACGTGTATCTAAACCATCAACTAAACCGTGACTTAATATTTTGCCAGTTGAATTATTAGCTATATTCTCATAGGCTACACCAAAAGTTTGTTGCGATGTAGATTCAGCATCTGCTTTAGCTTTGACGACATTGGGGTTAGAACCAGTAGCACCTGAAAGATATACGATAGTACCTTTATAAATTGTTGCTCCTGTACTATTTCTAGCAGTTGTAAATTGTGACGCATCTTCATAAATAACCTGCCAGTAAGTAGTATTGGTAGGGGCATTACCTGTAGTGGCTTGCCTAGCAACATAAGTAAGCCCATTATAGGTAACTAAATCCCCAAGTGCATAAGTCGTAGCATTATTATATGCACCCATTGGGTTAAAATTACTTGTAATTGATACTGCTGGATCAGTTAATTTGACTAATTGAAATCCCATTATGCGTAACTCCCTGATGCACGATTGGTCCAACTAACATCAGTAGCTACTTTGCCTGATGCGTTTGAACTGCTACTTAAATCATACTTTATTATTTTCCATCCAGTTGAACCTTCACTTGTACTTACATCGGCTACTCCATAGTAAATTGTTGTACTCGAAGAATAATCGTAGCGTTCGGTAACTGAAGCACCGAGCCTGTCTGTGCGTTCCCAGTTGCCCGTATTGCTGTTCCAAATGTAATTATTTACTCGTTTGGCGTGATTAACTGGGTCATGCTCAAGCTGATTAAGTTGTCCTGCTGAATTGAAATCTGATGTTGCCATTATATTTCCATTATAGCTTTCTTACAGGCTGACTCTAGCTGACCTTCGGTTATGCCTAGCAGTTTCAATATCTTTTCGGCTGGTATTTCATAAACATTGTCTTGATCTTCATACTGGACTTTGATAATCATAGTTCGTTTAATAGTTTCTCATTAGTTTCTATGTCTTTGCGTATGCGTGCATATTCATATATTTTACCCAGGCGTGTTTCACCCATTTTAAGCGCACCTAAGCGGTTCTCAACGCTTTTTATGGCATACATTAACTCTGCATCACTCATTCCCTCTTTGTAAAAGTAATCCCTAACAAACTCAGCCTGTTTACTTGCGTCTGAATCATTCATATCGGCACCGAGTAGGTTCACAACCTTAACTGCCTCAACGTGTATTGGTTCTGATTGACTGATAGGGCTGACATCTACCACGTCGCCACCGTGTTTGGGTGTAACTGTTATTTCATCCATAATAAACTCCTATTGCATTTAATAATTTCTCTGTTGAATCCTTCCAATCACTGAAAGGCTCTACTTGTAACTTATATCTTAATATCTTTTGGTGTTTCTCATCGTGCATAGTATCAACTAAGCGTTCCACAAAATCGTTTTTATCACATCGTATGCCATATCTAACAGTTTCGGCTAGTGCCATTGTCGGGTAGATAACTGGGATTGCTTGAGCGACCTGTGCTTTGACTGCTGACATACAATATAACTCACCACCGGTGCAGGGATGCAACCAGAAATCACTGGTACGGAACAGTTGCGCCATTAAGTCGTCATCAACCTTACCAAGAAAGATAGTATTGGGCATATCTCGTGGTTCTATGCCATAAGTAACGATTAACGTAGCGCCAGGTTCTTTCTCTACCACCTGCGGCCAGAGTCTTTCAAGCTCACTAAAGCCACGATCAGGACTGCTGGCATATAAACATTGGTATTTGTTCTTTGGTTCTGGGTAAATCTTATCTGAATTGTATCCATGTGGAACAATTCGTATCTTTCCCTCGTATCCAAGGTTATCCATAGCGTACTTACTAGGGAATATCACCCCTGCAAAGCGACTTACTTCTTCCTGTTTGTCAGCAATATTAGTTTCGTTGGTCAGATACCACACATTCTTATCGTTAGCGTGTCTAAATTCGGAGTATTTAACGTTGATTTCCCTATCGTGTGGTTCGTAGTCGTCATATACCTTGTACTGAACGCCCTCATACTCGTTAGGAAAGCCATTGTAATACACTGTTACATCAAATCCTTGGCGTTTCATTTCACTAGCCCACTCTCGGACTGATTCTTCTGTACCAGCAAGGAATGGATCATACGGTGACCAACCTATTTGATCATAGGTATAAACAGGATTGCATATAAAAGCGATTGAGTTTGCTAATCTTTTCATTCTATTACTCCGTATTTCTCTTGATACTTCATTAACGCCTCCATGTAATACTCATCGTCAGGATCTATCTCAGCAAAAGTCTTCTTACCTTCGTGAAATACCGTGGCACTGTGGTCTTTGCCTATCTTGTAGCCTTTTTCTTTGGCATCGTGCCATAAAGCTAAGTCTTCAGCGTAACCCCTGCCGAAATCTGTACTTAGCATACCTAAATCATAAAAGACCGGTGAGCGGATAGCCCAACAGCAACCAAACTTATCATTCTCGGTAATCTTGTCCTTGGTTTCGTAACCATCACTGTCTGTGGAACGCACACTGGCTATGTCGTAACCCTTTGTTATAAGCGTTGTAAGGGCTTGTATGGTGTTTTCTAAAACAAGCGTGTCATTATTCAGAATGATTAGAATATCGCCACCAGCGGCCTCTACGCCAGCGTTAACGGCCTTTGCGTAGCCACCGTTCTCTTCTAAGTGAATGTTCTTAGCAAAATCTATCTCGGCTTTGATTGGCGATCCGTCATTGACTACGATTATCTCATCAACATCGGAATGTGCTTTGACCGAGTTCACGCAGTCCTGTGTCATATCAACATAATCTTGGTTGATGTAATAGGCTGGTATGATTACTGATATCATATTAACCTCTCTATTACTGCTGTTATTACATTAGTTGTTACTGCGTTACCACACATCTTATATCTTTGTGTGTCTGATATAAGTTCATCACCTATACCATACTTTGTCCAATCATCTGGGAAACCTTGTAATCGTTCGCATTCTTTAGGAGTTAGTCGGCGAATTCTGACTCCATCTTTAACACCAGGTCTTTCTTGATTTGCCAATCCTTTGTAGTAGTTCGCATCTAAAGTTCCAGCTCTATTATCTTTTCTGATTTTATAATTATTAGGTTGTCTTCTAGTCAAATCTATTGCATATAAACCTGTTTTTGCACCAAGCCCACCAGCTTGACTTGCTTGAGTTGTGGCAACCCCATCTGTGTCATAAACTCTAAAGCCTTGCGAGCCTCCTACAATTTGTTTAAGAGCTTTTCTGTTAGTTCCTGAGATAGGAAATACTTTTCGTCCACAACACTCTCCAAGATGTCCGACAATGATGATACGCTCTCGGTTTTGGGGAACTCCGAAGTCTTTGCTGTTAAGTACCTGCCATTCAACTCCATACCCCAAGTCGGCGAGAACCCCAAGGATTGTCTGGAAAGTTCTTCCCTGGTCGTGACTAAGTAAACCTTTGACATTTTCGAGTACCAGATGTTGGGGTTTTTTTTCTGCAAGAATCCTAGCGATGTCAAAGAAGAGTGTGCCTCTGGTGTCGTCAAATCCTTTTCTTTTTCCAGCAATGCTGAAAGCCTGGCAAGGAAATCCTCCGACAAGAAGGTCGAAGTCTGGTAATTCTTTTGGGTTGATTTTTGTTGCATCTCCATAGTTTTTGTGTCCTTTGTTATTACTATTTTTGGGCATATATTTTTCTTGTTCGGTCTTGGACCATTGCATTTTATCGTCGGGCTTATTCCCGATGGGTCGTATATATTCCCTGCTTCGTGTTTGCTTGGATATAGATTTCCAACTACTTTTATTTTCATTTCCAAAGTGCCTTTCGTAGACTTTAATTGCGTATTTGTCGATTTCTGA
>JAAOEI010000456.1_pt1 | contig 15891 bp, 25 predicted proteins | sample 7059261 | NCBI WGS metagenome assembly JAAOEI01 (sample SAMN14008812, study PRJNA610033) | viral metagenome | isolation source: viral particles filtered from seawater | place: China: Hangzhou Bay, Yangshan Deep Water Harbour | collected 2017-10-31
CATTGATTAATAAACATTTCTAAAAATTTTTTTTCTTGCAGTAACAGTACCATACTAACATACAACATAAAGCACAATATAACCCCCTCTCCCTTGCAATCCCTCTCCCCCCCACCTAAATCAAGGCTGGGAAGAGTAAGAAACATACACGTTCCTAAATAATACCACCAATAAGAACCCCACCAATAGAATAAACAGTACATGAACGCTCTTATATTGAACGCATTTGTTCCTAGAATATACCCACAAACAGCGACGTTACACCTATAAATACGTTGTGGATATTTTTTTTCTGAATTATATATACCCCTAGTTAGTACAGTATGTTAGGCGTGTAGGCACGACCATCAGTTAATAAACATATCCCCCAGCGTTTTTTTTATTCTACACCAGCCCAGCGTAGTGTCGTTAGTAGGCAAAAGCAGGGGTTAATAAACATTACTAATCAAAGCATTAGTTAATAAACATTGCTAATCAAGACCATGAGTTAATAAACATATCGGGTCGACTTCATCAGTTAATAAACATTGTGCCGAATCAAACTGATTACATGTATGCCATGCCTACACCATGCCCGAACAGCACAGTTATATATGATGTATAATCTCACTCTATCATGGTAGCAAGTCACGCAACAGCAACCCTTGTTATGCCTGATGGTGGAGAGCATGTAATAATCTTACAGGCTAAAACATTCAGTTCAGGTAGAGAAGGTTACTTCGCACAAATTCCAGCACTCGTTTCAGATGACGAGGTATTTGGTGGACAAATACAAGTATGGAATAAAAAGAAAGTAGAATAAGAGTAAAATTTTATTTAAATACTTTCACGCCCTTTTTTTTGGGAAACTGGTGACGGCTGGTGCACACAGCGAAAAAATGGTTTTCAAGGTCAATACCAGATATATATAAGGTACGAGTTCAGAAACTCGTTAGAAACATGCCTAGGCACAAACCTGAAAAAAATTTGAACCATATAGGGTATATAAAGATATATAAAAGGCTAGTCAGATTTGGCAGTTATACCATCAGCAACCAATGTACCCTGTATTCTAAGCATGCAGGTCATCAATTCGGGGAGGTTAAATTTTGTACCATTTCCTTTATAATGTTCTCCATACTTTCTGCTGCATGCTATGCAAATAATATTTTCAAGTTCCTTTCTGGTTAAACTCATCTCAAATCCTCATTGTTCAAGTTATCTTCCATACGGTCAATCATGTCAGAAAGCATTTGTTTTATAACGCCTTTCCTTTCTTCATCCAACCATTCCTCATGAAGTAATTTTAACAAGTCATGAATGGCACTCGGAGTCATCTAAATTCCTCAATGACATCTGTACTTATATACCTATCGGTATTGTTGTTTGTTACATTCTTAGCCTGCATTAGTTTATATTCTTCCCAAAAATGCAAAAGCAGCAAGCCTATTCCTATCAAGCTTAAAAAGCCTGTAAAGAGAAAAAATAAACCAAACCATAGTTTTGCTTTCATATGAACATATATTATAGTGTCTTATATATATCTATCCAATTTGTACACTATTTATTATATCCATAACTGAGCAGGCATGGGTTTGTTCACACCTAAGTCTTTTTTGTTCTTGCAAGAGTTTTCTTTCCCTTTCGGCTAGATTCAACAACTCTTTCTCAATTTCACCTAGTCTTTTTGATTGATCCAATACCTATATTTATGTATATGCTTTATATAAAAATTATGGACTTAAGATACTTCTCTGTCTCTTTTTGCTTCTTCTATCTCTCTCATTTTGTCTTCCATCAAGAACTGAAGTTTCCAAAAACTCTTTCTTCCTTGATCACTGAGATTTCTTTCCTCTACTTCATCATGTTTGTCATTAAACCATTTGAATATTTCAACATAGTCTTCCAATTCCAATTCTACCATATTTTGGCAAAGTTTAAATAATATATAAAGAACCCTATTTATATGACTAGTAAGAAGAAAGAGCCAGAGCCTGAATTTGACATAGAAGAAACTCCTACTACAAGCGACGGTAACTTGTGTACTTGTACTGAAGAAAAAGGCAGAAACATATACTGCACACTTCATGGTGGTTAAAATAATTCGTAATTTTATCAATGGTTTGATAAAGTCATTTAATGGCAAAGACTATCTTAGAGAAATAAACAAGTGTAACAAATGCGACAAGCCTAGCTTCTTTGGCACTTGCCTGAAATGTGAGACTGACGAAGCCTATCGTGGTTGGAATAAGAAGAACCTAGAAGACCGAGATTAACATTTATAAAACAAGTAACAACCAAAAAAAGGTGCTTCGCACCTGACAATAACTTTATATAATGTGACAAATATTGACATGTATAATGGGTTTTCGTAAATCTTTTGCAGGTGCATTGTCACGACTTGGTTTTATAGAAAAATCCTACACGGAAACCACAACCAGACCTAGCGTTGCCCAGCCTTATATGAGTACCGATACAGGTGCCAAACTACCAATTTTCCCATTTCCACTCACCATGATTTATGAGTTGGCAGATAACATTGATGCTTTAAGAATTCCTATTGAGACACTCAACCGTGAAATGTTCAAGAACGGTTTTGAGGTTGTAGAGAAATGGAAGTACAAATGTAACAACTGTAGCAAGGAATTCCAATATGCTCCTACCCCTGACAATCCTGACGAGCAGCCATTTGAGGCAAACGGAGACAACTACACCTCTGCACACCCTCGTAAAAAGAAGGCAGTTGATGTAAAGAGTTTGCAATGTGACACATGTGGAAGCAATGACTTGGCTAGACCTGTACCAGAGCACAGAAAGACTTTGGAAGCATTGATGATGGAACCTGTGAATTCCAACCAGCAAACTTTGGAAGATGTAGCACGACAGTTGGAACGTGACTTTGAAATTGCAGACAATGCATATTTGCTACTGTTAAAGAACTACAAGATAGACGATACCACTGGACAGATAGACGATGAAAAGACTGTGATTAAAGAGATGTTGAGGATCGAGCCACCACAGGTGGCAATGATTGCCGACAGTGACGGTAGAATTGGTTATGATGATAAACGAAATAAGATTTATGTTTGCCCACGATTTGAACATCGTGACGTTAGACTTACCGAGCCAAAATGTGACCGTTGTGGTGCACAGGCATTAAAGGCAGTATTGGAAGTAAACTCAGTTTATTCTATCGGTATTCCACAGCCTAAAAGAGTAATTTATGGAGAGGGAGAAGTAATCTGGAAGGCAGGAAAGTACAAACCAAACTTGCTTTATGGATTCTCTCCTATCTATTCCATATGGAGTAAGGCTATGTCTTTATCCCACATGGATGAATATATTAGAAAATACTTTGACAAGATGAGACCACCAAGAGGTATGTTGGTTATTTCTTCAAGAAACTATGAGACATTCAGAAAGTCATGGGATGTATTGGAGCAAAAGGCACAGGAAGATCCTTACATGATTCACCCACTTTTGGTTGAAAATGACAAGGGTGGAAAGAATCCTGCACAGTGGCTTGACTTTACTGGATCACTTAAAGAGTTAGAATTTATCGAAGTAAGAAAAGAACTAAGAATGATTATCGGAGCTGTCTATGGCGTATTGCCATTCTATTACGGTGAAACCCCTGCTGGTTGGAGTCAGGAAGGACTTCAAGTAACAATTACAAACAGGGCAGTTCTATGGGGTCAGGACACATTAAAGAAGGCATTCTTTAGCAAGATTTCAAAGATGCTAAACATTGACGATTGGGAATTACAATTAAAGACTGGAGAAGAAACCGACAAGTTGAGAGACTTGCAAACTGACGGAATCGAAATTCAGAACATGATGATGCTACAACAGATGGGCTTTGAGATTACAAGAACCCATACAGGCGAATTTACAATAAGCAAGAACAGTGCAATGACACCAGATATGATGTTCGGTGTTGGAGCAATAAACGGTAACATGAACGGTGCAGGTAAAGGAAAACCAGCTCCATTGGAAAGTCAGCAACAGTTTGAAGGCGAACCAATTAACAAAAGACCATCTGACATAGGTGGTACAGGACAGGGAAGTCCAACAAGTGGAAGTTCACTTGCTAAGAAATCTGTTTATCCTAAAGGAATTACACCTGCTAACTTTGATGTAGTAAAGAAAACACTACAAACAGCATTGGATTATGACTGGAAAAAGACAAAGACAGTTGAAGAATTACGCAAAGCTACTGGAATGACAGTAAGAGATGCTAGAGACATTGTTGCTAATGAGTTTGAAGGCGTAAAAAGATGGGAAGATGAATGAGAGACCAGAATGGGCATGGCTAACAGGAGAAGACGAAGATGAATAAGGTATATTGTGTGAAAAAGGTTAAATTTTATGTAACAAAAGAGGAAGATGAAGATGACTAGATTTGAACATTTGATTGTAAGAGTTGGCTGTAACAAATGTGACAGCCCAAAAATAGCATGGAAGGACAAGGAAGACAAAAATCATCTTTGTTACGAGTGCATGCAGAGTGAAAACGACAGAATTTTTGAACGTGGAGATCAAAATTGACTAAAAAAATAGTTTTTTATGTTAAACATGGATTTGTAGAGGAAGAGGATGACGAAGATGACTAAAAGACATCATATTTGTGATGAAACTTGTGAACCCGAAGGTACTGGAATTCATAATGTAAAATCAAATTCAAAAAAAACCATAAAAAAAGCAAAAAAACCTAAAGAAACAAAAAAATATGTTGAAACTGATTTTGGAAACATTCCAATAGATAATAAAAAACAAATAAAAACAAAACCAGAGGTTGTAAATGTCTATAAACTTGCTACAAAGACAAATTCCATAATAGAAATCATAAATATTGTAGATGAAATTGCAAATGAGAATGAAACTAACAAAATTCTGAATAAAACACTTATACTTTTGAGGAAATTACAAAAAGACATTGCCTGAAAAATTAGAAACTAACGAAAACGCAAACGATATGACAAAAAAGCTTTGGGAAAAGCACCAAAGTGATGAATACACAGCAGTAAATGAGTATAAAGAAGGAGTTTGTCTTGGTTGTATGAAAGTAGACCGAGCTGTTGCCACGATTGCAGATATTTGTGGTGATTGTGCAGGAAAAAAAGGTCGTGAACCTCTTTTAGCAAAGGTTTGTGACAAATATTATGGTCTTTGCTTCTTTTGCAACTCATACAAGTTCAATATTGAGCAAATTAATGGAAGATTTTGCTCTACATGTCACCGTAGAATAGCAAACATTACTAAAGAGTACAATAAAAAAGGTGGATTCATGAAAGTTGATCCATTTTGGGTTTCAATGCGTAGAAAACACGGTAAAGAATGGAAAAATATACTTAGTGGAAATAAAAAATTCAATCGGAAGTAATTTTTCTTATCAAAGAATTTCTAAATTTAGCCCATTCTACCATATTTGGTACTCTAAGATTTTCTTCTATCTGTGCTAACAATTTGTTTGTCTCTGTTAATTTTTCATCAATTTTTTCCAGTCTTTCTTCTACTTCACCTAATACAAAATCAAATTTCATTTTTTCTACCCATCGTTATGTTAGATGTCGCAGTTATTTCCTTGTTTGTAAATTCCCATATTTGACCGTTGTAAAGTATCACTGTGAATAGTTTTTCTATCTCAGTTCCGTACTCTGTAACCAAAAACAGTCTTCCACGACCTTTTGGAGTATCAACCTCTACCTGTTGTTGCAGTTCTAAAATAATCATTTTTTATCCTCTAATAGAAATATAATTCTGTCATTTGTGAAATCATAGTACCTTTTATCGTAATTTATCTTGCTATATCGTTCATCTTTATCTGCATAACACCTACCTACTCGCATTGATAAGAGTGGTTTTCTTAAAAATCTTGGAAAAAATTCTAAATGAAGTTTGTTATGATTATATCTAACATTATCATGTTTAACAAGTTTTTCATCACCTTCTTCCCATTCTTTGATAGTACCTTTTCTAAAATGAACCAATGTATTGCTTAATCTTGGTTGTTCTTTTTGATCATTTGAATTTGTTACTATCCATAATTTGTCTTGTTTTACATACAGGTCAATTATTGGCATTACATATAATGGATCTTCCAAAACATCTTTGTAGACCATTTTGAATAGTCTATCTGTTTCAAATATATAAATTGACGTTGCCATGTATTATATTCCGATATACTTATTTATAAAGCCTTGTTATAGATAATAACATGGTTGAATTTAGCGATACATGTGCAAAATGCAAGATTAAGAGGTATGGATATACTGATGGATATCACTCATTATACCTATGTTTCAAATGTGGAAGATATGAAGGAAAAAGTAATGGTGATAGTGATTTTGTTGAAAAAATTAACGAAGAACCAATGCTTTTATTATTAATGATTAAAAGTAAAGAATTAAAACCATTGTAAGTTAATTTATATACTTTGCTTTTATTTACATTATATGGAATTAGGTTCAATTGTGGAAGCAATGCTGATTGCAACAATATTAGGCATGGGTGGAGCATTGTATGGATTTTTCAAAAAAATGAGTTCAACACAGGCAGATTTATGTGAAACTGTAAGTAGATTGCAAAAAACTCTAATTATTTTGGCAAAAGCTGTAGATAGACAGTCAAACAGATTACATCCAGAAGATGCAAATTCCGAGTTAGATGACCTAGTAAAAGAACTTTTAGACAAATAATAAACATTAAATATAGCCTATTTCGGTGGAAAGTATGATTGATCCATTGTTAATCGCAACAATCTCCGTAATTGGAGGAGCAATCTTGAATACAGTAAGAGGATTCTTAGGATCTTCTGAATCTACATATGACATCAAAAAATTCTTTGGTGCTATCATTGTAGCAGTATTTACAGGTATTGCAGTTGCTCAAACCTTGGCTTTGGCAGGACTAGGAACCGTTGAACTAGTATTACTAGGTCTAACTGTTGGTTTCTCAGTTGATTACGCTGTAAGCAAGGCAAAGAAATAAGTCGTAAGCATTTTTAACAAACTTACTCTTTTCTCTATTTTTCTAAAACTTTATAAGTAATGGTCAGAAGGATTATATATGGGAAATGATGTGTTTTTTAACTCATTTGTGACAAAATCATTACATCCTATAGACGGTGAACAGAGATTCTTTGAAGGATATTTAACAGTTCAGGTTAAGGATAAACAGGGAGAAATCACAATAGTTGATGAATTAATCAAGGTTCTTCCAGTATGGATGGATAGAGGAGCACCAATTAGTGACACTCATAGTAACAGAATTATAGGTAAAGGTATCAGTTATGCTAAAACAATTTACAAAAGTGCAGATGGAGTTGAATATCCTGCAATTAAAATCACAGGTAAAATACACAAAGATTATCATTTAGACAACGAAATTTGGGATAAAATCAAGAGTGGAGAATACAAAGGACTGTCATTTGGTGGTGCTACAAAGGCAAATAGAACACCAAAAGTAATGAAAGATGGTAGTGTTGCATACGAATTAAAATCATTAGAGCATTATGAGGTCGCTGTTTGTAAAGATCCAGCAGTTCCATTAGCTCTAATTACTGACTATAATCCACTTGCAAAAGCAATTACTGACAATGTAGAAAGACGAGATGACGGTAAAATGGTAATTAAATGTGACAAATTTGGCTGTACTGTAAACAAAGATTCACTCATAAAAATAGAAGATGAGGATGATAAAAACACAGAAGTTGAGGTTTTAGACGAATGGAAGAATGATGATAACGATAATGGTGAGGATAAAAAGAAAGGTGAAGACTTTTCAAACGCAGATGGAGATAAAACCAATTATCAGAGCAATCAAAATGTTTCACCTGAAAAATCATCAAACAGGGAATCAAGTCCAGTAGACGATGATGATGATGCCAATATTGAACCAGAAAAGAAAGAAAAATCTGAATTACAACAAAATGCAAATGATGTAAGACATAGTGGTAAGGAATATCAAACTAATAATGAATCAGCACAAGTTACAGAGGTAAAAGAGGAAGAGGAAGATGATAAAAAGAAATCAGGATATGTTACAGAAGATGGAAATAAACAGGCTGGTGGTCAAGGTTCAACAAATGACGACACATATAAAAATAGCGAAAACTATATAAACTCGAATAAGCAAGATTCTGCTAAGGATATGGAAGAAGATAAATCCAAAGATATCGAAAACGAAGAGAAAGATGAGAAATCATCTGACGACGACGAAAAAGTTGAAAAATCTGATTTCCAAGAAACTGTCAAATCTAATATTGACACATTGACTGATGTTATCAAGTCTCTTGCTGAGACTCAAAAAGATGTATCATCAACATTGTCTAATATTGATGACAGATTAAAAGCATTGGAAACCCCAACAGATCTACCGTTGAAGCCACAAACTTCAGCAGCAGAAGACATTGGTGCAAAGGTTACAGTTCCAGATACCTATCAAGCTAACTCTGTTCAAGCAGGATTAGACGATGATAAACATGCTGAGGACAAACCAGAATCAGACCCAAGTGGACTGAAAATGCAAGAAAAAGCCAACTTTGACTTCACAACCGAAACTCCAAGACCAAATGCAGCAATCGAAGCAGTTAATAAATCCGAAGGAGATATTAGCATGATTTTGAAAGATGCAAGAAGTGGTGGAGATTTGAGTGCAGTCGCAAGAGATATTCTAGCTGGAAAATATTATACTCCAACACCTGACGAAGTAGGAACATACTAAAATGACTCAAATCAGAACAATCGATGAGCTTGAGGCACAATATTATGGACACAATCGTAACCTTCTTAGAAAAGCAGATGCTCCATCAACTACCAGTACTGCTGGTATGTTTAACGCCATCTTTGGTGCTTATGCATGGGCTCAACTTAACTTAGAAGCAAACGCATTCGGAATTCTCCCAAAATACCCTTGGGATAAATCTGGATGGAGGGTTATAACTGCAAAACCAACCTTAAACACCAACAACAGCAATACTGCTTTAGGTGGTACAAGTGAAGGTGGTTTAATTGCTGAAACCGTGAAACCAACCGTTGCAGAACTTGACGTAAAGCCAAAAACTGCACAACTTCCTTTCTCTGCATCAGAGGTTATGGAATGGATGGCAACACACAGTAAAGATGATATTTGGGGTGGCTTAGGCTCTCTCAGATTATACATGGCAGTTCAACACAAAGAGTTCATTAATAGAATGCTTTTAGCAGATGTTGAAAGCGAAGCAGCAGGAGCAAGTGGAGACAACACTGGTTCTCAAGACTTTGAATCACTAGATAGAATCGTATCAAGTGATGCAGAGGAAGATGCACTAGGTGGATCACACAACAATTATTATGATTGTTGGGCTGCTGATGCAACTGTCGACAGAGACAGTGGCACTGACTTTGACTGTACAGTAGAATCTGCTTCTGGTACTATTGGTACTGACGGTGTCTTAACTGACGACGTACTTAGAACTTTCTTAAGAAAGATCAGAGTCGCAGCAGGTAAAGATCCAAATGTATTCCTAGGCTCCCATGAAGTCTATTCTGAAATCCAAGGCTTATACATGCCTTCAGTCCGTATTGCAAACCCATACGGTGAACAATTAGTTCAAATAGACGTAAACGGTATTCAGACCTTTAAAGGAACTGGTACTGGTATTCATGTCGACTCTATTTATGGAGTGCCATTTATTCCAACAAAAGATGCACCATCTGGTGGTGGCTCTGAAATTGGAAGACTCTTTGCATTAGATACATCCGATGCAGAAGGTTATGGTTATCCAAGAATCGGAATTCAAGTGGCTATACCAACCGAGTATTATGAAGCAACTAGAAGATCTGCTGGTTATCCATTCGTGAACAACGCCTTTGTTGAAAAAGGTGTATTCAGAACAATGGGTGAAACAGTCTGTCGCCATTTCAAATCACAAGGTAAGATCAGAGATATTAAACTCTAGTCAAACCAAACCCTTTTTTATACCTTTTTTTTACTTAACTTTATATAATAGTGGCGTATACGTTTCTTAATGGCAATTACAATCGCACAAAATGCCGACCACAAAAGTCTTACAGGAAAGACACTATCCATTCAAAGCGAATTGACTTCAAAGTTGAAATCTACCATTGTTGATGTAACATATGGTGGTTCTGACAACTACGCTACAAATGGTAATACTGTCGATCTATCACTTGGTGGTAGAATTAGTACCGTCATTGGAGCAGAAATTCTCCACTGTGACAAAGGACTACTTCTACAATATGCTCCAGCAGCAGGTGGAGCAGCAGCCACAGGTAAAATTAAGGCTTATGGTCATACCCCAACAAGCTCTACAGCAACTGTTGTAGCCCTTGAGGAATTAGATAATGCTGATACAGCAGTCAATTCTATGACTATTCGTATTAGAGTTATCGGTTTCTAGACTAAGACCTAGTCACCTTTTTTCTATTTCACTAACTTTATATATGACCAATATTATGAATAGATATGAGTTACACAAATCATAATGCAAAAGACGTATCTGCTGACGGTGCAGTTTGTGCTGGTCATGGTGTAATAGTTTCAGTTCATGTTACAAAAGCAGGTGCTAGTGGAGATAAAGTAGTATTCCATAACGGAAGTGCTAACACAGATCCAGTAGAATTTACTGTATATGGTGAAGGAATTCAAAACATTCAAGACATTAACAGAAGATTTGAAGACGGTATTTACGCAGAAGTGACTGGAACAGGTGCAAAATATTTAGTCGTATTCAAATAGAATCTTTAAATATCAAGTAAGGTTTTATAATACTAATGGTCACAACTACTACATATTGCTCTGTCGGAGATATAAGTGATTTTCTAAGAGTACCTATAACTTCTACAACCACTCCAAACAAAGAAATGGTTCGTAAGATTATTGCAAGAAAAGAGGATGAATTTGACAGAAGAATTGGTCATACTTGGAGATCAAAGAAAATTACTAAGGAAGTTCACGACTTGCCATTATTATACACATTTGGTTGGGGTACTCCAATATTCTTACAACATAGAAATATATACGAACTTGATGCATCACAGGGAGATAAAATAGAAATTTGGAAAGGAGAATCAAACACATGGGAAAACATACTAGGTCAAGATCAATGGTATCATATGGAATATGAAAGAGGAACATTACACTTAAGAGGTTATCTATTCACTATTTTAAGAAAAAATAGAGTTAGAGTTACTTACAGATATGGTGGTGAAAATTTTGCAGGTGACACAGTTATACCATTGGATGTAGCAGATGCTGTAATCAAAATGACATCTATAGAAGTAATGAATACATCATTTCGTATGGATGAAATACCAACTGGTGGAAGTGTTTCTCCAAGTGAAAGTAAAAGATATTGGCAAGAAGATATTGAAACATGTATAATGAATAGACGAGAAGTATTTGTTGTGCCTTGATAAAAAACAGTAGAAAATACAGAAGACTTAAAGCTATTGAAAATGCTAGAAAAGCAAGAAATAAAAGCATTAAAGCAAGAGTAACAATTACAGATGATGAGAAAGATCTTGAATTAAAAGAAAATGAGGTAGAAAGGGAGGGGGTTGCATACGAAATTCCACAACATCCTACAGAAGAAGTTACCGTTAGAATGTATCCTGAAAATGTATCTGATGAAGAATTTTTACAATATATTGAGAGTATTGTTGATAAAGAGAGACATATACAGGAAGAAGATCCATCTGATCAATATCTTCTTGAACTTTATGATAAGGAGAAACAAGTGTTCAGAAAAGACCAATTTCCTGATGGTTGGAGGAATCCAATTTATCCTGCTGGTAAAAAAAGTCCAACAGATCAAACTCAGGGTGAAAAACCTAATATTGATGGAATTAAATTTTGGGTAGAAAATGTAAAACTTGCAGGAAAATCACAAAGGGAATTGGAACAGGAATACAATAGAATAAACAGCCAAGATACAATGGAAATGTGGACTGATGGAAAAATGGAAAGAATGATAGATCAAATAGCTTTTATGGTAGCCAGAAAAATATGGTATGTTGGAAGAAAACCATCAGATATGAGTGATGAAGAATGGGAAAATGAAACAAAACATATGAGACCTAATCCAGAAACATACCAAAAAACAAGTGTTGGTGGGTATGGAGTAGGAGCTTATATTGCTGGACATGAAGGAGAGTTTGGTCTAAAATATCATGATGAGAAATATACATATACTAGTGGCGACCCAGATTATGTAGGTAAGAAATGACGATTGTAACTTATGATGCAGTAGACGATATTATAGATTTAGTTAGGACTAAATGGTCTAATTTACGCCCACCTCATATAACTAAGGTATGGGAAAAGAGAACCGTTGGTTTTATAGATGACAGAAGTGACGAAATAATTGTTTCTCCCAAAGGAGAGAATATAGAGTATTTTGGTCTTGGTGGAAGTTCATTCTGGCATGAACAGATTATTGAATTAGATATTCGTACATATCAGGACATTAAAAGACACGATAAAGTAGTAAAAGAGGTTGTTAAGATAATAAAAGAAAACATAACAGGCACAAGTTACACTGATTTGAGAGTAATAGGTTCATTCAGTAGAAACTATTTGTTCCGTAATATGTACAGTTATGTCTTAACTTTGTCATACAGAAAAGCCAATCCTGCTTAAAAATCTTTATATAGTAATAGACAAAGTATAAAGTATGGGAGCAATATATACTGGTGGTTCTGCATCTGTTTTATATGGATATGAAGGAGCATCAACTTTTGGTACTGCTGCATCAACAATTGCAAGTATTTTTGGCTTAAATCAAAAAGTCACATCATTAACATTAAACACATCTCAAATACCACTTAACAAACTAGGTCAAGTTGAAACAAGCAAATTTGCCTATGGACAACAAATGGGTAGCGTAGGAATCGGTTTTGTATGGGATAGTGAGAAATCAAATCCAATATTCAAAGCACTTTTCGGAGCACCATCAACATCAGGTGGGGCAGATATTTATCCTGCATCATCAACAAAACCATTTACAGGAACTGAAGGAAGTGGTTCTGTAAGTGTAAGTCCAAGTTCACCATTATCATTAACAACTCAAATACACCAAGTTATAGCTGACGGTTCAAATACATTGTTAAACAGAACATTAAAAGGATGTATTGTCCAAACATTAGGATTGTCAACAAGTATAGGTGAAGTATTAAATGCAACAGTTGATATGGTTTTTGCAAGAGAAGATACATCATCAGTAGTAGCAAGTAGTGGATTTGTAGAACAAACTGCAACTGCAAATGATCAAGCAACAACACCATATACATTCGCACACGGTGCATTAACAACATCAACTGGTAGTGGAGCTGCTGCTATTGCAGAAGTTCAAGACATTGATATGACATTTACAACTAACGCTGAATTACTATGGGGATTAGGTGATCACCATGCAAAAGATGTATTCAGAAAAATATTTGAAGTAACTGCAAGATTTAGAACATCATCTAAAAACGGTCAACTAATTCAAGCAGTAATTGACCAAGCCAGAACTGGTGCAGAAACATTAACAGAAACATCAAATGTAGGATTAGATCTAACTTTCACAGATGGTAATAAATCATTAAAAATAGAACTAGGTGGAGTATCAATAACTGATCATAGCACAACTGGTATTGAACCAGCAGAACCAATATTTGAAGAAGTTACACTAAGAGCAAAATCAGCAAGAATAGTGTCAGATCACACAGCATAGTAACCCTTATTAGTTACACCAGTAAATCAATTTTAATGACATTGATACCAATTAATATTACTTATAATGGCAAACCTGCCGTGGTTGAATTCGAGGATTCTCTCACATTCGGTGACAGTGAGTTGTTAATTGGTAATTCTGTAGATCTTAGTGATATCACAAAGCCAAAAATTGACTTGCCAAAATACAGGTTAAACCTATTGGCATTGACAATCAAAAAAGCACCATTTAAGGTGGGTGATGTGAATATACTAAAAATACAAGATTCAAAAATAATTAAAACAATACTAAAGGAGATAGTTAAAGTACACCCTTTAACGACATATATAGAGGACTGGATGGAGACATTCATGAGCTCAGAGGAGTTGAACAATTTAGATACAACATCTACTACCACTGTGCCAGCCAATTCGGATGGGATAAAGAAACAGTCGACAGGCAAGAAATAGACTATCTAAAGAAACTTTTTGCAACACATATAGCAGTAACAAATCAAGCATCCAGTCAGGGTAAAATTCCACCCATGTCTAAAAATATGACTAAAAACTTTAAATAAGAACTATCTATATAAATGTTATGGGTTCCAAATCACATTCAAGGCAATATGAAGATAGATTAGTTAAATCTTTTGAGGATATGATGAAAAATATCATATCAACTGAAACCAAGTTTAATGGTGAAATGATGAAGTCTACTGCTGCAATGACAAAATGGCTTAGCATATTATCAAATCAAAACAAACTTAGTGAAGACAGAATAAAAGTTTCAAATAAAGATTATAAAAAATCACAGGAACAATTAAGAGTAAAGGAAAAATTAAAGAAAGCAGATGAATATCTTGTTAATCTTAGACATAAATTAAACATTGAACAGGAACGTGAACACGGTCAACAAGTAAGAAGAAATATCGTATTAAGAGCTAATATGGATAGTTTTAATGATAAATTTAACATGTTAAAAAAATCACTTACAGGTGGATTTGGATTTCAGGCAGGAATGAATAAGACAGTAACAGAAATGGGAAGATTAACTAGAAATTTTCAAGAAAATAAAATTGCAAGTGAAAAATTAAAAAAAGCTACTGATGATGAGATTTCTGCCAAAAAACTTGCAGGTATTGCTTATATTAGTGGGGATGAGGCTGATCAAAAACTTGCAGGAGATGAGTGGAAGATTGCTAATAGGCAATTAGAAAGTGCAAAAGATGCTGCTGAAGAAGCAGCTAAAAAAGCAGAACCAACACAAGGAAAAGCCAAACCAATATTTGAAAGATTAAACAAACTAGGTGAATTTCTAAACAAAAAGGCAGTTCCTATCGGATTAGGTGTAGGTGCTGCTGGTGTACTCATAAGTGTAATAACAAAGTCTTTCAGTGCTTCACCACTATTTGCAGCGATGATGAAATTAATTAAATTTTCAGTTCAACTTATTCTTATGCCAATAGGTACTTTCTTTGGAGCATTGCTTAGACCTATATTAATCATGCTTCTTAGAAAATTCATAATTCCTTGGTATTCAACTATGATGCCTAAAGCAATTAGTATTGGTACAGCAGTTGGAAATTTCATAGCAAACCCTTGGGAAGGATTGCGCGATGCAATTTTGGGAGACACTGAAAAAACTGATGAATATTATGATAAATTAGATGATCCAAATATTAATCCTAATAAATTTAATGATCCTGCTGGAAAATATGATCCTTGGGCACCAGAAAATCAAAAATTTGGAAAAAATAAAGCAAAAGAAGAAGCAGTAGAATCTATGTATCCTTGGTTAGCTCATGCAGAAGAACAAGAAGCAACAGTTGATTGGGATATGAGTGGTGAAAATCCAATGTTTAATGGTAAAACACCTAGTGATATTCTTACATCTAGTTCTGGAAATGAATATATGTCTACATGGGCTAGTAGTGGTAACTTATTAGGTAAAGATGAATATAAGAATCCTGTAACTGCAAATGCAGAATCTGTTTTGACAAAAAATCAAAAAATGATTCAAAGATACATAAATAATCCTGATATCATAGCACAAGAACAAAATTTTAAAAATGCCATAAATACTGGTGGTGTAATATCAGAAACAGTTAAGGAAGTTGTTAAAAGTATTAACCCAAATACTGGATTAGTATCACATATTAAAGATGCAGGTGCAAATATTGAAGCAGCAAATGCTAGAAATGCATCAGCAGGATATAC
>JAAOEI010000457.1_pt1 | contig 15857 bp, 36 predicted proteins | sample 7059261 | NCBI WGS metagenome assembly JAAOEI01 (sample SAMN14008812, study PRJNA610033) | viral metagenome | isolation source: viral particles filtered from seawater | place: China: Hangzhou Bay, Yangshan Deep Water Harbour | collected 2017-10-31
GTAAGTAAAGTGATTCACGCATAAACAAGACTCAAGACCGTGTATTCAAGACCTTGGTTGCTTACTTTACACGGCGGAAAATTGTCGGCGTTTTTCCGGTCGCTTTAGCAACTACGATGAAATCTCGGTCCTTAGTCATCTTAGCCGAGAGTTCTCTTTTGGTTGGCATTTCCCTTCTTCCAGCGTCTAAAAGTCTTGATACTAATGCTGGGACGGTAATTTCTTCATGCAATGAAACCAAACTTTTGGCAGCCTCATAGTTAGTAGGCTTAGTTCTCATCAATTACTCCTCCCAATCTTTGGTGCTACTACGGCAGTAAAGGACAAGCCCTCGGCTTGGTCCCATTCCACCCACAACGGTAGGTCGGGACCTCCCATGACCGAGGCATCGGCTTTCTTACCTGCATGAGTCGCTGCTTTGACCTTCGCCAAAGAGTATTGGATAACGGCATCAGTTTCTTGAATCCAATTTTCAACATTTGGACTCCACTCAATCGGTTCTTCTCCGTGCATAGCACGAAGGTAAAGTGTGTCCTTAGTGGCTACTACTGAAAAATCCATGATAGTATCGGGAACGGTGCGAAGAAAATCTTTCATTCCTTTCAATGGCAAAGTTCCGCTGAACTTCCATCCATCACTTGGAGTTGGCAAGGTTTTCACTTGCTTAATCAAATCAAGTTTCACCAAGCGAACAGTTCGGCGAATACCGTTAGCCGAAATAGTTAGGAATTGTGGTTGCTCACTATCATACTCTAATGTAAGCAAATCTTTGACCGTCAAGGTTTTGGTAATATCTTTGATACGAGCCAATACGACTCCAAGTTTAGTTGGAGAGGTTGAGGAATTGTATTCATACTCACTAAACAAATCTTCGGTAAGGCTAACACGAAGAACCGTTGTGCAATCATTATCCAAACACTTCACGGTGATACCGGTTGAGTCAAACTCAAAAACGGCTTGTTCATTTAAGGCTTCAAGACCTTTGAGGGCATCTTTGAATGGTCCAGCAAATAGGGTGGCTTTGAGGGTAGTCATAGTAGCCATTAGGTGGCTACTACCTACTTAATGCCTCACTCTTTGGTAGTAATCGCTGATACTCTTGAACGCAGGGCTTCAATTTCCTCTTGCATGGCTTGGTAATCCTTTTTGGACACCATCATTACACTATCACGAACTCTTGGAGTGGATGCGGATGAACGGCGACCTCTTGGGCGAGTAGGAATGCTATGACGGTCTAACCAATTTTGAATCGTCATAGAAGAAACACCGCATTCCGTAGCAATACTGTGCATGGTGCGGTTATTGTTCAAGTATTCAGTTTCCAACCAATTGCGGTCACGATAGTCCGTCATGTATCTTCCACACAATTTTCACCTATTTAATGGTTTCACATTAGGCGGTTCGGCAGGGCGGCTACATGGAAGTTAGAAAACGATACTTTGGCAAACTCCGGAGATACAGGGTCCAATACAATAGTTTCCGGATATTCAGTATTGATTTTGTAATCTCGGAGCCTTTGAACGATAACATCTTTGGTGCCGGAAACCTTTAGTCCTCGTTCTTTGAGCATTGGCTTAATTTCAGCCACCGTCTTGTTGGGAATGTTTTGACTTCCATACTGTATAGAGTTGCGGGCATAGTTGTTGTTGAAACTCGGCAATTTATCTCTATGGAAATAGACCTCATCATTATCATACTGACCCCACATCTCTTTGCTACCAAACAAGCCCCTACCTTTGTCGGATAGTGGGGCATTATCATTCTTAGCCGTAGCGGGAACTGCGCTATCATCCACAGTTTTGAGGAAATCACGCATGAAAGTTTGGTAAAACATCCTTCGCAGGTATTCTATCCCATCATTTTTCAAAGTCTTTTTGGCAGCCTTCAATAGTTTGGAACTTTTGGGTTGAGAACCGAACCAATCAAAAATCTCTTTTTCATCCCAAGCATACAACAGTTGAGATTGTTCGCCAAGCCTACCATTGAAATTAGGTGGACCTCCATTAGTCAATATACACATTTGGTTCAAAGCGTAATACTTGGGCTTGTTGGGAACATCCCAAGGTTCATCACCCTCATAACGCCAATTACCGAACTCGGCAATTTCAGCCATTACTTCAAGGATTCGTTGAGGACCCCATTCCGAGGCTTCTAATGGAAATACTTTCACATTACTTTGAGTCATTAAGTCATCCAAAGTTTTGATTTGGGTTTCGGCTATGCAATTAGGTAGGACGGCGGGAAGCCATTTCGGAAGTCCGGTAGCCTCTTGGAGATTACCTCTTGCACCTGCATAAGACATTGCTAACTTACTCATATTCATTATGTTTCCTTCAGTCCACAATGGGTCCATAGGAGTCATGTGCCTCTCGTTGTTATAGCGTTGTCCGTCATTTTTAGGCCACACTACGAAGGCTTCCGTAGTTCCGTTAATCATCTTGATTACGATATTGCAGGGGTCGCTCCCATAGCCACCAGCACCCAAAATCATGTAGGTAGTTTTGTCGCCCATCTTGGTTTCAAATAGGGGTTTAAGATGCTCAACGCTTGGATTGTGGACCCATGTGTAATCAAAATCCTTCCAAATCTCATTGATTTTTTCACTCTTGAAAGGCGCACCAAAAACATTGACCCACTTATCCCAATACTCTTGCACCTTGGCTTGATTAGTGAACGAAGATTGTAGGTTGATACTGTAAGGCTGACGATAACCCGAATAAGACCAAACATTGTTAGGAACGGTATGTCCAATATACCCAAGGGTTGGCTCATTACCGCCCATCATCCATGTGTTTCTCCCTCTCGTTCCCAAATCAAGAAGCATCGTATATTTCTTACCAAAGATTCCCAAATTGTTGGGAGTATTGGGGACTAATGAGATGGCTCCTGTTCCGCCTCCTCCGGTATCGCTGAACCCTTTGGGTTCAATTAAGAAGTTTCCGGCTTTCCAAGCAGGGGACATGAATGCTTCGGAGTAATTCACCATACTCATTCCTAAGAGGTCTTACCACTTAAGGATTGCGGTTAAGTTGGCGGGCTTCATTAGTCAATGGGGGTGTATAATCGTTCTCCAAATCGGAAAGAGAACAGAACTCAAGAGTTTGGGTTGCCGTTGTCCACACCACATCCTTAACCCGATGGGCTTTGAGGAACTCAATACAGTTGGCGCAAGGCTTGGCGTTGCCAAAACTTCCGTCTTGACGGAAGCGAGCCACAAATACCGTAGCACCTTTCGGCCTACGCTTTTGGTAAGTCATTCGTGCCAAAGCATTGGCTTCCGCATGAATACTTCCCCTGTGATTCTTCATATTAGGGGCGGCGGCAAGAATCTTACCTCCACGAATCACTAAAGCAGCCATAGATTTTCGGACATTACAATTGCTGGATTCAGCAACAGTTTGGGCGGCTGCCACATAACTTTTCCACTTCTTGGAAAGCATGATATTTGATTGTTAGAAGATGTATATTAAGGTTGCCATGGCTTCCTTACGACTTGTGATTTCCAGCACATAGCGTGGATTTTCCGACCATGAGAATCTGTGGAAGTCGGTTGTCCTAAGTTAATGGTTTGTCCACATACGGCGCATGAATACATTTTATTCTTCCTCCGATGAATCCGGGAAAATAGCCGTGAACTTTTGAGGGTCGCCCACGACAACAAGATAGCCCTTTAGTCCCATAGAAATAGAAACTGCCTTACAAGAGCAAACGGCTTCAAAGTTTAGGTCGGCTTGACTACTTTCAATCAAATCATCACAGATTTCACAATGAATGTCGGGAATACCGGCGGTGTTGATGGCGGATTCCATAGCAATCACTCGGAATCTTTACTACTTGAAGGTTCGCTAATCCACTCGGCTTCTAAGAAAGCCTTGGTGTCCTCAAATCTCTTGGGTCCTACTAACTTGGCTTCCAAAGCATTGTCCCACTCGTTAATCATTGCTTTAAGTGATGGATAATGAGCGTAAATCTTCTTGGCGGTGGAACGCCCAATTCCGGGAATTGATTGGAGCAAGACATGATGTTTGTTGCGTGATGACTTTACCATGGTTGGCTTTCTAACTAATTTTCCAAAACTTCCGCTTTCAACCCTTGTCGCCAATGCTTGAAGATAACGGCGAGTATCTTCTTTCCCGTCAGTATAAACAACAGGGCATATTTCCGCTGATAGTCTATTGAGAACGGCTTGAAGATTTTTGATTTGGTCACGCTGGGAAGGGCCACCATGCACATGAGGGCTGGACTGATAAATGGATTCTTTGCGACCCTCAATCAAGATAATTGAATGTGGTGTCTTTTCCAACATACGGCTAAGTTGGTCCTCTAATCTATTGGACCGCCAAGAGTTGTAGGCATCTCCCCAAGTTTTACGCTCAATAAGAAATGTCTTATCTTCGTATTCAAACTTAAAATCGCCTTCGGGCAATGCTTCATGTTCGCCTTCAAGGTGTAGGGCAAACCAAGCATCTTCGTGAATATCAACAGTCCAACTCATACTATTTCCACAGGGATATTACCTACTTAATAGCACTCATTTATGACCTAAGCCTTCAATGTTAGCCTTATCCTTTGAGATTTTCTTTTGGAGTTCCGAAACCTTGACGAGTTCTCCGTCATGCTCCACAATAGGTTCAAAATAACAAGCCCTTGGTTGTAAAGTTAGTTGTGCATCACAAGTTCCAAACTTTTCATCAGCCCAAACAACGAGTTTCCTCAAAGGAACGAAAAAAGGTGATGTGAAATGTCCAATAGTTCGTCTTAGACTCATTCCGATGCCTCCCTAAATAGCATTTCCCAAACTCCTCCGATAAGTAGTAGCCCTATCAAAAAGTATAGTGCTTCAGTTCCGGTCATGGTTTCAAACCCCTGCTTTTCCCCTCAAGGAGAATGGCGGTATTCAATTTACCCAATCATGGACTCTTTTACTTCCCAACATAATGGCGGAAGCCCAAAGGCCAATGAATAGTCCAAGGTGTTCATCTTGGGTGTAAGCGTAAATGCTTCCCAAAATGCTTGCGGCTGCGGTTCCAAATCCAATTTTATCAATGTGTTGCTTCATAGTATCATTCTTCCTCATCATTTGTAGGATGTTCCCAAGGTTCCACCGGCAAATTACACGCCTTACGGTCAAGCCATTCGGCGAGTTCATCGTCAAACTCCGGTTCAGCATCACCGGAGAACATGACGACTTGATATGATTTTCTCCAATTCAAGCCCATGTCGTGAAGGATGGAAAGGAAATGATATACCAAACGGTTATTATCTTCGCCTTCCGGTCCAACAAGTTCAATGGCTGATTCTAAGAGCCTCATATCCACTCGGATTTCGTGTGGGACATCCATAAGAACCGAAGATGGACTTCACCTATTTAATGGTTCGTAAATAGAAACTTTTGATTAGATACTATGGAGCCAAATTGCATACCGTCAAGGTTTTCACCCCTTTTGTTGGTCCAATGTGGACTCTTTCGTGGATTATACAGGATGGCGTTTTTCCCGAAGGGAACTTTGGTTTCCATATTGGAAACGACTCCGACCCATTCGCATTCCACCCATGCACACACCGTTTTGTTAGCACCCTCGCAAATCTTCTTCGCCACATTGGGGCGATTGTGAAGTTTAGCGTTAAGCATAACAAGCCTTACTGATTCGGGGTCATAATATCTAACGACACCATTAGAGTCTTTGACCTGCCACTTCATGTAATTTTCTCCACGACCCAAATGGAATCGCACACGATACATTCAATCATCCTCCATCTCACGAAGTTTCTCGGCAGCCTCACGGCTTCGTGCCAACATTTCATCAACATCGGGGCGAGCAAGCATTACTCCCATGCGCCAAAAGTCAAAGTCCTCATCTTGACGAGCATGAATCATCAATTTCATAGAATCTTGATTTAGCATCGGGGCGAGTGCCTCGGCAGTTCCACAAGCCGAACAAATCTCAAAGGAGTTATCCCAACGAGTCAATGCACCGGGAAACTTTCCCTTGTGTTCTTCACTTGGAACGGCTCCTTCGCAAATTGGACAAATCTCATTTCGCTTCATTCTCCACAACTCCCTTTGTAAGCATCACAAGCACAAGCGTCTAATGGTTCGTCACATGGGGCGCATATACCTTTCTTTGCTTGTTCCTTGATGGCATTATCTCTTTCCTGTGCCGCAGCCTTAATCTTTGCGAGCGTCTTAGCGTCCATGTATATTCCTGTGTGTTAGGTAGTATATTAACTTTACCCCAAAACATTCTCTTTTGGCTCAAAGACCCCACCATTAAGTAGTCGTGCGTAATATAAAACTGTGTGGCTCAATCCCGAAAACGGGGGCGAAGGACCGCCTCTCTAATCAAGTGTAAGTCCGGCAACAAAGTGAAATCATACTCCGAAAGTGTGGTGGACAATTGGTTGCATGAAAAGAAGTTCATGTATCACTATGAACCCGAAATTGAAATTGATGGAGAATCTTTACATCCCGATTGGGTAATCTATGGGATGCACGGAAGATATTTCCCAACCCCTGTGGTTGTGGAGTATTGGGGAATGTTAAGGAAAGGGCCACGAGCAGGTTGGGTAGCGGAAAGGTTACCAAAATACTTGGAGCGTAAAGCCTACAAAGAATCGTTATACTATGGTAGTGAATACCATTTCATTGGACTCATGCCGGAACAGATTGCTGACTTGACCCATGTTTTGGCAAACTGTCTAAGTCTATACGCTATGGAAGGGGAGTTTGATGATTCGCTGATATGTTCGGCATAGGTCTTTGTGATTGGTGACCAAAACATCATGTTCTCCTACGACTTCAGCCATAGTTGCATATTGTTCTCCTCGTAAAGCCAAACTTTGGCCTTTTTCCACACGCCTCCAATAATCTCCATGTTCCCGGACCGTGGCAGCCATACTCATCTCATTTTCAGCCCTAAACTTTGCCAAACTTTCCGAAACTCGTTCCGGTTGAGCGATAACAACAGTAGTCAAATACTCATCGGGGATGGATTCAAGACCCTTGTGGGTCTTGAGAAGGGTTGCGGCTGCCGAGCCTCCAAGATTTGGGACTCCCGGAATGTTATCGGTGGCATCTCCCGAAATGGCCTTCCAATCCGCATACAAAGTTATGGGAATGCCGAGTTTCTTCTCCACATCCTTCTTGTGTATTTCTTCCACAAAGTTATGGATTCGGACTTTGGGATGAAGATTCCAACATTGAAAGAGGTCGGAGTCGGAAGTCATTACCAATAACTCATCAGTAGGAGATGCCGCCAAAACGGATTCCGCTATCAAGTCATCGGCTTCTTTGGATTCATCATAAAGTGCCTTCCAACCTACCGCCATAGCATCCGGATTGAAACCGAGGTCCACAAAGGTTGCTCTAATATCGGGAATGGTAGTTGATGGGCTTCCATCGGGATTGGCTTCTCTCCTATTTTGTTTGTAGTGGGGAAAGAGAGCAATGCGATTAGCACACCCTTCCACGCCATCATAGCAAATGGTAATGGATTCGGCCTTGCCGAACCCCGCCTGTCTTATGCGGAAATTGAGATATGAAATATCATTCCGCACCGCTTTACGCATGGCGGCTTGGAACTTAAAAAAGTCGGTTTTGCTACCGGAGCGTTGCCAGCGATTCCATGCACGGCGAACACTCCCTTTAGGACTCCACCAACGACCTTGACGGCCAATGAAAAATCCGGCATCCACTAAGACACGCTTCACCATAACATCTCCAATGGAAATGTTCTTACTTCAAGGTTCCGGAGATTGAATAAACTCATATTCTTCGGTAATGATGTGAATTGACTCCGGTGGAGTTCGCAGTAGTGGAATTAGATGATTCACTTGAAATCCCACCCTTTACCGATACGGTATTTCTTGAGTTTAGATTCCATCTTTTCCAAAAAGGTATTGGAAAAGGTTGTGGTGTCCATCCATTCAGCCTCAAAAGTCAAGACTTCTTCAATATCTTCACATTTGCGAAGGGTGTTTGCATGGTTTTCACCGGCTTCCTTTTCATAGAAAACTTGGTAGCGGGTCAAGCCATTAGTTTGTAGTATTTGGAGAACAGTTAGTGTCGCCATGTTGTTCCGTAGGGCTACCTTCCTTATTAAACTTTGGGCTTCGCTTGAGGTAAATAGCCTCACTTGAGCAATTACCGCAAATGCCATGCCGATATTGATTACCGCACACATCAACTGCTGACGGATTAACAATTTTCAACGAATCCCAACCACAAAATGGACATTGGTAAGCCATACAATTGTAATGGCGCACTACCTACTTAATACATCGTTTAGGCATTTTTGGATTTCAAGAATCGGATGATGTGGGCTATGATTAGAGGACTCATAGTTCCACATCCTCAATAAGTAATCCACCAAAATTAAACATGATGAGGAAACCAAAAATAGCCGTTGTAATCACGAGTTTATCAAAAGTATTCAATGGCTTATCTTCCCACAGACGAATAGCGACAATCCCACAACCTACAAGCACTACTGCTTGTGTAATAATTGAGGTATCTTTTTGAGGAATCCACCAAGTCTTGGTTTCCATCAATAAATCACTCCGGCTTCTTTGAGATAGTTCATCACGCTAACAATGCGGTTCCAACCAAAACAGATGTTCCCACTACTTTAGCACCAATCAAGTGTTTCTTTTCAGCCAAAACTTGGGCTGAATATAGTCCAATAATAACGGCATCAATGGCTAAGATAACAAAGATTTCTTTGGGAATGCCTAATACTTTTCCTTCCATCAATAAACCACTCCCGCTTCTTTGAGATAAAGTCCAGCAACAACTCCTCCGGCGATAATACCAGCAGGTCCGAGAATCATACCAACACGGTTGGACTCACCCTTGACGATGTAAGGAATTGAATGCACAGTTTCCGCTGCACCAACTACCATCATTCCAAGAGCCAAAGTATAACCAACAATGTGAATTGGCTTCTTTTCAGTAGCATAGAACATCTTAGGGTAATTCTTCATAGCCACTTGTCGGCTACACGACTACTTAATGACTCACTCATTAAAGAAAACCCAACGGGAAACATCTTCGGAGATAAGTCCACGGTCCACAGAATCCAAATAATGAGTTAATTCTTCAAAAGATTCAAAGATGAAATCGGGATTCATGCGCCCAAAGAGCCACAAACTCATGTTTGCCTTTCCGCCTTCGGCAACCACAAAGGTTGGTTTCCTTTGACGGAGAGATATAAACAATTCTTCCCAAGTTCCACACATACGAATGTCGGGATTCAAATAAACGACTACGAAATCCGAAGTTTCCACCATCCGAAGGTCGGCCAAAATAATAGGCTTCATTTCTTCACGAAGTTCTTGATAACGACCCATGTTTCTTAGGTGCATCAATTTGTTTTGCTCATCTCCAACCTCAATAAACTTGGTATTGCTCGTCTTTTTATTGGTAGGGTCCATGATGACTACATCACGCTTTTTAAGCCACTTTGATAATTCTTTGCGCCAGCCTACGCCATCATCTTCGGCGTAATCAATTGGTCCGGCTAAATAGCATCGTTGCTTCGCTAATCTTCCCATGTATGTATGATAATACACAATGACCTACTTAAACGCTCGGTTTTATATTCATTTGCTTCCACCATTTCGGTGGTGAAACTCCCTTATTCCATTGGGGTCCTTGACCCTTATTCATGTAAGTTTTACCATTCATGTAATAGTTTCGGTATGCAGCCACAGTATCGCCCTCCACTTTGTATTCATCGGGCATACATTGTGGCGGTAATTGAAACTCTCCTTCGGGAATGAAATGAGATAAGTTAAGGCATTCTCTAATCACGGCTTCGCATTTGTGTTGCCTTCCATAGCGTCTTTGGTATGTGTGGCATAGGCTGATACCGTGCCAAGCCAACCATTCAAATTGTTCTCTATTTTCTCTCGCCCAAACTGTTGATGGGTGATTTTTATGAGTCGCTTTGTAAGGAACTTTGGAGGCTGATGGTGTATTCAAGACCCCGTGTTCTATCAAACTTGTGCATAACATTTGTGCGCTTTCCAAGGGCATCTTCACGGAATGCCGGTCCGATACCATTTGTGCGCTTTCCCAAGCATTTTTATCAAGAACAAAGATGTTCATTCCAAATCCTCTCCCCAAACGGCTTCTTTGTCGTAGTCCATCAAAATATCACCAAACAAAGTGATTCCAAAAAGAGTTGAGGCGATTTGGTTAATAGGCAAACCTAACAACATTCCTTCTTCGTTGGCCCAAGCCTCCTTGACGGGTGGAGGGCAATAGGAGCGTGGGATGGCTTCAATCAGTCCTCCTACTACGCCTTGCATAGTTTCCAAAGAAGGGTCATCCCAATCGGGGTGTTCGGTGAATCCGCCATCGGCGTGAACAGTCATCCACATAATAACTCATAAACCCTTCAAGTATTTAAGCATTGGCAGTAAGCATCATGCGAAGATTGTTTGCATCTTCATTAGTAGCACAATCAATGTTGAACATTGAATCATCATCTGTAAAGATGGCTACGCTATTATCATCACGGATAGTGATAGCAACGATTCGGTCATACCGAATTATAGTTGCACCTTCGTCAGTAGTTAGTGTAGGAGTCCAAGTTGCGGCTGCGTCCATGAAAAACGACCCCTGCAATCTTCTATTTAAGGTTTTTCCACACCACATTTGATACACATTAAAGGAGCATAAGGATAGGCTTCTCGTTTCCAAGAATGTTCACACTTGGATTTGAGTTCGGAATAGATGAGTTTTAGGGCTTCATCTATTTCTTTAGTTTGGGCTTCGTAATCTTTTTCAATACGCCTTCGCAATTTGTGTAGTTGGTCTTTGAGTCCAATGAGTTGGTTGGCATCAGCCATACTAATACTACTACACCATCACCTACTTAAGAGTGAATCTTCTTTGGTTTTCTTGGATGTGTCCCAAGAGTTCTTCCCAATAGTCATTACTTACATTGTCGGGCTTTTCCCACATCATTGGATATGGATAGCGTTCTTCCAATACTGCTACCCAATCTGTATCTTCCGCTGAAATCTTATGGGCTTCCACCGAAGGTTCACGATAAACTGTAATGTTATCAACAAAAGTTCCAATCCAATCATTGTCGGGGTGAAATAATTTCATAAACAAATCCATATCCTCACAACGAAGCATGGCTTCATCAAATCCGCCTACGGCTTCAAAGGCGTTTCGGCGAACTATACACGCTGATGGGAACAATGGATGAGCCATGAAGTAATAGTAATAATCTTCGGGCCTAAACATTTCAATTTCATCATAGGGTGCATATTCCAACATTCTATTATGGGTTTGTCCGGTCAAAGCACTTCGTAATTGTAGTGGCTTTCCTAAGCGAGAGAAAAATACTACGGAATGTTCCGGAGCGTCTTGGATAGCATTAGCCATACATTCCAAATGGTTAAACTCCCAACAGTCATCACCATCAAGGAAAGCGATAAATCCATTGGACTCAAGTGTGCTACCGTAATTTCTTGCTTCGGAAACTCCTACGCCTTTTTGGATGGCATATACAAAACGAGAATCGTCATATTCAGCCAAGATTTCTTTCTTCTTACGATTACTTTCCGTAGCCGAGGCTAAGGACTCAATTACTATCAATCTCCATCGGCGATAAGATTGATTTAGAACAGAATCAACGGCTCTAATAAAATACTCATCCGAGATGTTGTGAATAGGCATCACAATATCAAAACGGATGCGGTCATCCCCCATAGGGGATGAACACAGGTCTTGCTACTTAATAGATTCTCACTCGGTCAAATCTTCGTGGGAACCATTAGGGTTTTCCGCATTGTCGGGGTCCCACTCAATTTCAATCTCATCGGGCATTTCCGAAGGCTTGGGAGTGATGTTCTCAATAGTGATACGGAATACTTTGTTGCCACGCTTTACATTAGCACGAAGGGTGCTACGCTTGTTCAACTTGTTCATCTTAGTTTTGGCTTCACCATTGTTAAGAATGTCGTTAAGCACCTTGCGAAGTTCGGATGCAATATCATCCATTTGCTTGTATGGTTTCCAAGGGTTATCTCTATCGTATGGCGGGTAATTGAAGAAACTATCAAACGGGTTTCGGCGGTTCGTCATACCATATCCTTTGTGCCATTAAGTATTTAATGGTTTGGTTTCAAGACCCTAAATGAAAATGTGGGAAAACAAATCCTCGGTGCTGAACATGGCTTCATCATTGAAGGTCCAATCAGTTCGTGGGCCTTTTCCAAAATCTCGGATAACTTTGGCACACCCTTCAGCACTACCTCCATTCTTTTCCGCTTTCTCCATGAGTTCCTCCATCTTACCACGAGTGAGCCAACCTCTAAGTTCCAAATACTCTTGGTGTCGTGGCAAATGACCCATCACATAAACATCCCACTTAGGAGTTTGATTCCACATTTTAGTATCAAAGGTGGTTTTCATATCAATAGTAAGCCCATTGTGGCGAAAGTCGGGGTCTTTCCAACCCTGCTTATTGAATACTATCCATTCATGGTCTATGCCAAGAGATTGTAGGTGTGCGTCTAATGCCATTTCTCCCAATAGTCCAATGTAATTGTTTGGAGATGGAAACTTATTCCAAGTCTTTTGTGCATCAAACTTTGCTTGTTCGGCTTTCGCCTCCTCAATCATTTCGGGTGTTAATGGGATTCTAATCACGGGGCATACCTCTTGGAGATTCGTATTCAATATACTTCTCGGTATTTTCATTCCAAAAAGCAACATAAGTTCCTTTGACTTTGCCATCAAAACCATGTTGTAATTGACCGCAAGAACATTGGTTTGTTCCTTTGGTGGGTCGCCATACCCATTCATCACAATGACTACACATGAGGGATATTGCGCTCATACTTGTTGTATCTTGTGCTACCTACTTAATACTTAGTGGAATCAAAGCCCATATTGTTCAGTAAATGGTTCAATGATTCCCTCATTTACCAGCGTTTGTTTGATTTCTTTCCACCACAACAAAGTGTCCCATTCACAAGTATAGGAATCGTAAGTATCGCCCACTTCGTAAGTGTCGTAAGTCCCTTCGGAAACCCAAAGGATGTAGCCGGGAACATCGTCCACAATTTCCGCTGAACCCCATACTTCCACATACAATTTGTGTTGTCCATCATCAATTTCTTTCTTGACTACGCTTCCTTCCACGATGTAGCAATCCACCGTATTAGCAATGGGTCGCATAATGGTATCACTACCCGTAGCCGAAATGAAAAGTATGATGAGTAGCATGGCTACTATACCGTCCGACCTCACGAATTAGTTTTATATTCTTTGCTACTTAATGGCTCGCAGTAGCCCGATTTTTTTGAGCATAACTACGCTCTTTTAGGATATGGTGCATCCCAATTTGGGTAAGCCGTGCGACAGGAACATTGAAACTTGACGATTTGCCTTCCTTCGCTATCAAAGTTTGGAGTTCCAATCATGCGTCCTTGGGACCCACAAATGCACATCACTTCCAAACGATTTATCATCAATACTTAATCGTCTTGAACGACTATATGAAGATGTCGCCAATCTCTATCAAAATAATTTCATTTGAGCCATTACACTACTTGACGGGACTTTTTGGCAAGTATCACACCACCAAGTCGCTCGCTTATCAGCCGTGTTTTGTCTAATCGTGGAATCTCCACAAGATTTACACACTCTTTGGGAATAGACTTTGAACTTGTATTGCGTGGTTCCAATAGAACCATCGGGCATCACATAATCACGAATAGTAGCCCCTCTCGCATCATACGATGCTTTGATGTGCCACCGTGCAATGTGGTGCAAGTGCAACAATTCATCATCCGATAATTCCCTAACTAATGTATGGGGCGAAAGTTTGCACTCGTGGAGGATTTCGGCTTTCAAATAATTGCCGATACCGGCGAATATCTTTTGATTCATCAAAACTTCGGGCAAAGATTTGTGTTGGTGTTTTCTAAATCGTGCCAAAACTTCTTCATCAGCAATCTTTGGTTGATTCAACAAGTCGGGTCCTAAATCTTTGGTAATCTTGCGAGTCAATTTTTCTTGGGCGACAGGTTGTTGGAAAACTTTGAATGTTCCAAAACAACGAGAGTCTTTGTAATACAGTTTCATATCTTTACCGTTGGCCTTTTCAATGTTGAAAGTCAAACGATGATTTTTGGAAGGGCATCGTTCTCTCCATGTTCCATTCATCCCAAGGGTGTGGAAAATCACGAATCCATCAAGTTCCCAATAGATAAACTTTCCATGGCACCTAACTCCATGAATCTTGACCGGTAGTGCTGAAATCAAAGCATCGTAGTCATCACGGAGTTGAGTCCCTCCCGGCGAATATCGTGGGTCCACGAAACCCAATCCTTTCAAAATACCATTGGAACTGTGCTTATCCAAACGCTCCACGATTCTTCGGACTTCGGGACCTTCGGGCATAAATTATGGTAGGTCTTGCACCTATTTAACCATTATCTCAAAGGTAATTGGTAATCCCGTAAGCCACATAGATTGTGAGGATAGAAGCAATGAAAAACAATACGGCTTCTTCAACATACCAAGGGATTTTCATAATATGAACTCCTAAATGTAGTAAATGACGGTTTCTATGATGTAGTAATCATTGAGTCCACCGGTAAGGGTGTGGTCACTACCTACTGAACGAATCTCTAATGTGTAATCACCATCCGTAGCGTTAGTGATGTTCAATGAATGGTTGAACTCGGCAGTAGTTTCCGAGGTATATTCTCCACTCATCAAAATATCACTATCTTTCATCAAAGTGATGTTCACATAACCTGCATCATTCAAAATATCCGATTGAAAACGGCAAGTAATGTCCCATTCAACCATGATGCTTTCATTGACGGTAATGTTGTATGAATGTCCCGAAGCATGGCCCACTTGCATAGTGTTGTTGAAAACATAGGTTTCATTGTAGTAAGATTCACTCCAAATTACCATAGGTTCTTCAATGTCTTTCGGCTTGTCGTCAGTAGGGATAAGGCACCCTGCGATAATAGCAAGAGTGGCTAACATAACTGCAATGACTTTCGTGTTCATGGTTCCAAGACCCACCTATTACCTATTTAATGATTAGCCCGCAATGAATCCTAAAGTGATACCTAAGAATAAAAGCATGAACATAGCATAGATGCTATATTGTCGGAATCGTTTTTTGAGTCGCTCAATTTTGGTCATCGGAATCTCCCGGTCGGCTTACTAAGAAATATCTCTTGTATCTTTGTCCGGTTAAATCCACCTTCCAAGCACTATCAAACTTCCAACCCAATTCTTTTAGGTCAGCAATTCTTCGTGGCAATGCACGAATGCGATAAACGGCCTGTGCTTCAATGTTTGAAATGGAAGGTTCATGCTCAAAATGGCGCATCAACATCTCAATTTGCGTTGGCATATAATTTCCTAATGGAAACTACCTACTTAAAGGATTGGGCGTAGCCCAATAACCGTATTGAGAATGGTGCGGGCGTGAGGAGGGAAGAAAACATAATACCCTTGTCGGACCCGCTTGAGTCCCACCATTGCTGGTGTGGCTCGGAAGGAGGTGAAGAACCCCATCGTTGCCCCGACATTTTCTTGTAGGGTTTTCATCTATTTAACCTTTTCCTCATCGTCTTTTGTTATGGTGTGGTTGCATCTTGCGCCTCTCCATTTTGGAAGCAAGTTGAGCGACATACTCTAACATGGATTCCTCATCGGGAAAGTCGTGGGAATCGGGATGTCCTTTAGTGAATGTAATAGTTTTGGTTTCCCTATCGTGAACTCCCAAGCCAATTGGGAAGAAGGTGTAGGTTCCATCGGGAGAATAGGCAACCATGTGGACTGTGGCTTTAGCGTTTCCTCGGCG